>Ga0255055_10001401_pt1 | contig 17718 bp, 17 predicted proteins | sample JV7_2_27_MG_FD_188633 | JGI IMG/M metagenome (GOLD analysis project Ga0255055, IMG submission 188633) | Seawater microbial communities from Jervis Inlet, British Columbia, Canada - JV7_2_27 | ecosystem: Environmental > Aquatic > Marine > Inlet | place: Canada: British Columbia | collected... | reverse complement strand
TGCTGTTATTGAGGCGCACTTTTCTTGCCTCTTCTACGAAGCTTTCAGAAAAGTTCTCGTCTCCGACTAGTTTATGTATAGTTGATAATAAATTACCATTGGAGACAACAGCTTTACCTTTGATCATTCTTCCATTCGCTACCACTCCGGCAATCTTTTTATCCTCGATGGCAATTCTTTCCACCAGGCATTTAGTTCGAATATCGACACCATTTTTCATAAGCTCCGCCCGCATCATTCCAATGATCTTATCCGTCCCGCCTTGAAACGTATAAACACCTTTGTTTAGAAAATTGGAAAAAACAATCCCGTAGGTTATCGCAGGGTCATCCAAGGTCGATCCATTGGCATAGGTGATCGGTTCCATTATCATGCGGATAATATCATGACGACCGGGAAAAAATTTCTCGAATAGCTCTCTGGTAGTCACAGTTTGGTCATCGTAAAAGCTCATACCTCTGAGTGTGCTGACGAAGTTATCAATAGTCTCTCCGGGGATTCTGAAGCGCTCCTGCATAACACGTTTGAAATCATCACTATCATAGGTCGTTGCAAGGGAGAATTGAGGGTTGTCCAATCGAATCCCTTTGAGTTGAACTATTGAGTCAGCAATTTCCGGGCTCCAATACTTACGGCAGGTCTTAATCATACCTACTGGAAATCCATGCAGGGAGATATCAAAGATGTGTCCTCCCTTTCTCTTGAACCACGTAGCCAATCCACCAAGGTTATGGTGTTGCTCCAGAAGCAAGACTGAACGACCTCCTTTGGCGAGCATATTAGCGCAGGTCAATCCTGCCAAGCCGCTGCCGATGACAATTACATCGTATTCTGATTTTGTGTCTTTCAACCAATCGCTGTTCATTGAATCTCTGTTGTTTATGCCTTCTGCAGAGCATGAAGATTTGCCATAGAGATACCACTAAGCATTGCTCCGACAATCCCTAAGAATCCCTGGTCGGTGCCACAAATAAACAGATTTTCTAGATGAGTCATCCCCATTCTCATTTTATTGGGTGTCCCATAGACGGCGCCGTTTATGTGGCCAGTGAATCTGTGGATTGTTTTGGGAGTAAAGACATCCGTAAAGACTATAGAATCACGAAAATCAGGTATGAGTTTCACCACTTCACTGAGAGAGGTTCCCAGCCAGGCAGCCTTTTGGGCTTTGTACTCTTCCTCATTCAATCTGTTCCAGAGATCGAAGTTAGCCAGGTTGGTTATTCTAATCATGCCCTCGGGCAGAGGATTTTCGTATTGAAAGTTATTGGGGCAGCATATAACGCCACTGGAAACGTTGACTAGCTCGTCAGGTTTTCGATAATCAAATCTATCTGAATTGTTATAAAAGATGATGGTTGTTTCGTGTCCCATCTCAGCAGGTTGCCTGTTTAGCACCGTAATAAATTCTACCATAGAGAGTTGCCCTGCTTTATCCTCTATCCCCGTGGGATCATAGTTAGACAGAAGTCTCATGGTTTCAACATAACCAGCGGAGGATAGTATCCTGTTGGCCGTCAGGACTTCACCGCTATCGAGCGTGACAGATTCAATTCTGTTATTGGCAGCTTGAATACTTGTTACTGCGCACCTCGTTTTCAACTCACCACCGCAACTCCTGTATTTTCTCACCAGCACGTCAAGTATCTGGCGCACACCAGCTTGAGGTCTGGCAAAACCCTCACAGTATATGCCCTTGAACATAATGACAAACTGGCCAAATTCTATGTCATTTTCTTGAGCATTTCCGTAAAACATAAGCGGGCAGAAAACCATATCGATAAGGAGTGGGTCAGAAATAATTGAGCCCACGACTTCGCGAGCCGAAATTGGCTTGGCATACAGGTTCAGTTCGTCATATTCGAAAATAGTCTTAAGCAGTCTCTGGAAATTGTCAGCCTGCGCCGTAAAGTTATCGACCACGTCCTGAACAAAGAAGTCGAGGTCATTATTAAACTTGAGGGTCTTATCCGGAAACTTAATTGCCGACACCCGTTGTGGGCAAAGAGCAAAATCTTCTCGTTTTAACTTGAGTTGTCGCAGCAGCTTTGGCAGTGGCGTTAATTTAACACCCTTGGGAACATAGTTGGTCACAGCATGAAGACCGACATCGAATTTACGTCCCCGAAGGTTGTAAAAGGAATTAAGCCCCCCAACACGATGATGTTTCTCCACGATGCAGACCCTTTTATCGTAGTATGCCAATCTAATACCAGCAGCAAGGCCAGACATGCCTGCACCGATAATTAGAACATCGTAATCCATATTCCGGCTCTTCTTGAAATCAGAAGCTAATCTGAACTTTTGATCCCCGGGGAAAATGAGATAAAAATTTGTGCTTCTGGCCTATTAGCACTACCGATTAAAGATCTCTCATGCGTGGCTCTAGATAAGCTACAGAGCTATCTATCGTGGCTAACTGCATATAGTCATCCTCGGGAACTTCTACGCTGTAGCGTTTTCGTAGCTCCATAACGATGTCTAAGAAATCCATTGAGTCCAATTCAACTTGTTCTCGTATCGGGATATCGTCCTTAAGATTGGTCAGATCCTCATCCGGTATAATTTCGGCAACAATTCCCATAAGGACGGATTTAATTTCTTCCTTGGTCATGTAACCCCCATTTGTTTATTTGAAAATAGCGTTTCCAGGTTTATTCCTCAAACCTTTTTATGATGACGACTGAATTGATACCTAGCATTCCAAAGGAATTATTCAATATATAGTTGACCTTGTCAACCTTCCTAGGTTCATTAATAACCAGGTTCTCAAAAGAACATTGGGGATCTAGTTGATCCACATTGATCGTCGGATGAACGATGTAATCTTCGAAGGAAGGCAAATTCCCCGCCAATTCCAGAGCGGCGGCTGCCCCCATTGTATGACCAATATAACTCTTGGTGTTGTTTATATATACATTGACATGGTTACCAAAGACTTCTCTTATCGCCTGACACTCTGCGGCATCACCTTCACGAGTTCCAGTCGCATGTGTATTGACGATATCGATATCTTCTGCAGATATGCCGGCCTTGTTGAGGGCGAGTTTCATACACTCAGCTTGCCTCTGTGAGTTTGGGAGAACGAAATCAAAAGCATCTGAGTTGATAGCATAACCCACTACTTCACCATAAATCCTGGCTCCCCGTGTCAGCGCGTCGCCCAATCTTTCCACAAGGTAGATACATCCTCCTTCGGAAACAACCACGCCATTCCTATCTTTGTCGAAGGGGCGGCAAGCCTTTTCAGGGTCTGCATGAGAAGCCAGAGCACCTTCGCTCCTGAAACTGGCAAAGGCACCAAAGGCGTGAATGGTCTCCGAAACCCCGCCGGCTAGAGCCAAATCAACTTCACCCAGCAGCAACATTTGCAGACCTTGTATCAGTCCAATGTTACCGCCGGCGCAAGCGGCTCCCAATGTGTAATGTGGTCCAGTAATTCCCATATTCAAGGTTACTTCACCGGCCGGATTGTTGGCCACTATTCTTGGGTTGTAATGGTGTGACACGAATGTTGTATCGTAATCGAATTGCTTGATTTCGTATATTTGCTTTTCCGTATCCACGTTACCATGCTCAGTAATCCCGACATAGACGCCAATCCTCGATTTATCAAGGCAGGCGAGGTCTAATTTGGCATCAACCATTGCCTCTTGAGCGCAGTAAATAGCTACAGAGCCGGCCCTCGTTCCTCGACGTAATTCCTTCTTTTTTTGATACCTCAGTGGATCGAAGTGGCATACACCAGCCAATACTTCACCCATATAGCGTACGTTGAATTTCTGGATCCCGGATTTGCCCGTAAGTAGACTTTCTCGAAATTCCGCCAGGCTGTTTCCGTTTGGCGACGTCAGGCCAACCCCGGTAATTACAATTCGTGCTTCGTTATGTTTCCTTGCCATCATGGGATATAACTTCTATCAAGAATATATATATTAGAGCAACTCAAAGAAATCTAGCTGTATACCTCCGAAGGGATATCTCTTTGACTTCATGTTGCTGGGGCTATTTTCTCTACCATTCCAGACCCAGCATAAGACAGACTATGCCGCTGCCAATCCCCATCATGGCAACCTTGTCGCCAGGGCTAAGGTAACCCTGGTCAATTCCGATAGCCATGGTAATGGGCAGTGAAACCGACCCAATGTTTCCTAGATATTCTACAGTGGAAAAGTTTTTTGCCTTATCTAGTCCCAGGGTCTTAAACAGTAACTTGCTATGTACGGCGCTAACCTGGTGAGTAAAAAACCTATCTACGTCGGGGTCTTTCCACTCAAGTTCTTGTTTTACAGCCTGCCAGGTGTCAGGTGCCAATTTTGCTCCGTTTTTGAGGAGCTCAGTAGAATTTGTGTGCATGTCAGGCAAAGTGCCCGGATCGAAGAAGCAGGTATCCTCCTTTATACGACAAAGCTCATTGTGCTGCGAGGCTGCACGCGTTACCCCACCAAGAAGCTTATGACCGTCTCGCGACAACGAGGAATGAGTTAATACCGCTGCTGCTGCTCCTGACCCCAAAGTCAGCGTAGCAAAAGCCATTTTGACCTTTTCTTTGGTGATATCCGGGTCTTTTAAAATCTTATCGATTATTGCATCAACAACTCGTTTGCTACTCTCACAGCCAACCACTATTCCCGCTTTTACCTGACCCAACTCAATCATATTGGCCAGAGTTACCATTCCGTTGATGAAACCGAGGCAGGCATTAGAGATGTCAAAAATGGTAGCTGTGGATGGGAGACCTAAGGAATCGTGGACTACCGTAGCCGTTGCTGGCTCCAGGAAATCACGGGATACCGAGGTATGGAGTAGACAGCCGATATCCTCTTTTTTGACCCCAGACTTGCTAATAGCTTTTTCTGCTGCTCCTATGCTAGCCTGACTGGGCGAAACTCCGTCGTTCCACAATCGTCGTTCACGAATCCCCGTCATCATTTCCAGACGTCCATAGCGGAGATTCAATTCGTTGTATATCGGGGCTAGTCTTTCCTCCAGGCTCAAAGATGTGACGGTAGTCTCAGGTAGTTCATAACCGAAAGACTCAACACAAACCTTCTTATACCGCATTCAGTATTCTACTTCTTCCTCACAAGCATCGTGAGAATCCACGATGATATTAGCTGTATCAACTGCGCAGGTTCACTTCGGCCTGCTCGATATTAATCTCGGAATATGGAACTTAGTTCTGAGGTTTTCCCACCTTCCTGTGGACTCAGGGGGAATTAACTCGTCCGGAATATACTTACCGACTCCAGCAATGACAGCGCATACCTTTCTCGAGTTCGCTACCTCGTCAGGAACGTACTCATCAGCGATATTAATAACAAAAGACCGCAGCCTATTGGAAGCTACTTTCTCGACTACTCTAATTGCGAAGGAAATCAATCTATTTGGGACACGCTTATCTAGAAAATTGAGGCCGAAGAGTAGCAACCTGTCTGGTGCATATTTGTCTACAGCCTTCACAAAAACAAAGAACCCCCTCCTTACCAGGGACCTAATTACCGAATCAAGCTTGGGTTTTTTTTCCTGCGCTACCATATCCTCTGCCATAAACTCTCTCCTGGATAGTATATTCTTAGCATGCTTTACTGCTATTTGTCAAAAACAATACTATCCCTCCCCTGATTGACACGCTTCAAACACTGGGGTAAAATACATTGTTTTGATATGGCAAATGTAAGGCTTGGTTCAGGTGAGAGTTTCGAGGCCCTGCTGCGCAGATTTAATAGACAAGTGCAGCAGAACCGTATTTTAGCTGAAGTTCGCCGCCGCAGGCATTTTGAAAAACCCAGTGAAGAGAGGAGAAAAAAAGCGGCAGCGAAAAGGCGGAAAAGTTCCAGATAGTTACCGCTGAAGAACTTCGTTCTCAGGTAGCCTTACATTTATTCCATTGACATCTTTGGGTCTCATTAAGAACAATAAAACGAATTTTTCGTATGGAGATGGTAGCCAACAGATGACGCTGAAGGACAATATTCAGGAAGCCGTCAAAAGAGCACTTAAGCAGCAGCAGAGAGTAGAAGTTGCCACATTAAGGTTACTATTATCTGAAATAAAGAATGCTGAAATTGCTCAACAAAAGCCCGTTGACGATAATAAAGTGCTTGATGTTATTACCAGGGAAGTAAAACGTCGTCGGGAGAGCATCGAAGCCTTTAAGCAGGGGAATCGTAGTGATCTGGTGGAGCAGGAAGAAGCAGAGCTGGCGATCCTTATGAGCTATCTTCCCGAGCAAATGAGTCGGGAGGAGATCGTAGTAATGGCGCGACAGGTGATTGATGCGGTCGGAGCAAAGGGGTCGAGCGATAAAGGCAAAGTCATGTCTCAGCTTATGCCTCAACTCAAAGGCAAAGCTGATGGCAAAGAGGTCAGCGATATAGTTACAGAATTACTTGCTGCCGTCTAAACTTAGAAGGCGGTCGAGGTCTTACATTACGGCGGTATGGCGGTAAAAGAGCCCCCGCCATTGTTCTTTAGCATGGAAGTCGCTCCATTTCGAGGTATACACTATACCAAAAGGATAGTTGGCGATTTAGCCCAAGTTATTTGCCCGCCATACGACGTCATCACTCCTGAACAGCAAAAACTCTACTACGAAGAAAGTAGTTACAATGCTATTCGCCTGGAATTCCCGGCTGAAAGCCAAGAAACGACAGTAGATCGCTACCAAAGGGCAGCTATTACCTTTCAACAATGGTTGAAGCAAGGAATTCTTCAAGTTGACAGCGTAGCTAGTTTCTACCTGCATGACCATCATTTTGAGTATTCAGGCGAAAAGAGGACGAGGCGTGGCTTGATAGCTCGTGTTAAGCTTGAACCCTGGGGCAGTGGTATATATCCTCACGAAGAAACCTTCCCCAAAGCCAAAGGTGACCGTTTGCAGTTGGTGCAAGCTTGCCAAGCTAACTTCAGTCCGTTGCTTTCTCTTTACCATGATTCCCAGCAGAACATTTCCGCGATATTATCCCGCATAACACAAGAAAAACCATTAATGTCATCACAAGTGAAGCGAAGCAATCTCCCCGACTCTAAGGAAGCTCATACTCTATGGGCAATAACCGAACCGGAAATTAAGTGGGAACTAAATCAACTTCTATCCTCTCAGCCCCTTTACATTGCTGATGGACATCACCGCTACGAGACAGCCTTGACTTACCAACAAGAAAGAACGAAAGAGCAATCTGCAACCGGCAAGGAAGCCTTCAATTATGTAATGCTGGAGTTAGTCGACTTTTCTGACCCTGGACTGGTGGTTTTACCTCTCCACAGGTTAGTGCGTGGAATAGCGCCCTCTATCTTGGAAGGGCTGGAAGACCAACTCAAGAACTTTTTTGTTCCTGAGTCTGCACCCTTAGAAGCTATTGATTATCAGCTGCCAACCGATAGCTGTTTGGGTATCCTGGGTTTACAGCCTGGTTCATTGGTCGTATTGAAGAGGCGTCGGGATATTTCCCTTGAGGCTATGATGCCTGGTAACCGGTCCCGAGCTTATCGGGAGTTTGACGTTAGCATTCTTAACCATATTATTCTGGAAAAGATAATGGGTCTTACTCAAAAAGAAGACATTGATTATACCGTAGATTTGAAAGAAGCTCACCAGCATATAAAAGAACGGAAATATCAATTAGCTTTCCTGTTAAATCCTCCCCAACCGGAGATGGTTAGCGCTATTGCCGGTGCTAAAGACAGGATGCCAGCCAAATCGACTTATTTTTATCCCAAGCTCCCCGCTGGCTTGGTCATCAATCCTCTGGACTGAATGCCTCTGGACTGGAATGGGGTTGCGGATAAGGCTACCTACAGCTTCACTGCTTTAGCACTGTAGATACCCGGAAGGGCGAGGATCTCCTGTAGATGCTCTTCGCCTAATGATTCGTCAAGAGCCAAAATCATGAGGGCCTTCCCCCGCGGTTGAAGCCTTGATAAATGCATGGAACTAATATTAATATCGGCTTTGCCCGTTATATTACCGATGGTGCCAACGAGCCTGGGCCGGTCAAGATGGTCACAGAAAAGGAAATATCCTCCACTGGGCACTATATCCATCCAGAAGTCATTAAACTGGACAATGTGTATCTCACTATCTCTAACTGTGCCCGATATTGTAGTAGTCCCTACATTGGTATTGACATCCAGTGTGAGTAAGTTGGAATAGTTCTGACAGGTCGCTTCTTTTTCTTCGCTGATTTTCAAGCCACGTTGAGCAGCGACAAAGCCAGCGTTGACCAGGTTGATTGTTTCCTCGCTTGTTTGCTGTAATAGCCCACTGATGAGTGCCACCTTAATAGTGTTGCAATCGTAGTTAGCTACTCCGCCGCTATACGTGATGTGTGTTGACTTTATTTGCCCCTCCATTAGTTGACTGGCAAGGTTGCCGATAGTTGCGGCCACTTTCATAAATGGTGCCAGCTCGGGGGCTATATGTGGAGCATTAACAGCATATTTGCTGAATCGTCCCTGGAGTACGGCGAGGACTTCGTCAGCGATGTCTCTGGCGATGCTGGCTTGTGCTTCAACTGTAGAGGCACCCAGGTGAGGGGTAACAATTATCTTTTCTTCTGTGAATAGGGGACTATCTGTTATAGGCTCTTTTTCAAAAACATCGAAGGCAGCGCCAGCTATTCCCCCAGTTTTGACCGCTCTGACTATTGCTGCCTCGTCAACCAGTCCACCCCGGGCACAATTGATAATTCGAGCCGTAGTCTTCAATTTCTCTAACTGCTTACTACCAATTAAATTCCTGGTAGTTGCTGTCAGAGGCACATGGAGACTGATAATATCAGCCGCTTTAAGAAGATGATCCAATGGCAACATGTCTACTTTAAGGTTAGCGGCATATTCTTTAGAGACAAATGGATCATGGGCAACCACGCGCATCTCAAAGGCCTGGGCCCGTTTGGCTACTTCAGAGCCAACGTTACCTAGACCAATAATGCCGAGTATCTTATTCCTGAGTTCGCTGCCAATCATTTCCTCTCTTTGCCACTTGCCTGATTTAAGGCGGTTATTTGCTTGTGGTACGTTACGTGCCATTGCCAGCATAAGTGCGATCGTATGCTCTGCCGCAGCTACAGTATTGCCTGTAGGGGCATTAACCACCACGATTCCTTGCCTGGTTGCGGCATCGACATCTATGTTATCTATGCCAACTCCTGCTCGGCCAATCACCTTAAGTTTCTTCCCAGCTTCAATAATTTTTGCCCTTACTTTAGTTTGACTGCGCACAATTAAAGCGTCATAATCGCCAATTACAGCCTTGAGCTGCTCAGAGCTTAGCCTAGTTTTGACATCAACTTGAGCGTAGCTACGGAGGGACTGCATCCCTTCTTCAGCGATTGAGTCAGCGACTAAAATCTTCATCTTTTGACTAACCAGTCTTGGCTCGGGGTAAAGCTTTGTTTAACGCCTCCAGTACAGACTTAATATCATCTTCTTGCACGGCGCCGAGATGACCAATACGGAATATTTTGCCGGCCAATTTCCTTTGTCCTCCGGCAATGACTGCATCGTGCTCCTCTCGGAGTACTTGAATTAGTTTCGAGATATCAATATTGTCACTGGCATTAGCGGCCGTCACCGTGTTGGAGGCATACTTTTCTTCAGAGAAAAGGGACAATCCCAGTGATTTTATTCCCTCTCTGGCAATCTGGGCTACTCGAGCATGCCTGGCGAATATGTTATTCAGTCCCTCGTTTAGCATCAAATCCAGAGTGGTATCCAGAGCGTAGAAGAGTGGAATTGCCGGTGTCCAGGGGGTTTGCCCTTTCTGGAGGAAATTTCCGGCTTTGCCGAAATCCCAGTAATATCTCGGCATTTTAGCTTGCGTACTAGCCTGCCAGGCTTTTTCACTTACGCTAACCATGGCTAGTCCCGGTGGCACCATCCAGCCTTTTTGGGAACCAGTGACCACGACATCACACTGCCAGTCATCGGTAGGCAAATCGATGCAGCCCAGGCTTGAGATTGCGTCAACCAGGAGAAGTTTATTGAATTTCTTGACCACGGAGCTTATGTCACCGAGCCTGTTAGTCATCCCTGTGGATGTTTCATTGTGGGTTACCAGGACCGCCTTAATATCACTATCTGCTTTCAATGCTTTTTCTACGGCATCAAGGTCAATTGCCTTCCCCCATTCAAAGCTAAGGCGTGTTACCTGAGCTCCATACTGCTCGGCAATATCGGCAAAACGCTCACTGAAGGCTCCGTTTGAAATGGATAGAACCTTATCGCCCGGCGACATGGTATTGACAATAGCCGCTTCCATTCCACCAGTGCCTGAAGACGTCAATACAAAAACATCTCCTTTGGTCTGAAATACCTGTTTCAGTTTCGCTGTTATTGAGTTGAGTATTTCGGCAAATTCCTCTCCCCGATGATTTATCATCTGCCGCCCCATTGCTTGAAGAGCTTGTGGCGGGCAAGGTGTCGGTCCTGGAACACGTAGCTGCATTATTACCTCCTGATTAAGCATTCCCCTCATCAGTATCGACGCGTTCAGCCTCAACAAGGTGGAATTTCCCGACTTTGATTCTGTCACCAGGTTCAATTCGGACATCTTCGTCTCTTATTACCTGCCTGGTTCCATCTGGTTTGATTATCTGAACAGCGCCCTGAGCAAGTAACCTTCTGGCTTCACTCATGCTATTGGCAAATTTGTTGCTCACAAGCCACTTCGGCATGTGCCTGCGGTGGATCGCCTCAACGCTGACTTTGACCTTTATGCCAACATCAACTTTGTGAAGTTCTCGCTTCTGACGCCGCGTTTCAAAGTCGTGCTGCGCCTCGTCCGCCGCCTGTTTGCCATGGAACTGCCTGACGATTTCGTGTGCCAGTCGCTTCTTGAGGTTCATGGGATTAACAGAGCGAGTCCTCAGTTGCTTCTTGAACTCGGCGATTTCCTGTTCAGAAACATCGGTCACCAGCTCAAAGTAATTCGGGATAAGAGAGTCGTCAGAGAGACGCATCACCTTGCCGTACATTTCCCGTGGGGGCTCGGTAATGCCTATGTGGTTGTTTAAACTCTTGCTCATCTTCTGATGTCCGTCTATCCCGACCAGAAGTGGAACAAGAAAAACCTGCTGCGGTTGCTGCCCTGTGCTCTGTTGTAGCTCTCTGCCTAAAAGACAGTTGAATCTCTGGTCACTACCACCGAATTCGACATCGGCTTTGATAGCTACTGAATCATAGCCCTGAAGCAAGGGATAGAGCATCTCAGTCAGAGATATGGGGCTACCGGAGCCATACCTTTTGTTGAAATCCTCTCTAGCCAGAAGCTGGGCTATGGTAAATCTGCTGGTAAGCTTAATCACTTCGTCCAAAGTGAATCGAGAAAACCACTCGCTCTGCCATCTCAGTTCAGTCTTATCCTTATCCACCACCATGGAGAATTGCTCCATATAGGTTTGAGCATTGCGCTGTATTTCATCAGCCGTAAGCATAGGACGGGTAGCCGACTGACCGCTGGGGTCGCCAATTCGGGCCGTCCAGTCGCCGACTACAAGAACGACCTTATGTCCTAACTCCTGGAACTGACGCAGCTTTCTTAAGCCCACTACATGTCCCAGATGGATGTCAGGGGCGCTGGGATCGAAGCCCTGCTTCAGGGTTAGAGATCTCCCTGAGTTCAATAATTTCATTAGTTCCGGTTCTGTTATGATTTCGGCCACTCCACGTTTCAATATGCCGGCAAACGTTGTATCGGTCATTTCAAATCCTTAGTCAAAATCGCTTCTACTTCTCGGATATCTCTTTCGATTTGCGTCTTCAGTTCTTCAGAAGAAGAAAAGCGCTCTTCATCTCTTAATTTTTGCACAAATTCTACTCGCATGTCTTTGCCATACAGATCGCCTTTATAGTTTAACAGATGGGTTTCCACCATTTCTTCCCCTGTACCAAAAGTAGGGCGGATGCCCACATTAGTCGCTGAAGGGAAATGCCCGCCTTCTACCTGAGCGATAGCGGCGTAGATGCCATTTTCTGGCAATGCTTGTTGCGGCTTTATATCCAAGTTAGCTGTGGGAAATCCTAAAACCCGGCCACGCTTTTCAGAAGTGATGACTTTGCCTTCCAGGTAGAAATAGCGCCCCATTAAGTTCTTTACCTTTCCCATATCGCCTTCAGCTAATGCTCGGCGGATAAGAGTGCTGCTCACTATTTCGCCATTGATTTTAAAAGGGGGTATAACATCCACACTGAATCCCATTTCACATCCCAAGGAACGGAGCAGGTCAATATTTCCTTCCTTGCCTTTTCCCAAAGCAAAATCGGGCCCCACCAGAATGCCACGCATACCGAGATTTTTCTTAATCAAGGATATAAACTCCTGGGCACTTAGTCGAGCTACCTTTGGTGTGAAAGTTAGCACTGACACTATGTTTACACCCAACTTCCTGAAAGCCCCGACCCTATCCTCCAGGCTGGTAAGCCAGGGCAGTTGACTACGTGGATGTAACACGGATTGGGGATGAGGGCTAAATGTCACTACTCCGCTAAGTAGATTTCTCTCCGCTGCTCGTTCCTGTAATTTCTTCAACAGGTAGCGGTGTCCGGCGTGTACACCGTCAAATACACCAATGGTAAGTAGTGTTTCTCCTTGGGGAGTTACACTGGCTAGCTCCTGCTCGATTTCCATGGCCTCAGGATTCGGTACTTGCGCCTGGAGTAGCGAGCGTTCTATTCCTAGCCTCAGTTATGGGTAGCAATTGAGCCATCAAAAGGCGAAAGTTATCAAATGTGAGTGATTGAGGACCATCGGCAAGTGCCTGGTCAGGATTGGGGTGGACTTCTATGAGGAGTCCGTCTGCCCCGGCAGCTACTGCTGCTAATGCCAGCGGAAGTACGAGATACCATTTACCTGTGCCGTGACTTGGGTCAGCGATAACGGGTAGATGGCTGACTTTCTCGATAATCGGTATAGCACTAATATCCATAGTATTACGGGTATAGTTTTCGAAAGTTCTAATACCCCTTTCGCAAAGAATAACCTGCTCATTCCCTTGATTTAAGATATATTCAGCAGCCAGTAACCACTCTTGTATGCTGGACGACAAACCACGTTTGAGCAACACGGGCTTCTTCGTTTTGCCTACCTCGTCGAGTAGAATAAAGTTCTGCATGTTTCTAGCTCCAATCTGGAGTATATCAGCGTATTTAGCTACTAAATCAACATGCTCTGGTGTCATAACTTCAGTGATTACGGCCATTTGAGTTTCCTTGCCTGCCTGTGCCAGCATTGCGAGGCCATCTTTTCCCAGTCCACGAAACTGATAGGGCGAAGTGCGCGGTTTAAAGGCACCACCACGCAGCACAGTAGCCCCGGCTGCTTTGACCGCTCGAGCAGTAGAGCAAAGTTGTTCCTCACTTTCTACAGCGCAGGGTCCAGCCATTACGACTATATCGTTACCACCGATAGTCACGCCGTTCAGTTCGATTATGGTATCCTGGGGATGGAATTCCCGACTGGCAAGTTTGTACGGTTTGCTTATAGGTATAACCTGTTCCACTCCAGGGAGCAACTCCAGGGCATCGCGAAGTTCAGGGATGGGTTTTCCCAGTACGCCAATAACGGTTTGTACAATACCCTGAGATATTTGTGCCTTCAGACCACGGACTTCGATTCTGTCTATAACTCGTCTGATTTCTTCCTGGCTGGAGCCGATTCTCATGACTACAATCATGTGTTGCCTCCAATTGATAGTGACGGTTTATTCTTTAATTTCTTCGCTTCTCCTAAGTAAACGTGTGCGATTTCCTCAGGTCCTTTTTCAGTATTCACAAGCATCAGAATTCTCAAGCAGCGGGGTAGGTCATTGGGGACGTTCATTTCATGGCCACAGAGCATAGCCAGGTTGGATGGCCATCCTAGCTCTCGTGTTGCTGAAGCGGGGAACTCAGCATTTAAGTCTGGTGTGGTGGTGAAGAAAATAGCCGCTATGTCCTTAATTTCAGTTCCGTTAGTCAGTGCCATTTCCATGAGCAACTTTTTTGTTGCATCCAGGATGCTTTCCTTACTATCTGCTGAAACCGTAATAGCTCCTCTGATGCCACGGCACTGCAATTTAATATCTCTCCTTTTCGGTTTAGAATAATGGGCTATGTCAATTCTTGTCCTTCGTCCATCTTAAAACCAAAAACCACCAGCCCTCCATCTCATCACCCTCCCGTTATACAACCGCACTGAATAGGAAAGCATAAAACCTAAACTGTACATCGCAATCCTTTGTATCGTAATACGATGTATTATCTATTATGAATGCTAAGAGGTTTTTCGTCAATACCCTTGGGGCTCTATAATAGATTCTACGAAGAAATTTTCCAGGGAAGTCATGGCGGCAAAAGCCCTTGGGCCGAAAACCAGACGAAAGGTAACGTAAGAGCATAGTATTCCTGCCGCAGTCAGGGACGAACAAGAACGAGGACACTGCGTACGATGTCGGGGTGGATTACCACTGAAGATATGCCTATGTTGTACTGAAAGATCACAAGTCATAAAAATGCGACTGCTCTCGACATCAATCGACAATGAGGCATAGACGCCGCCTGCTTCGTACGCTTCGCGGCACGGCATAATCGTACGCAATCACCAGAGTAACCATAGAAACAGACCTGCAATTCGCATCGTCTGCCTCATATTAACGCATCCCAGCACTTGGTCAAATCATTGCAGTGCGAATGATTTGATATAACAACCTCGCCTTGCAGCAGTCTGAAATAGGATGGTGCACCTTACTTATCCCATGGCTAGAGAGCAACAAGTAGCTGTTGCGCTACGCCAAGTTCGACTGATATACGGGGTCAGGTTCCAAGATACCGTTGCTTGTTGTTCGCTTGTGTGGTGGCAACCTCGGGTGATAAGATAGTATATTCCTGCTTATTGATAGTATCTGTGATTTATAGATATGCAGACGGAAAAATTTGAGGCTCTAGTAGCCAGGGCAATCGATAATTTACCGCCGGAGTTTCAACGTAAACTGGAAAATGTTGATATTGTAGTAGAAAATTGGCCCACGCCCGGGCAACTAAGACAGACTAAACACAGTCATCCTACTCAGTTGCTCGGCCTTTACCACGGTGTACCACAAACCAGGCGAGGCCGGCGATACGGGTTGGTTTTACCTGATAAGATAAGCATCTTCCAGAAGCCCATTGAGGAGTATTGCCGCTTTGGCAATGAAATTGAGGCAACTATAGAGGAAGTGGTGCGCCATGAAATAGCCCACCACTTTGGGCTCGACGATAAAACTCTGCGTAAGATAGAGAGTGAGAAACACCGGAGGAGATGAGTTAAGGAACGGATATTTGAATGGTTCGAACTCACATTTATGTTGATTCTCTCGAATCCTAGTTAGAGTTTCCTGTGTTATGTAAGTAGTAGAAGGCATTACCAATGGTTCGGCTGAGATTACGGCTATGAAGAACGATCCTGAAGGTTCTGAGAAAGCTTCTAGAAGAATTTTTCGGAGATATTTTCCCCTGATATTCATACTGTGGATTATATTCGTGTTATATCCCAATCCTCTAAACTTCGTTATTAGCATCGAAAGACTTCGTAATTTCGATGTTGACCCTGGCGCTGTTGAGTTTATGCTGAATGACTTCCCCTCTGACCCCGTAGCTATAGAGCAAGCAGTCCTGACTAAAATACCCTATAGCCACGATTGGACAGTTTATAACGTGCCCTGGTATTGCCCCACCATTGAAGAAGTGCTGGAGCATGGAACAGGAGACTGTAAGTCTCGAGCTCTGGTGCTAGCCTCTGTCTTGGAAGCTAAAAATATTACCTACCAAGTTAATTTATCTCCCACACACGTATGGGTGCATTACGAAAATAAACAGGATACTTCAATAGAGAACGACGAAGTAGAGTTTTATCAATACGATCCCGAAACGGGTGAGAGGAGCTTCAAGATTCCTCATATTGGTCTGACCAGGGTAATGAATGCCTTCTGGCAATCTTTTTGGGACGCCATGCCCGAAGATAGAAGGGTTCTTCTAATTTCAGGCCCACTAGCTTTGATAGCAGCCAGAGTGATTCTGCGCAAGAAGAAAACTGTCCAAAAAGAAGGGGGTTAAGATGCCCCGTGTGGATAGAGAATCGAACAGCAGAAGCCTGGCCGGTTGCACAATCACTCAGAATGCTAACTTACTGTATTTTAGCGATGGGGATACCGGGCCCAATCTCGGGTATCGTCTTCATCGGCGGCTGGGGGCATATCGTCATGGAGGTGCGGGTGGAGGAACGCAAGAGAGAATAGACTGCAAATACTCTGCTAGTTCAGAGAGGGCAATGCCAAACATGAGGACACTCGACAACAACGAATTGAGGGAAATCTTAATCAAGAACTGGATGACTCATGACGCCATGTGGTTCCATCACTGCTTGCAGGAATGCGGCATTGAGAGGACGAACAAGATAAACAAGGCTGCTGTCAGGGCCATGGGGATGATAGAGATAAAAAGAATTCAAAAAGCCCTAGGCATAGATAAGGTGGAAACATTCGAGGATTTCAGATTGCTGAGTGATGCCACTTGGAGCATAGTCAAAGGGGAGTTCATGAGATTTTCCTATAGCTATCCGGCAAAAACATTCTCCGTGGTAATTTTGAGAACTGCTTTGCTTATGAAGGAATAACGCAACTAGGCGCCATTGAGCAATACCAGTGTGGTATTTTTGAAAGAATCTATGGCTGGTACGATGGCATGGGTATAAGGTATAGCGTTTCTCCGCAGGTGGAAGGTTGCATGATGCACACCGACGGCAGATGTTTCAGGGAATTTACTTTTAATTTCGATAAATAATCAAACAGGTCATATGCGAGTGGAATTATCGAGGTATGAGCTCGAAGAAAGCCAAGCTTACACGTGAGCAAAAGGAAAGACTGCTCCGTAATATATGGCTGCTACAAGATGGCAGGTGGTTCCTGAAATCAGTGGACCGATTTGGCTTCGATACTGCCACCGAACTGAATCTCGCCGTAGTCAAGTCCATAGCCAGAACAGAAATGAAACAGCTGCTAGCCGAGACCGACTTCGGGGAGGTCAGGAATATAAAGGACCTACAAGCATTGATGGAGACTGCCGCTCTTCTCTATTTCCCTCAGGAACACAAGTATGAATTTAAGGTAGTGGATAGTAACACATTCATAGGGTATGTACTAGAATGTTATGTACATAAGATGGTGAGTAAGGCAGGAACTACAGCCATTCACCAGTGTGCGGCAAAGCTGAGATTCGATTCCTGGTGCCAGGCTATGGGTCTCGATGGAGAGGTGATAAACGAGAGAGACACCAGTAACTGCAATGGTAGCTGTGAGATTATCTTCAAAATCAATTGGTGAAAGCAAGATAGAGACATAAAAAGGAGGTTAAGAGTATGTCAGAGCCGATAACAATTACACAGGACGATGGGATAGCCAAGCTAATTCTAAACCGTCCGACAGTATTCAATGCTTTTGATCATGATATGGTCCACAATTTTGCACGCCACGTTGTTATGCTTGCTGTCGATGACAATGTACGAGGAGTGGTGATCTCGGGAGAGGGCAAAGGATTTTGTGGCGGCGGTGACATTAAATGGGTATCTGAGTTTCCCTTCAGTCCCTCTGTTGCCTTTCACAAGTTGGCGGCGAGTTTTCATCAAGCAATACTAGAGATTCGCCGGATGCCTAAACCGGTTATAGCAGCCATTAACGGGATTGCAGCCGGTGGTGGATTTTCGCT
>Ga0255055_10001400_pt1 | contig 17726 bp, 10 predicted proteins | sample JV7_2_27_MG_FD_188633 | JGI IMG/M metagenome (GOLD analysis project Ga0255055, IMG submission 188633) | Seawater microbial communities from Jervis Inlet, British Columbia, Canada - JV7_2_27 | ecosystem: Environmental > Aquatic > Marine > Inlet | place: Canada: British Columbia | collected... | reverse complement strand
GACTCGAGGACATTCGTGCCCTGGAGCGGCCCAGTCTGCGTCAGGGGCTGATCGGGCTCTACTGCAGTATCGCGCGCTGGCCCGAACCCGGAAATCATGTGGTCAACAGCTTGCTCGCCGACATCTCTTTGGCAGTCTTCTCCCCAGCAGAGGTCGCAATCCGTCTACCTGCCGTGCTGGGAGCCCTGGTGTTCGGCCTCGCACTCTTCTGGCTATGGGATCGGGTTCTGCTATGGAAACGAACCTCGCTCCTCGCCTTGATCCTGGCACTTTCCAGCCCCTACCTCTGGCAATTCAGCCAGACTGGTCGCGGCTACACGTGGATGCTGGCTCTCCAGGTGTTGTTGCTCATTGTCCTGCTTCGGTTCGCCGGCCAGCCGCGTTCCATCCTGCTCGGTGGCCTGGCAGTGCTCGTGTCCACTCTGAGCTTCATGAACTTACTTTCGACAGCCCTGTATTGGCTGATCCCCGTGTATTTCGCCTTCTTCCTGGTCACCCCGGACTCCCATGGCAGGTCGAGATCCTTGAACAAGGCCGCCAGATCTCAATTCCGAAGGGGACTACTGATCCAGCTCCTCTGCCTGGGAGCCATAGGAACGGTTTTCATTATCGATCGATTGCCATACATCTATAGCACTTCAACCCAGGCAGGGCTTTCCTTCAGTTCGCCTTCGCGAATGTTGGAGCTCCTAGCCGAGACTCTGAACTTTGTCTTCCCGACCTTTGGGTGGAAGCTTCTCGCAGCGATTGGATTCGTGGGTCTCTTGTTCACTCCACCGAACTCGGCTCGACGAACCGTCGCCGGGGTGGGGCTCATGGCAGTTGGCCTGGCGATCGCGGACTTTCTATTCGCTGGTCGAATTCCCGTCCCACGGGTGAGCGGCTTTCTCCTACCCGTAGTTCTGCTGACCGCCTCGGGATTGCTCGAGCGACTCCTCTCTAGTCCAAGAACGAGGCACTCCAAGCAGGTCGCCTGGTCGGTTGCGGCAGCGGCCACCGTGGCAATTATTGCCACGACACCGCGATCGACTCTCGAGGATTCATCGCTGACGGAGTTCATGGTAGGGCTGAGCGTACTTCCGGTACGCGGAGATGTTTCCTCTTGGGTGGTGCGTGAGCCACACGTTCCGATATCTGCGACCCTTTACTATCCAGAAGACTGGCAGCCGGTAGAAGAGCGGTCAGTTGCCATCGGTCAGAGCCGAATTCTCCTGGTCATCCGAGACGACTCCAGGGCGGACGGACCGATCTATGTTCACGGGCAACATCGCACTGCGGAGACCTGGCAGCCACATGCTTGGCCATCGCGGGAACTGGTCAGTGCCGGTGACCGGTTCAGGGTCCTCGAAATTCCAGGGACAGCATCGAAGTTGTCCGACGATGTCCGACCCGACAGGGCATTGGTGTTCTGGTATCCGGAATTTGCTGCGGTGGCGGTCAGTCCGAATCGCGTGCTCGACCACCTTTACGGGTACGCGATTCGTTTCCTCCCTCTGGGGAGGCGCTATCAGGCCAAGCTCGAGGTCTTTGGCAGGCTGGGTGTTGTCGTGCTGCCGGTGGACTCGCAAGCAGAATTCGATCGTGTCCGCCTGGCTGTGACGGATGGTCTGGCTAAGCTGGGCGGCCAGGCGCTGGTCTTCATTCCGGCGTCAGCTGCTGCCGGAAACACGAATGGGAGCGATTCATGACCCAGGAACTTCGAGCTCCCTCAGAGGTGCAATATGGATAACGTCATTTCTGACATCCTTGAGGAATACGAGGCCGGACAGCTCACGCGTCGGCAGCTGGTGGGTCGACTTTCCGGCGTCTTTGCGTTGGCCGCCAAGGCAACAAGCGGCGATACCGGAAGCGTCTCCGGCAGCACCTTTCGCGGCCTCGGTCTGAATCACATCGCGTTGAGGGTCACGGACGTGGAGCGCAGCCGGGACTTCTATTCGCAGCACCTTGGCCTGGAAGTGGCAAGCGAGTCTCTGCCACACAACTGCTTCTTGAACTGCGGCGCCAATTTCGTCGCGCTCTTTCGAGCCAATGAGGCTGGAATGCACCACTACTGTTACTCCGTCGTGGCGTTCGATCAACAGCAGGCAGCGGAGAAACTACGCGCAGTCGGCTTGGAGCCCAGCCTGCAGGGCAATCGGATCTACTTCCAAGATCCGGATGGCCTGACCGTACAGCTGGCAGCCGAGAACCATCGGGCGTGACGGGACTAACGATCCCAGTTCCCGGGTCCGTTGCACCCAAGTGAGATTGAGCCACTCACCGTTCGTGGCCACCCCCATCCCATGGTCTCTTCGGTGCCGAAGTACAGCCACTTCCAGTCCTGAGTACAGCCGGGAACATACTCTCTCGAAGCGCTGACAGTGCGGTTGTCGTCAGGGCCTCGCCCATCACTTCCCCTGCTGTGGGGCCACCCACACACACTGCACCGGTTCGAACCCGAGCAGAGTGACCGACTTCATTGAGAAATCAGGCAATGCGCGCACAATGAATGCAAGGTCGCCGACCACTTGGCATGGAGCCCAGAACGCCTCGCAGTGTGAGGCGAGCCTGAACTTGGGATGGATGGACGATGTCGACTGTCGTGTTGCTGATGGCCCTTGCAGTCGCGGTGAGCAACCCAGCTCCACCCAGCGTCGACCCACTGACGTTCGAAGGCCTTCTGCAGGCGCTCGACGCGGTCGAACATCCAAGGCTCTGGCCCACGGAGTGCGAAGCCGAGATGCAGCGCGACGACACAGCCGAGGCCATCTTGGATAATTACCCCGCGGAGGTCCCAGCCGTCACCGAGAGCCAAAGTGAAGACGCCGTGTACTTTGTGCTCTTCGATCTCATCGCCCTACCGACGCTGTCCGAATCCTGCACCGTTGCGATGTACTACCACACGCTCTATCACGAGCTCGCCCATTCCACTCGTCACCGCCAAAGACTTGGCAGGGATCTTGATTATGCGGACGAAGAGATTGTCGCTGAGTTGACAGCGATCGTCTTGGCTCAACACACAAGGTTCGATTCCGACCTACGGCACACGAAACACGTGCTCAACCGGTATCAGGCCGTCGAAGACGACCTGCGCAGACTGTGGCCGGAAGCTACCAAGGCGGCTTCCTATATTCTCGGTCGAGATTCCCAACGATCAGAATCCCACCAAGAGCATACGACCGCAGACGCTCGAGCGTACGCTCACTCGACAGCATGGGCCGGCAAGTACGGAGCTCAATTGAGAGTGGAATACCTCGACCCCAGGATCGTCTCTTCTTCCAGCTGGTACGCCCCCTGATCGCCGCCAGAGGTCGACGGAGACGGGTGTTGGCCGAGTCCGACGGCTATCACGAAGTCCGTCACTGACTCTTCGATCGCAGGAAGGGAATACTCATGGTGCACAGGGTCGGAATCCAACCTCCGAACCGCAGGATAGTTCGGTTGCGGCTCCGCGTAACCACGGTCAGCCATCGGCCCTCCGGCCAGAGACCCTGCTACACTACGCTGACCACGGCGCCGGAGTACCTGATCCCGAGGGAATCCAAAGACAACTTCAGGAAAGTGACAGCGCCGGGGATAGATTCACGCTGGACCTTCTAGATCGCCGCGGTAGATCGCACGTTTCGACTGCGAGAAGCGGCGGTGCTGTCGGAACGGCGGGATCCGAGACGGTCGCTACTTTCAGGAAGGAGCGAGAGATCAGGGATGCAGACAACGCTTTCTGAGCATGAGACTGCCTGGTCCGTGCCTCAGCTGGAAACCGTCCCCGACTACCTGGACCACTGGGCAACGGTACAGTCGGACAAGTGTCTTTACAGCTTCCTCGACATCGACGGAGCGGAACAGGAGAGCTACACCTACCGCCAGTTTCGGGAGCGCACCCTGCAGCTGGCCGCCTACCTGTCGGGAACAGTGGGCCTGCGGCACGGAGAGCGGGTGCTGCTGGTCTACCCACCCGGTTTGGAGCTGATCGCGGCCTCATTCGCCTGCATGCGTGTTGGGATCATTCCGGTTCCGCTCTATCCCCCGTCGCCACTAAACTTCGAGGGGGGCCTCGCGAAGATGGCCTTCATCGCGTGCGATTGCGAGGCCAAGGCCGCCCTGACGACCCGCGCGTTCTCCCGGTCCTACCGGACCCTCCAAAGCAAGCGGCGACTGCGATCTGCCGTGCGCGGCGGTCCCGGGTTCCCGAACATCGAGTGGATCACCACGGACGACGCGCCCACGCAGGCTTCCGTCTCGCTAACGCGAGGCCTGCACTCGATCGCCTTCCTCCAGTACACCTCGGGCTCCACGAGCGATCCGAAAGGCGTCATCGTCACCCACCGGAACCTGATCCACAACTCGGCGGCCGTGCTGGACCACAGACCGACGACCGTAACCTGGTTGCCGCAGTACCACGACATGGGATTCATCGGGTACTACCTCTACCCGGCGATCACCGGCGGCTCGACCTACGGGTTCTCGCCGATGAACTTCCTCAAGCGACCGGCGCTCTGGCTCGAGACGATCACCCGGGTTCGAGGCACCATCACCTCGGCCCCCAACTTCGCGTACGAATACTGTCTCCGGGAGGACAAGATCCCACCGGAGCTCTTGCGCAACCTGGACCTCAGCTCCCTACGGGTGATGATGAGCGCGGCGGAGCCCGTTCGTGCGGATACCTTCGTCGGCTTCCTCGACCGGTTCTCGCAGAGCGGCCTTCGCGCCGGGTCGCTGATGGCCGCCTACGGACTTGCCGAGAACACCCTGGCGGTGTCTTCGTACGGCAAGAAGGTCCTCACCGTCAACAAGAAGCAACTCCAGCAGCGAGTGCTGCACATCGAGAGGGAGGAACGACGGAACAACAACCAGCTCCGCGTAGTGAGCTGTGGCAGACCCCTCGACGGCAACCAGGTTCGGATCGTGGATCCGGACTCCCACACGGTGCTGGGTGAGAATCAGATCGGTGAGATCTGGGTCGACGGGGAGAGTAAGTGTGCCGGCTACTGGCAACGCCCGGAACAGTCCCTCGAGGTCTTCCACGCCACGCTCAACCACGGATCCGACGACGAGCGCACCTATCTACGAACGGGAGATCTGGGATTCCTCCACGAAGGTGAGCTCTACGTCTGCGGCCGGACCAAGGACCTCATCATCATCCGCGGCGTCAACTACTATCCTGACGACATCGAGGCGATCGTGAAGACTTCGTCCTCCGACATCCGCCAGGGGTGCGTGGCGGCCTTCTCGGTGGAGGAGGAGGGCGACGCGCTGGTCGTGGTGGTGGAGGGCCGGAGAAACCTTCCGGACTTCAAGGCGATCGCCAGTGAGATCCGGAAGCAGTACTACATCGAGCCGGACAGAATCGTCTGCACCGCTCCCCGCAGTATCCCCAAAACCACATCGGGAAAGGTCTCACGCAGCCAGTGTCGCCAGCTCTGGTTGGATGGAGAGCTGCCGGTGGTCGCATCGTATGAGAAGGCCCGCGAGGTCCCCGACAGCGGTTCTGGCCTGCGCGACCGCTTTCGCTACATTGCGGATCTCTACAACCTCTCGGGCTGCGAGGAGTACACCTTCGCCGAGATCGGCATGGACTCACTCACCATGGTGGAGTTCGTGGGCAAGGTCAAAGCGCTGCTGGAAGAGCACGGCGCCAGCAAGCTGGTGAAGGACCTCGACGTGCGCCTCCTCCAACGATTGACCATCGCTGAGTTCTATTCCTTCCTCGAGAAGTTCGAGCGCATGCCGAGCAGGGCGATCCCGGTCCTGCAACGCCGGCTCAAGGAGAACCGTGACGAGCAGAGAGCATACGAGCGCACCTGCATGCGCTCCGATGCCGACCTGGCGCTCCCAAGGATCTCGGCTGACACCGAAGATCGTCCGGTGACCGACATCCTCTTGACCGGAGGGACGGGGTTCTTCGGACCCTTCCTGCTCTCCAGTCTGTTGCGTGAGACCTCGTACACGATCCACCTTCTAATCCGGGCCACCGACGCCGGCCACGCGATGGAGCGCGTTCGGGCATCGCTCCGGCGGGTGGAACTCTGGACACCTGCGCTCGAGGAACAGGCGCGAACACGGGTCCGAGCAGTCTGCGGCGATCTCTCCCGCCCGGGTCTCGGGTTGGAGCCGGATCGCTGGGAGCTCCTGTCCCGGGAAGTGCAGGCCATCTGTCACAACGGCGCGGCGGTGAACTACGTCCTCGACTACGAGGCTCTGAAGCCGCACAACGTCGACGGCACACGAGAGCTACTGAGGCTTGCCGCCACCGGCTACCGGAAATTCTTCCACCTGATCTCGAGCACCTTCATCTTCGGCTGGACGACAAAGGCCACGCTCTGGGAGACCGACAGCAACGACGACATGTCCAGCCTCGATTTCGGCTATGCACAGACCAAGTGGGTTGCGGAGCAGCTCGTGCTGTCCGCCGAGAAGCAGGGACTCGACGCTCGCATCTACAGGCCGTCACTGATCTCGGCTTCGACCGACCACTTCGGGAGCAGGGATGATATCGCCGTCCGGTTGCTCGCCTTCATGATCCGGCACGGCGTCGGGGTGAACGCCGCCAACCAGATCAGTTTCCTGCCGGCGGACATCGTCGCGCACAACATCGTGTCCATCCTCAAGTTGCCGCGAACCAACGGCAGCACCTTTCACGTGACGGCTGACAGGTACTACAACTTCAGGGATATCACTGAGCTGATCAGCCGCCTCTTCGGCTACTCGTTCCACTATCACGACATACCCAACTTCATCGAGCAGATGAACAAGCGGTGCACCCGTCATGATCCGGTATACCCCTTACTGGATTTCTTCAACCACTGCTATGAGAAGATCGCGGCGATGCAGTTCAAGCGCTACAACAACGATCGCTACAGGGAGGCCCGGGAGCAATCCGGCCGGGGGACTGCCGAGCCGTCGTTGGCGGAGACGGTGTCACTGATCGTCAATTCCATGCTCCGCCAGGGGCTCATCACCGAGCCGCAGCCACACCGTGCGGGGGCGAGGGCTGCGCTCACTCCTGCCCTCCTGCAGGAGCTCCAGACTAACGCCGCGAAGAGCCCCGCGTAGATCCGCTCCTTGAATTCCCCGAATCATCATCCGGACAACTGCCCCAGGGTGCTCCTCCTTTCCGATGCCCTGGGAATGACCAATGGGATCTCCATTACCTACCGGGAGCTCTTCGAGCACTGGCACCATCGCTCCCAGCCCTGTGAGCTGTACATACTCGGGACTGGATTCTCTGCCGAGCGAGTCGATAAAGAGAACGGTCGGTTCGTCGTGCTGCCCTCTCGCGCCACGCTGCCGCGGCGCATCTACCCGGAGGTTCCGGTGGGCGTTCCCGCCAGAGCGATCTCACGGTTATTCGAGCAAAAGAGAATCAATGTCATTCACAGCGCTAGCCCCGGCCCACTCGGCCTGTACGGGTTGATGTACGCCAGGGCCAAGCGAGTTCCACTGATCTCCTCCCATCACACGCGTTGGTCTCAGTTCGGACCGTATCTCCTGCCACCATCACTGTTGCGTCCCGCCAACCTGGTCGTACCGTTCCTGATCAGGCGGTTGTACGGCGGCAGCGAGGTGACCGTAGCGCATTCGCCGGCGGCAGCCATCGAAGCGGCCGAGCTGGGCGCGACACGGACCCACTATGCGCCGATGGGCGTCAAGCTCCCCACGAGCTCGTCGTCGGAGCTCCGCCGGCTGCGGCGCGTCGCCCGCCGAGAGCTGCAGGAGATGCTCGGACTTCCTGAAGATGCGCCGATCATTCTCTGCGTCGGGCGCGTCTCGAAGGAGAAGGACGTGGGCCTGGTCTCGGAGGCCGTCGCCAGTATCCAGGAGACCCTGGTGCTGGTCGGAGATGGACCGCTCCGATCAGCCCTGAAAGACGAGCCGCACATTCGCTCCACCGGTCTTCTCTACCGCGAGGATCTGGACCGCGCGTTCCTTGCCGCCGATATCATGGTGAGCGCCTGTACGACCGACACGCTCGGACGAGTGTTCCTCGAGTCGCTGGCGAACGGAACGCCGATTCTGGTTCCCGACCGGGGGCAGCACCTCTCGGCGATACCCGAACAACCACCGGCCGTCTGGACCTATGAATGGTCACCTACCGACGCCACCAACCTGGCAACGGCGTTGCGCAGCACCCTGGCGTCACTCGAGAGCGGGTCGAACGCCGAGACAGCTGCGCTCGATCTGGCAAAGACTCGCGATTGGACTCGTGTGATCGACTCCCACCTAGAGCCGTATCACAGCGTCGAGCTGAAGCAGGTCTCGTGATCGCTATCGTACAATTGCCCCGACCGATGCGACGACCGAGCTCCGTATCAGCCGTGGCCTCCCTTTGCCTTCTGATGGCAGGAGCCGTGCAAGCCGGCGGAACGACCGCCCTGGAGCGCGGCGACGAGGCCGCTAGGCGCCGCGCCGAGGGGCACCGCGGCAGCCGCGCGCTTCCCGGCCCCATCGGCGAGGCGGTCGCCGCCTACGAGGAGGCCCTGGCCGCTCAACCGGACGACCTGGAGGTCCGCGTCAAGCTTCTCAGTGCACTCTATTTCCAGGGCGAGTTCACGTTGAGCAAAGCCCTGGACCAGCACGCCCTCTTCGAGCGGGCCCTCGATGTCGCCTCTGAGGGGATGGCACAGCTGGCACGAGGACTCGCCTATGCCGACGCTAGCGAGGAGAACCGTCCTCGACTCGTGGAGCATCTCAGTGATCAGCCCGAGGCAGCGGGAATCTACTTCTGGTCGGCCGTCTACTGGGGCCTTTGGAGCCGCCACGCGGGCAAGTTCGAGGCGGCCAGCAAGGGAGTCGCCGACAAGATCCGCGACTACTCCGAGCTCGTCATAGCGCTCGACGACAGGTACGAGAACGCCGGTGGTCATCGGGTCCTCGGCAGATTGCACACCGAGGCGCCCAGGATCCCTCTGATCACCGGTTGGGTCGACCGCGATGTGGCGATCTCCGAGCTCGAGAGGGCTGTGGAAAGGGCTCCGAACGATCTTCGAGCGCACCTCTTCCTGGCCGAAGCCCTGCTCAAGTTCGACGCCAGCCGCCGCGACGAGGCGATGGATCGGTTGCGGTGGCTGGTGCGACAGTCACCCAACCCAGAGCTGCTCGTCGAGGAGATCCAGGTTCTCGAGGAGGCAGAGCAGCTCCTCGCCGAATACGAGCCAGGAGTCGGGTGATCAGGTAGCCGCTCGGCGTATGGTGCCGGGGAAACCGCCCAGCCAGAGATCGGCAGCACCTACCCGAAAGGGTGTTTCGCGTCAGGTTGAAGCTCTTCGCTAGGCCTTATCAAGTGAATCGTAAACAGTTTCGTCTCGCGTTTTTCCGCACATTTAATTGATGAAGGCCTAACTTGCTCAGCCTTTGTAATGGTGAAACATGGTGACCAGCAGTATCAGTTCGGGATGGGAGGTGGAGAGTTTAGGCAGGACCAGACGGATGTGTGATCGGCAGCCGGAGAGTTTCTCCAATAGCGGTCGCAGGTCGTCCACTTTGTCCCAGCGGAGCTTGTTCAAATCCAGGATCAATCGGCTCTTGCTTCGTGCCAGAGAATCCTGGATTTGCTGCGCCAGTCCTTCTGCATCAGCAGCCGAGATAACGCCTTCCAGTCGCATCCACACCTGCTTCTTTGCATGCTGGAGGTCGATCTGGATGGAAAGTTCCGGGATCGAGATTTTGTGCGGGATTTCCTCCCAGAGATCAAACGCGCTCCAACTCTTGCCGGGCAGACGGTAGGTCGTCCGCACCAGCTTGGGATGCTGGAAAAGATCGAGTTTGAGCGTCAACCCCGTCCATAACGCAGCGCCCACGGCCAGCACGGACTTGAACCTCTCCGCCAGCGTGGGACATCCCAGCTCCGCGTGGATGCGTCGCTGCAAATCGCTGATCCAGCAGCGGACCGTTGCATTCGGTCCGAACAGTCTTCCCGCGAGAAACACGGGATAGGTATTCCGCAGTTCTCTGGCGAAAAACTTGGCCTTCTCGCGCAGCAAGGGATTCGGAGAGTTCTTGAGCTTCTGGTATCCGAGCAGCCGCGTCTCCTGGACCCGGATGATGCTCGGGCCGAGCCTTTCAAAATCCTGTTTGTAACACCAGCGCTGAATCTTCTCGATCTGGTCGGGTGACAACGTCGGGTGTTTGATCATCGTGGAGAAGCCGTCCCCCCGCCGATAGAAAAGCTCGGGGTCTTTGATGTAGACCTCGTGCAACAAGTTTTCCTTGATGATCCGTTCGTAAAACGGTGTGCCGGGCACAGGTCCATAAATCAGGAACTGAGACAGCGTCGGCTTGAGCTTCATCAGCTTGTCCAGTTCTTGCGCCACCACATCCTCGGTCTGGTAATCAAACCCGATGATCATCGAGGTCAGCACCGTGACGCCGTACTGGCGAAAATCCGTGAGGATTTCCTCGATTGGCCTGCCCTGCTGCTTGGCGTAACCCGAACGCGTACCCTCGTAGCCGATCCAGAGGCCATCGATCCCCATCTCCAGGATTTCCTCCACCGTGTACTGGCTGATCGCCTTGACGCTGGCGAAGGCGAAAATCGACAGGGTCTTACCGCCTTTCAGCACGCAATCGCGGAACGCCATCGCGCGCTTCTTATTGAGCAGAAAGTCCTCGTCTACAATCAGAAACCTCAGGTTCGGATCCATGTTCAGATAACGCTCCACGACGGCGTAGATGTCCTTGCCCTCGGGCAGTAGCTTGATGTGTTTCCGCTTGAAGTAGTGCGAGGTGCAGCAGAAGTCGCAACCGTTGGGGCAACCGAGCCCCCCGAAAATCTTCCCCGTTGCCGACACGGGTAGAGAGAACACCTTCAGCCGGCTTACGATCAGCGGGTGCTTGTACGGCATCGGGATCTCCGGTTCGCCCAACACCCTGCGGAAGAACGCTACGCCTTCCTCGCGGCAGATGAAGTCGGCGTAAGGCTCGAGCTCCTCGTCGTTCAGAACCGTCCCGTAGCCGCCAAGGACGATCTTGCTTTGGGGCGCGTACCGGCGGATCAAGGCAACCATTTCCTTCATCCTGTGAAGCACGGCTAGCAGAAAGGAGATACCCACGTAGTCGTAGCCCTGCTTGAGTTCGCGGATAAACTCCCGCTTCGACGGGTACTGCAACACCACGGTGGGCGCGTCCAGGTTCTCCGCAATGTATTCGATGGAATAGTGGCTGTTCACCGTCCGCGGACTGAAGATCCCCTGAGCGCGCGTCACCTGGCTGTACAGCAGCTCGTACCCCACCGAGGGGGCATCGCCATACTTTGGCCCCAGGGGACGACACACACTAGTTAGCAGAACTTTTTTTCCCATGGGCTGAGCCTCATTGGATACGGCTTGAGCAGCAAGCTCTCGTGAAATCTTGGTCTTGAAGGTTTCCATGCGGTGCCTACCCGGAGGCGGCGCTGCTGGTAGCGGTCTCGGCGAGCGCTCGAAGATCGGCTCCGGTCGGCGCCTGGAACACCCGCAAATCGAAGAGCGGCACGACGGCCAGGATGTGGTCGAAGATGTCGGACTGGATTCCCTCGTAGCGGGCCCAGGCCTGGTCGTTGCTGAAGATATAGATCTCGATGGGCAGTCCGCGGTCCGTCGGCGGGAGCTGACGCACGAGGAACGTCATGTCCTGGTGGATCTTGGGGTGGTTGCGCAGGTAGGCCTCGAGATAGGCGCGGAAGGTGCCGACGTTGGTCATGTGGCGGCCGTTGACGAGCGTCGACACGTCGGCCCGCGTCTTTTCGTTATACTCCGAGATCTCTTCCAGCTTCCGCTTCACGTACTCGGTGATGAACTCAATCTTCTTGAACCGTTCGACCATTTCCTGATCGCAGAATTTGAAGCTCGTCACGTCGAGGTGCACGGACCGCTTGATGCGGCGCCCGCCGGATTCCTCCATCCCGCGCCAATTCTTGAACGACTCGGATACCAGGGCATAGGTCGGGATCGTGCTGATCGTCTTGTCCCAGTTTTGGACCTTCACCGTCGTCAGCGAGACTTCCAGAACATCGCCGTCGGCACCGTGATTGGGCATGGAGATCCAGTCGCCAGGCCGCACCATGTTGTTGCCCGCGAGCTGGATCCCCGCGACGAAGCCGAGGATCGTGTCCTTGAAGATCAACAACAGCACGGCCATGAACGCGCCGAGACCGCTGAACAGCACCACCGGGGACTTGCCGAGGAGGATGGCCAGGATCGAGATGCCGCCGACGCAGTAGAAGACGATCTTGATCACCTGTACGAACGTTCTGATCGGGACGCGGCTCGAAACCGCGAACGTGTCGTAGATCTCGAGCACCGCATCGAGTGCGGCTCCGATCACGAACATTGCCGCGATCACAATGTAGACGAAGGTGCCGATAGTGACGAAGGACGCCATTCCGGGGAATTCCGCGAAGACCACCGGGGCGGCCGCCCGGATGATCAGCGCCGGTACGAGGTGGGCGAGCCGCGAGAAGACCTTTGCTTCGACGAGCGCGTCGTCCCAGGTCGTGCGGGTTCTGCGGGCGGCGGTCTTGACGAGCCGCACGATGACGTGTTTGGTGATGAGGTGGCCCGCCGCGGCGGCGACCACCAGCACCACGGTGGCCACGGTCGCGCCGACGATCGAGGCGTACTCGGCGGCCAGGCCGAGCTCGATCAGCCAATCCTTCAGGGCTCCCATGCGTGCCTCCCGCTCAGCCCGCGGATACTACTACTCCGTCGGGTTCAACTCCAGGCTTGCCAAGAACCGGCTGACGCTATCATCTCTGCTGTAGAGACGCCGCGCGCCTGCGATTCGTCCTTTCTGGACCGCGGTCGACCGGCGACTTCCCAACAGATCGCAGAGCTTGCCGTCAGATGTAACAAGAGTGTCTCAGGGCCTTCGGTCGGCCGCTGGAGAACGAGCCCGGCTCAGATGGTGCCCAGGGCCGGAATCGAACCAGCGACGCGGGAGCTCCGTGTCGAAGATCCGGAAATCAGGACGCGAGCGGGTGTTGGGTGTCGTTTTCAGGAGGAGCTCGCTGAGCTCGTCGTCCCTTCTGCTCGAGGTGCCTGAGGATCTCGGCGACCGCTAGTCGTCGGCTATCCCAAGTACATCCTCTCGAACTCGGCTGATCGCAACACCGACTCGCTCCGCTTCATGTGCCCCAAGACGCGGGGCGTAAATGGCGATCGTATGGACCCCGGTGATACGGGGCACGAAATTGACCAGCTCGACGTTGTTGAAGTCCGACACCGACACGGCAGCTAGTCGACCCGTCAACTCTCCTCCTTCAAATACGATCACGTCGAAGTCCGACTGCAGGTATGCGAGGTTATAAACAAGCGACAGCGCTGCAGCGGACCAGGCCACAGCAATCCGTGTTCGATCGTTTCTGCGCAGCTCCACCGGAATAGCGACGTAGCCTAGCTCGTTGAGGCTGCTGGGGCTGATGTAACGATATGTGGTTCTAAAATCGCCCGCCAGACGCGATGCCGCACTAGTGTGGATACCGGCCTGGCTCGGTCGCACCGGGCCACCTGGGAACTCAAGGTATTCAACCTTGTTCCACGCCGACGCCATGACTGTTGCCATTGCGGCCTCGGGTGCCGGCAAGAGAGTCGCGTTGCGATTCATCGCAAGCGCAATCGTTGCCGTGACAAACGGCGCGGCGTTGCTGGTCCCGGTGATCTGATCATCTTCGACGGGGATGTAGCCGGTGCTGCGAATTCCTAGCGTTCGAATGATCGTACCGCGAGCCGCCACGTTCGGTTTCTTGTTCCTGTTGCGCGGGTTCTTCCAGGACGAATCGCCATTCATCAAGTCGTCGTCCCAGCTGACGGGATCAGAGCCCGTGTTGATATTTCCGACTGCAATAACGTTCCAAGCCTGAGCCGGGCTATGGACGAACTCGCCATCGTTACCCGCGGCAGCTACGAACGAACTCAAGTTGTAGCGGCTCTGAAAGTCATACCATCGATCACGAAACCGCAAAGTTCCATCCGGGTCGAGCCCACCCCAACTCAAGTTCGTCACATCCATCCTTTTGCGGACGACCCAATCGGTTGCCAAGATAATGTCGAAGTCGTGGTAGCTGGCCGAGTTGGCACTGAACAGCTGGGCTAACGGCGCCGTACCGAGCCGGGTTAACAGCAAGGATCCTATCGAGCCACCGACCTCCATTGCGTGGCCGAAATCGATAGCCAGGTCGGAAGGCCGGTAGTAACCCGCCACGTTGAGAAAGATGTTGTCTTCAAGCGCCTCATCCTCCAACACAGCGATACGTCGACCCTCGCCAAAGCCTGCGTTCTCCCAGTCGGGGAGCACACGATGGGCGAAGAGTGCATCTCGATTGAGATCCTCACCTGATTCCTCGACATAGAGCGTGTCAACTTCTGGCAGCGACGCTAGGGCCAAGATCTCCTGCCCTTTGGCTACGACCCCAACAACGGGTGCCGTCGTCGACACACCGAAAACCCGATTGCCCAGAAGCTGACGGAAGCGATCGATCACGATGGCGACCCGAGCCCGATTGAATTCCAGGATCTGCGCTTCGATGTCAAGCACTTGCTGCTCATCGAACGACGGTGGCTCACCTAACGGCGGCGCGATGGGGTCAAGCAATCCGGTGGCAAAGTCACCCAGTACTCCACTGTCGAACGTCAACCAAACGATGACTCGCTGGAACTTCTGCGGATCTGCTGCTGCGGCCTTGCGAAGCCGCCTGTCGATCTTGCCTCGCGGGTTCATCTGTCTTGCAGCTTCCTCCGCCTTGAGCAAGTCTTCGATATCTACTTCGTTACCGTTTTCGTCGACAGTGATGGCCGAGATTGAATTGAGGTCGCAATCGAGAGACTTCGTGTAAGTGAAACTCGATCCGAGATTCGGGAGTCTCCGCGTAGTCGATCGCTGCCAGCAAGGCTCGCTAGGCGGCGGATTGTCCGTTGGTGGCGGAATCGGGTCGCCTGGTGGCGACTGGGCCAACGCCACCATCCCGAACACTGGAAACATTAGGAGCAAGGCACAAGCCCGACTAAGGCAGACCGACCATCGCTTTTCATAACCATCGGCATCTTTTTTCATGGCTCTCTCCTATGGAACGCTGTCACTCTCACAGTCGTTCCATTAATCTTCGCCGTGACTGGTATCTGCGAACCAAGTCACGCAGGTCAGCCAGTCAGTGACTCTCAAGCTGACCAGAAGATAGCTTCCCCCGGCCGCGCTCCGCCGGGCCTAGTTCGGCTTTGCTGCTACTACGCTATTTGCTGGAATGAGATGTTAACAGAGAGACTTTGAGTAATCGCGTAGGGTGCCCGTGGCCTCTGACTTGTATCGGGCTGGTCGCCCCCACGGCCGCTCCCGCACGCTCGCCCCGTGTAACAAGAATGCAACCCGACCCACGTAGCGAAAGGCCGCATATCCCAGTAACTTACTGATTCTAGGAAGCTTAATGGTGCCCAGGGCCGGAATCGAACCAGCGACACGCGGATTTTCAGTCCACTGCTCTACCGACTGAGCTACCTGGGCACGGGGCCCAAAGGCCCCACCGCGGGTTTATATCGGCCGGGTGGAGCGGAGTCAAGAGGCTAATAGCCCCGGAGGGTGTGGAGTCCATACAATAGGGCGCCATGACGGGATCCCGCTCGTTTGCAGTCATTGTGCTGAGCCTGGTGCTCGTTTCCATCGCTGTGGCTCCCCGCGCCACTGCAGCCTGGTCTGTACCCACACAGGTGGCTATGAGCGAGTTTGCACTGAAGGTCATCCCGCCCGATCTCGAGCGCCAGATCCGCCGCCACAAGCGTCGTTTTCGGGCCGGGATCCTCGACGCGGATCAGAGCCGCCAACAGCCAAGAGGGCCGGATGCCACCGCCGAAGTAATCGATCTCCCCACCGTGATTCGGCAACAGGCCGACAAGACCGTCCGGCTGATCACCGAGCACCGAAAGTTTGATGACATCGTCTTTCAGCTGGGTGTGGTCGCTCACTTTGTCGCCATGGCCAACGATCCCATTCCGGCTGGGAAGCCCGATCAACCTCGTCCGGAATTCAAGATCGACTACCTGCACTATCTCGAGACTGCCAGCCCCCGATTTGCGGTGCTCTACTACGGCCATGGCCGCCAGATCGAGACCCCAGCCCAGCTCGATGAGCTGATCCAGCGCAGTCTGCGTCGCAGCCGCAGCCTGGCCCCGATGATCGCTCAGGAGTACCAGCGGATCGGCTCAATCGACGGATCGGATCTCTTCGACGACCGTTCGACAGCCTTTGGCGTCGGGGCTCTGGCTTTCAGCCACGGCGTCAGTGACATCACCGCAGTGCTGCGCTATATTTGGCTCCAAGCTGGTGGAGCCGACACCCGCCACCTTCCGACCCTCGACGAGAACCATCTCATTCTCGTCGGTCGCGGCAGCCAAGACCCCTGAGCGCGCGACGACTTTCCTTAGAGCTAGCCTGCTGGAGGGAAAACTATGGTGAAAGCGAACCGAGCACTGATCTCGGTCTACGACAAGCGTGGAGTGGTCGACCTGGCCGCCGGACTGGCCAAACTCGGAATCGAGATGATCTCCACCGGCGGCACCTTTGGCGAGTTGGAGGCCGCAGGCGTACCAGTCATCCCGGTCGCCGAGGTGACGGGGTTTCCGGAGATCCTCGATGGTCGGGTCAAGACTCTGCACCCCCGAATCCATGGTGGTATTCTGGCTGACCGCTCCAGGGCTTCACATTTGACGCAGCTGCGAGATCACTCCGTCTCCCCTATCGATGTGGTGGTGGTCAACCTCTATCCCTTTCAGGAGACGGCAACCAACGCGGCGATGAGCTTTGAAGAGATCGTCGAAATGATCGATATCGGCGGTCCCTGCATGGTGCGGGCGGCGGCCAAGAATCACCACGGTGTGGTCGTTGTTGTCGACCCGGATGACTATCCGCAGATCCTCGCCGCCTTGGAAGAGAGCGATCGTGCGGTTCCCGAAGCCCTACGGCGACGTCTAGCGCTCAAGGCGTTTCGTCACACGCAATCCTACGATGCCGCCATCGCCTCCTGGCTCGAGTCTCAGATCGACAATCCCGATGATGGATTCCCAGGTCACCAATTCCTGGATTTGGAGAAGGAGTTCGAGCCCCGATATGGTGAGAACCCACATCAACGAGCTGCCCTCTATTCGGTCGCTGGAGGTGCCGGGATCTTCGGCGGTTTCGAGCAACTCCACGGCAAGGACCTATCCTTCAACAACCTCCTGGACACCGATGCGGCCAGGCGACTCGCGGCGCAGTTTGACGACTCGACGGTGGTCGCGATCATGAAACACAACAATCCCTGTGGTGTCGGGCGTGGTGGCAACGTTCGCGAGGCCTACGAGCGCGCACTCGCCTGTGACCCGGTCTCAGCCTTTGGCTCGGTCGTCGCCGTCAACACCAAAGTGGATGAGGAGACCGCCCAGGTCATGGCCGAGTTGTTTATCGAAGTGATCACCGCTCCCGAATTCGACCGGAAGGCTTTGCAGCGCCTGACCGCAAAAAAGAACCTGCGTCTTCTGCAAGCACCCGTTCTCGAGGCGACGGACTCCGAGGTCGACATGAGATCGATCGAGGGTGGTTTCTTGGCCCAGACCGCCGACGTGGGCAGCGACGACTCCTCTGCTTGGACCTGTGCCACGCAGCGGACTCCAACCGACGAAGAGCTATCCGCGCTCGAATTCATGTGGAAGGTGGTCCGCCAGGTCAAATCCAACGCCATCGTCATCGGCAATCAGACCCAGACAGTGGGCATCGGCGCCGGTCAGATGAGCCGGGTCGACTCTTGCCGC
>Ga0255055_10001399_pt1 | contig 17731 bp, 16 predicted proteins | sample JV7_2_27_MG_FD_188633 | JGI IMG/M metagenome (GOLD analysis project Ga0255055, IMG submission 188633) | Seawater microbial communities from Jervis Inlet, British Columbia, Canada - JV7_2_27 | ecosystem: Environmental > Aquatic > Marine > Inlet | place: Canada: British Columbia | collected... | reverse complement strand
CACGAAGGACACGAAGAAAACAAAACGGTTGTAACTTCATTATATGCTGCCTTCGTGATCTTCGTTTTCTTCGTGGTGAGATAACTATCGGACGTATGCAACTGGAACTTTCCAGATAACCGCGTAACTTTTTAGTGCCTGACTGAAGACCGAGGGTAAAAATTGTCAAAAAAGAATACAAAAAAAGCACCCTGTATCGCTGTTTTCGGAACCGGTTCTGATGTCGGCAAAAGTATCATTACCACAGCACTCTGCCGACTTTTTGCAAACCGGGGTATCCGCGTCGCACCTTTTAAAGCACAAAATATGTCCAACAACTCGGGAGTGACACCGGATGGATTGGAAATGGGCCGCGCCCAAATTGTCCAGGCGGAAGCCGCTAAAATCCCCCCGCATGTGGATATGAACCCCATTCTCCTGAAACCGACCAGTGAAATTGGTTCGCAGGTTGTTTTGTTGGGTGTGGCAATTGAAACCAGTACGGCCGCAGATTACCATAACAAAAAGGACCATCTCTGGGGAGAGGCTTGCGGTGCCCTGGACCGATTGCGTCAAAACTATGATCTGGTTATTCTGGAGGGTGCCGGGTCCTGTGCCGAGGTCAACCTCATGTCCCACGATATCGTCAACTTGCGGATGGCTGCGTATGCAAATGCACCGATTATTCTGGTAGCCGATATCCATCGCGGCGGCGTGTTCGCTCAGATCATCGGGACCCTTGCGTGCCTCGATCACAAGCACAGATCGCAGATTAACGGTTTTATTATCAATCGCTTCAGGGGAGATATTCAACTCTTTGAAGATGGCATGCGCTGGATCGAACAAAAAACTCACAAACAAGTGTTCGGCGTTCTTCCGTGGTATAACCATATCCAGATTGAGCCCGAGGATTCGGTCGTGATCGAAAGCCCTAAAAAGGTATACCTAAAAAACAGCAAAAAACCGGCTGTGGCTGTCATACGGCTTCCCCATATTTCCAACTTTACCGATTTTGATCCGCTGCTGGCTTTAAATAACCTGGATGTATATTTCCTGGAAAAAGTCCAGGACCTCAATCATTTTAAAGCCGTGATTCTGCCGGGGTCGAAAAACACGCGCTTTGATCTGAGCTGGATAAAATCCAAGGGCTGGTCAAAAAGATTAAGCGATTATGCTGCTACCGGCGGACATGTGCTGGGAATTTGCGGCGGCTATCAGCTAATGGGCAAAACAGTGCATGACCCGGACGGTCTGGAAGGTAAACCCGGTTCAACAGAAGGACTCGGCCTGTTGCCCGTCGAAACAATTTTAAAGGCCCCCAAAACAACAACGCGGACTAAATTTATCTGGAATGATATCCCCGCAGCGGGATACGAGATTCATATGGGGCAGACCACCAGAGAACAGGGCAGCCCTTTGTTTAACATTATCGAGCGTAACAACGTCGCTTGCAAAGATGATGATGGTTGCCTATCCGCCGATTCCAGAATTATGGGCACCTATCTACATGGCCTGTTTGATAATCCTGGCGTAATCAAATGCTGGCTCGAGCAGATCGACATCAAAGACATCGATATATCCGATGTTGGGGGAATAGAGGCCCGCGACAAGGAATATGATCTGCTGGCCGACCATTTCGAACAATATATCAATGTTGAAAGCATAGTGAAATTGGTGCCAATCAGGAGATAGAGATAATAGGTGTCAGGTGGTCAGTAAGCAGATGACGGAAGACAGAAAACAGAAGTCAGATAGGTTTTCTTCATTTACCAGTTTTAATCATCTGTCTTCTGTCGTCTGACCTCTGTCCTCTGAACACTCGTATGAAACTAGACGATTCCACAAAAATTCTGAATTTACAAAGCGTCATTCCGGGCTTGACCCGGAATCCAGTGCTCTCAGTATGTTCTGGATGCCGGATCAAGTCCGGCATGACGAATGCGGACTTTTTACGAGACTATCAAAACTTCATCACCCAAAGTTTCTTTTTAGATCAAACTGGCCGCTTCGGCGGCAAGTGGCGGCGCTGACACCCGAAACCGCAGTCATAAAGATTTGATATTTAAAATTTTTAATAATCCATTACTCCATTTGCTTTTTCGGTATATATAACTAGAAAAGTTTTCAGAAAATCTTAATGGGAATTGAAAACATGAACGAATTGATTTTTATTATCGGCGGGTGCCGAAGCGGCAAAAGCAAATACGCCCTGGATACGGCTGAACAGATGCCGGGCGACAAAAAAATATTTATTGCTACCTGTCTGCCCAAAGATGATGAGATGAAACAACGGATTGCACGACACCAGAAACAACGCAGTCAAACCTGGACCACAGTAGAAGAACCGGTTCATTTGCATGCGTCCATTACTAAAATTAGCCGGAACGCAACGGTAATACTGGTGGACTGCCTGACACTCTGGGTCACCAATATCATGTTGGAAGCCGCAGAAGAGCAAAAGATAGAAAACCAGACCTCAAAATTAATAAACGCGCTTGCCACGGCCGAGTGTCCGGTTATTCTGGTCTCCAACGAAGTCGGGACCGGTATTGTTCCTGAAAATCAACTTGCCCGGCAATTCAGAGATGTCATGGGGCAAGTCAACCAGACTGTAGCACATTACGCCAACAAAGTGGTTTGGATGGTGGCAGGAATCCCGGTAAGCATCAAAGGATAGCAGGCCGGCACTAGCCAGAGCGCGGCGTTTAATGGTTACTTAATATTAAATTTTTTATGGTAATTGGGTTTCAAATGTAAGGTCTGAAAACATAAGACTGAGTGCTGAGGCATATCGAAATAAAAAGGAGCAAAAATGGCCCCGTGCCAGCTCATGACGGAAAAGGACAACTCATGGCCCCTGCAGGACGATTCATGGCGGAAAACGACAAGTCATGTTGAAATGACCGCTTGGCAGGCAGGTTTTTTGATCAGTCCTCAGCACTCATTACTTATCTTTTGACCCTGAACCTTTGAACCCTGAACCCTGGAACCTTTGAACTTATGCGCAACTTGATTTCAGCCTTACAATTCATCACGATACTTCCATTGGGCAAGACAGAATCTTTCGAACCCGAGAAGATGATTCCTTTCTTTCCGCTGGTCGGTATTTTATTGGGTCTGCTGGTGGCGGTTTTCGACACGATTGTCGTCAGATTCTGGGCGCCACCGGTTGTCGCCCTGCTTGATATCATTTTGCTGGCCGTGTTAACCGCGGCCTTTCACCTTGATGGACTGGGAGATACCGCCGACGGTCTACTGGGAACACGTTCCCGGGATAAAGCGCTTGAAATCATGAAAGACAGCCGGATCGGAACGATGGGTTTGGTGGCGATTTTATTCGGATTGGCAATTAAGTGGGGCGGCATTGCAGGCCTAAATTACCATCGCAGTCTTTTTCTGATCATTGTTCCGGCCTATGCCAGAGCTGGAATCCTGTTTGGCATGCGCTTTTTACCATATGGTCGATCTGATGGCACCGGCAAACCCTTTTTCCATGAAAAATTAGCATGGATGCACTTCTGGGGCCTGCTCTTACCCGTCGGCCTTTCTTTGCTTTTAGGCCTCAAGGCAATCTGGCTGAACCTGGCCTTTGCGATCATCGTCGGATCGATTCTTATTTTCTACAAAAGGCGCATGGGATGCATCACGGGTGACATGCTGGGCGCAATGACGGAAGTAACTGAAGCAGGATTGTTTCTTATAGTATCTATTGGAGGATTCTAATGCTACGAGGTCACGGTGGCAACAGTATTGATCTAGCCCGACAGCTGGGTTGTGCACCTGAAGAAATCATTGATATGAGCAGCAACATCAACCCGCTGGGCCCTCCCCCGGGTTTAATCCGTTATCTAAAAGACCATATCGATGCGGTCGGCTCTTTTCCGGAGGTGGACGGCAGGGAGATCTCAGAACGTTTTGCCGACAGCTGCCGCATCGATTCAAAACGCATCCTGGCAGGTAACGGAACGACTCAGATTATATATGCAATTCCCCAGGTACTTGCAGTCAAGCGCGCCTTAATTGTCGGTCCGACCTACTCGGATTATGCCGATGCCTGCCATTTGCATAATGTCAAAATCACATTTGCCTTTGCGGAAGCTTCAAAAAATTTCCAGACGGATATCAATCAGATTAAGACCCGGCTGGACCAGGTGGATGCCGTCTTTATCTGTAACCCCAACAACCCGACCGGATCGCTGATACCGCCGGATGCGCTTGAATCTTTGTGCCGGTCATTTCCTAAAACGGTTTTTATCTTTGACGAATCCTATCTGCCATTTGTCCCGGGCGGGGATGCGCTCAGCCTGCGCAGGCTGGAATGTGGAAACCTGATAGTCTTATCCTCGATTTCAAAGATATTTGCCATCCCCGGCTTGCGAATCGGATTTATGATTTCAACTGCTGACATTATAAAAAAATTCAAACGCTTTCTCCAGCCCTGGAGCGTCAACAGCCTGGCTCAACTCGCCGTTCGTCATCTGATGGCGCATAAGGATGACGCCGATGCATTCATTGAAAAAACACAGCACCATATTCGGGCCCAACGACGCCGGTTTTTAGATGACGCCAAGGATTTTTCAGATATTCATCTGTTTCCGAGCACAACAAATTTTATGCTGGCGCAGCTGCCGTATGACCTTCAGGCCGAAGATATTATCAACCAACTGTCCCGGGATAAAATTCTGATCAGAAATTGCGGTAACTTTAAGGGGCTTTCCAACCGATTTATCCGGATTTCGCTGAAATCACGTGAGGTCAATAATATGCTTGCCGCAAAGCTCGCAAAAATAAACCGCAACACCGGCGACAGAATGCGGCAGTCCGAAATAGAAGTTCGTGACGGTCGATAATGGATTTGCTCCCATCATTATATGTTCTTCCGATCGCCCTTTTTTTTGATATTCTGTTCGGCGACCCCAAATACCTGCCGCATCCCATACGCTGGATGGGCAAGGCCATCGAAGCGCTCGAGCCCCATTTCCGAAAAATACCGCTGCCGCCGACCTTTAGCGGATTACTGTTTGCCACAGGTCTTGTTATCGGAACCTGGTGCCTGACCGCTTTGTCACTTGCTGTCGCCAATGGGTTGCATCCATTGTTGAAAATCGGGCTGGAGATTACGTTTATCTATTATTGTATCTCGACCCGGTCTTTAAAAGATGCCGCCATGGAGGTCAGCCGCTGGCTTCAGCAAAAAAACATTGAGACCGCTAGAGAAAAAGTTGCCTTGATTGTCGGCCGGGATGTCGATAAACATGAAGAACCCGCGATCGCAAGGGCCGCAGTGGAAACGGTTGCTGAAAATCTGGTTGACGGCGCAATCTCACCGCTGTTCTTTGCGGCCATTGGTGGCGCCCCTCTGGCAATGGCCTATAAGATGGTGAACACCCTGGATTCAATGGTGGGATATAAAAATGAAAAATACGTCGATTTCGGAAAAGCTTCCGCGCGGATTGATGATATTTTAAACTATATCCCGGCTAGACTATCTATCCCGCTGATAGCAATTGCTTCTCAGATTCTTACAGGCAAAGGTAAGCGCTCGTTTAAAACTGCTGTCAAGGAAGGAGCCAACCATTCAAGCCCGAATGCCGGGTTCCCGGAAGCAGCATTTGCCGGCGCCCTTGCAGTTAAACTCAACGGCCCCAACTACTACGATGGGAAACTGGTCGATAAACCTTACATCGGTATCCGATTCGGGGAAACCAAAATCAATCACATCAAAAACGCATGTGATATTATGATGCTTTCAGCGTTTTTATGGGTAGGCCTTGTGTGCGGAGTTACGACAGTCTTTAAATATTTATTTTGAGTTAACAAACTTCTAGTGGTGCGTCGCGCAAATAATTTACAAGTTACAGATTGATTTTATCAATCTGCTTTTCCAAAAATAAAGTTTCTTAAATCTCAAATGACAAATTTCAAATATGTTTGAATCATTATGACTTTTGTAACATATTTGTGAGACATGACACGAGGGGATATTAATAAATTTAAAGGTTAGAGATCTTATGCAAGGCTATACACAGGTTTACACGGGTAATGGAAAAGGCAAAACCACAGCGGCCATCGGCCTGTCTATTCGGGCTGCCGGTGCCGGCCTAAAAGTGTTTATTGCCCAGTTTATTAAAATGGGAGACTATAGCGAAATTAAGGCGCTCGAAAGATTTCTCGATTTGATTACTGTTGAACAATTTGGACGCGGTCGCTTCGCGAAGGGCAATCCAAAGCCAGAGGATTTTAAAGCTGCTCAAAGAGGTCTTGAAAGAGTAAAGTTTATTATGGGTTCTGATGAGTATCAGATCATTATCCTGGAAGAAGCTAACGTGGCCGTAAAGCATGGGCTCATTAAAGAGCAGGATCTTCTGAAATTGATTGAAAGCAAACCTGACGACAAGGAACTTGTCATCACGGGGCGGGGCGCCTCACCCCGCGTTATTGAAAACGCCGACCTGGTTACCGAGATGAAACTTGTTAAGCATTATTTCCAAAAAGGTGTTGCGGCCAGAGTAGGAATTGAAAAATAAAAATATAATTCTATCGTAATTTTATCGTCCGGTCTTTAATTTTAAAAGGACTTCAAATGCAGCTGTCAATCGATTATTGCATCACCTGTAATTACAGACCCATGGCCGCCAGTCTGGCCTTTAGCATTAAGCGTGAAACCGGCATTGAGACGGTCCTCAATGGATCAACGACAAGCGGAGCCTTTGAAGTCCGCATCGACCAAAGTTTAATTTTTTCAAAACTTCAAACAAATCAATTCCCAGACCACGCGGAGATAGTGGGAATGGTTAAAAGCAGCCTAGAGGAAAAAATATGAATCAGAAGGACCGACTGCTAAAAGCATTAAAACGGGAACCGGTAGATCGACCGCCGGCTGCGGTGCCCACCCAGAATGCGATTGCCGATGTCATGCAAAAAAGCGGCTTCAGATGGCCGGCTGCCCAAAAAAATGCCAAAGACATGGCCGGTCTGGCCTGGGCTTGCCATGAAATCGCGGGTATTGAAAGCGTTAGAGTCCCCTTTGACATCAATGTAGAAGCAGAAGCCATGGGTTGCGCTACACGCTTCGGGGATGATTCGACAACCCCTCCCATGTCGACCATGAAAATCAAACAGAATTATGACTCAATCAAAATCCCTGATCCTTTAAGGGACGGAAGAATGCCCGAGGTTGTTGAAGCCATAAAACTGCTTAAAGACAAAACCGGTGACGAGGTTCCGTTAATCGCCGCCCTGGGAACCCCTTTTGAACTCCTCGCCACCACCCTTGACTTTGAAGAGATCATCATGGCATGCATCGAGGACCCGGATTTCATCGAAGAACAGCTTTCAAAGATGACCGAAATTGCAAAGCAATATGCCCGCGCAATCGAAGACGCTAATCCGGATGTGCTGATGCTGGTGGACGGTACTTCCCAGAGCATCGGTCCGACCTATTACGCCCGGTTTTCATTCCCGTATACGAAGGCGCTGGTGGAATCTCTGAGCAAGCCCTCTATTTTGCATATATGCGGCAATCCTGCCAAAATTCTGAAGATGATGTCGCAAACCGGCGTGAACGCCCTCAGTATCGATTACCCGGTTGACATCCAACATGCATCTGAGATCACGGAAGGAAAAGTTGCGCTGGTAGGGAAAATTTCTCCCCAGACATTGCTGACCGGCAGCAGGGAAGATATTGTGGCCGAGACCGAGGAATCATTAAAGCTCGGGATAGAAGTCGTTGCCCCGGGATGCGGCATTATTGCCCAGACCACACTTGAAAACCTGAAAGTATACATTGACACGGTTGTCAACTGGGAGAATGCCTAGATGGTTTCGATCAGATTAAAAAAATTATCAAGGGTAATCGGCTTGCGTTCAACAGGAAGTTTCGTGAATTCGCTGAAACGTTCGACTTTTTCTTCATCAATGGGAATAATTCCTGTATCAAAGACGATAATCCGTTCGTAACCGTCGAACATTGTTTTAAAATCAAAGTTGAAATCTTTTCGGCCGAGGGCAAACATCTTTTCCCAGTTGTTTACCCAGCCCACCGAAAGGAAAAATGCCGTCCCTTCTTGATTGAGTCGCATGATCTCTTCGGCGCCCACCATGGCTTCAAGGCAGTTTCCGGCATCAATCTTTTTAGCGTCGTAACGTTCCAGGATTTCCATTATCTGCGGATGGCAATGGCCGTAAAGCACCTTGAGCTCAGCGCCTTCTTTATGGTTTTGCTCCAGGGCTTCAAGCAGGGCCGTTTTCAAGCGATCAAAATTGACGTGCAGGGCGGCCTCGAGATAGAGGATATTCCAATCCAGCCCCTTTTCTCTGAGCAGATACTCCAGCTCCTCTTTGAATATTCCACAGCTAATAAAAATGACCGCTTGTTTTGCCATAATCAATCCGGATTGTCATATTGTCATATAGTGGTTGTCAAAAAAACGTTCCGGTATTCAAACGTTTTTTTCTACAACCACTTATGCCGCAATTCCGTAATTAGTACCTTAATTGTTATTTTTTTTGCAGTTTGTGTCAGAACATTTTCGCCACCAAGTCACTAAAACACAAAGATAAATTTTAGCAAACAGTTTTACTTTGTGTCTTTGTGCCTTTGTGGCCATTTTTCCGGTTTATCCGGGTTAGGAGCATTATTATGAAAAGCGGTTAAAATCCAATAAACACTGCGGCCGCCCATCATGGATCAAAACCGATTTCTTTTCTCTTAGCCAAAACATGGCTTTCGATCGCCTCGGCGGCGCTGACCGGATCGTCATCAAGCAGCAGTCTTCCGCCGGTAACGTTGGTCATTTCTTCGGTTAAATATTTGGTTACCAGCGGGCTGCCGCCGATCATCGGTTTTGGAGATACGTGAGTCAGAAGCCCAAATGCAAGGGCGGTGAATATGTCGGCAATGGCTTTCTGCTCCATGTATTCAGGAACAGATGCCGCTACCGGTACCTGGCTGGTATCACAGCCGATTGTCCACGCCAGCGCAGCAACCGTGTCCAGAATTTTTCCTACATCGGTGCAGGACCCGTAGGAAACAATGGGCGGGACATTATGTTTTTCGCAAACAGCTCTGAGTTTGGGGCCTGCCATTTGGGTCATTTTCATGGTGGACATGCCGATATTTTGATGGGTGGAGGAAGCGCATCCGGCACCAATAACCATAATGTCGCGTTTGATCAGTTCCATGGTCATTTTTTGAATGGATCGTCCTCCCATCTCGTGGCGCACATTCGTGCAGCCCGCCACCGCCACGGCCCCTTTGATATTGCCTTTCTTCATCTCGTCTATATACGTATGGATATCGTTGCCAAACATCTTCAGCACCGTTTCGGTTGTGTAACCGGCGATGCATTCTTGATTGGATTTGGTAGAAGGGATGTTTATAATTCTTTTTTTGTCGGCCTTGCGCACCTTGAAACACTCGATCGCGGTTTCCAGAACCTCCTCGGCTTGCTGTTCGGCGATTTCAGGGTTGAAATCCAGATGATCCACCCCCGGGAAGCGCACCACCGGGTCGGTGCTGATAAGCCGGGTACCGTATTTGTCGGCAAAATCCTTCAGGGTCGGTACGGAACAATTCATATCCATCATGAAAACATCCACGAGGCCGGTTGCAATAAACAGCTCTTCTTGAATCCAATTGCCCAGCTGTCCGCCAAACGTGTCCTTGTATTCTGCGCGGCTGGAAACATTCATCAGCTGCTGTCCTTCGCATAATGAACCGTATAATTTAATGCCGTTGGCACCGGCTGCAGTTGCGGCCGAATGGAACTTTTCGCTGCCGGCTTTTTCCAGAACCAGACTGGCAAATACGGGCTGATGGCCGTTTGCGATGATATTGACCGTCTGGGGATCGAGACAGGCAATATTGGTTTCTGCGGCGGTCAGATCTGCGGTGCCCATAATGACGTCCTGGATAACCGTAATTCCCCAGAGCGCGGCGTATTCATTTACGTTGCCCAACCTGAGGGCGGTTTTTAGCAGGTCAATGGGGTCATTGCTGACATTGGTCATACATTTGGTTAAGGCGGTGACGATTTCAGCACTGGGTCCGCCGGCATAGAGGTCCGTTTTTTTCCAGACCTCTTTGCGCTGATTCACAGCAAACAGATCCATCAGGGTAAGGGGCTGATCTCCCGGTTTGCTGATTTCGTTTAACATAAAGTCGGCAAATTCAACCGCCAGTTCATTTATCGGACGCGTATGATCGATCCCCAGCCCCTGGCACATCATCTGCAGTTTGCCCTCATCTTTTATCCTCAGGGAAGATTTGCCCTCTCCGATGGCCTTCAAGGTGTTGGCCAGATTGCGGCACTGGTAAGTGTTGGCGGCCGTGCCCATGATCGTCAGCTGCAAAAGGTTGCGGGCCACGATCAGGTCTCCGCTAGCGCCACAGACACCCAAGGGTGCTTTTTTTGTTATGCGGCAGGGCCCGTCCGAACACAATTGACAGCTTAACCCCTTTTTGCAAGGCCCACATTGAGGCTGTTGCGCTTTAAACCTTTCAAAGACAGTGCGCATGCCCTGGGACACCGCCGCCTGATGGATTTCGTGGCTTTGAGAATCCCGGTGGCTTTGCTCGGTAACTTCGGATTCTTTTGACATTCAAACGCTCCTTAATTTATTGTATCGGAATTTCTATAACTTATTGGAATTACGGTGATTTGCGTGGCTATTTTCGTTTGCAAGCCACCTGGAATGATGGAATAGCGGAATGTTGGAATACTGGGTATAAGAAGCGGAAAACGAAATCTTTTTAAATAATGTTGAATCTTCATTATTGGATGATGCCCGTCGGACATCCATTTTCTGCTTTTGTCCTAAAAGTACTCGATCAAAAATAAACAATCAATGCAAAAATATGCGCTTTGATTTTTTCTTTAAACCCATCATTCCATCATTCCATTATTCCAATTGTGAGCGAAGCGAATTAACTTGTGTTTATGATCGCAACTGAAAAGCCACAGGCTCTGAGCCCGTGGCTTTTCGGTTGCAGGGCTTCTGATCGTCTCCGATCATGATATCCTGATCCACCCGACACCTCTCCTTTTTACAAACATGTCATACAGGCAGATCAGTTTTCTCTGTCGATACATGCTTAAATCGTAAGGCTGCACCACCAATTTTCCAGACGCCATTTCGAAACTACGCCGGCGCCTCCAGACGCCTCATATCTTCTGAAGTTCCGATCTCTTCACTTTAACGTGCGCCCCGGATTCCAGCAATATTCGCACGAAAAGTCCGGAGTGGTATTCCTTCTCCATGCATTTATACTCTTTTGAACTTTCCAGATTGACTTCGTTTCCTTTCACATCCTTGGTTTTTTTGGACTCACCGGTGTACGTGACTTTCATTTCTCTCCCCTTTCTTGCGGGTCAGCTTCCCAGCCTAGACCCATTCAAAGGTTATTGCTTTAGATCCCCCTCTTCGGGCGGTAACAGATCGGCAACATGAGGGAACTTGTCAAACATATGCGGGAATTGCATTGCTTCGCCAAAACGGTCATTAAAGTCTTCTTCGAGGGCAAGTTCAACATATTCAACCTGGCGTGCGATTTTATTGGCCTCGCGCCGCTTATCCACATTTAACAGCACGATGCGGGCACCATCACCGGCAGCATTTCCTAAAAATTCTACCTTTTTCAGGTCACAGTCGGGATACATGCCCATCACCATTGCCTGCACTTTATCAACATGATTGCCAAATGCGCCGGCGACCGCCAGTCGGTCAAACTGTTTAACGCCGAGTCTTCGCATCATGATCAAAGACCCGGAATAAAGCGCACCTTTGGCAAGCTGGATGGCACGTACATCGACCTGGTTGACCACAATGTCCTCCCCGATCGCGGTCTCATTCTTCCAGGCAACGACATACTCCGGCATTTTATTTCCCGGCCGCAGCCGGGGTGATTTGAGATCCAGGTTGATCTGGCCGTTTTTCTTTATAATTCCCGCTTTAAACATTTCGGCGATGGCATCGATGATCCCGGAACCACATATTCCTCTGGCCTGCATATCGGTTTTGCCGTCGCTCCAATTGTCGTTTCCGATAACCTTATATGTTGGTTCCAGTGTTTTTTTGTCGATTTTCAATTTTTCGATGGCACCCGGTGCCGCCCGAATCCCGTATTCAATCTGGGCGCCTTCCAGTGCCGGACCGGTCGCACATGAGCAGGATATCAACTTGTCCTTGTTACCGAAAATGAGCTCGCCATTGGTACCGATATCGATCAACAGGGTCATTTTCTGGCGCCGGTGCGGTACATCGGCAATTAAACAACCCACATTGTCGGCGCCGACAAACCCGGCTTCGATCGGCAGCATATGAACATTTCCCGAAGGCAGGATCTGAATACCGAAACGCTCGGCCTTGACATCCACCGATTGGTGGAGCGCAGGAGCGAAGGGGGCCAAACCAATGTACTCGGGGTTAATCCCGAGCAATATGTGATGCATGGCCGTGTTGCCCACCAGGGTCATCTCGCTGATGTCTTCAGGGGTCAGACCCACTTTCTCTGCGGCCTGTTTTGCAAGCGTGTTAAGTCCTTCGACGATCGTATCCTGAAGTTCTTTGAGGCCGGTTTCTTCATTCAGCATAATATAGGTGATACGCGACATCACGTCTTCACCGTACTTCACCTGAGGGTTCATCATGGATTCGGTGGTCAGCACTTCCCCGGTATTCAGGTCGGTCAGATAGGCCGCCACGGTGGTTGTGCCCACATCCACAGCCAGCCCAAGGTTGGTTTCAACTCTGCCGGGCTCGACTCGAATAATCTCCTGCTTTTGCCAGAGGGTCACCGTTACTTTCCAGTCTCCGTTTCGCAATGCATCCGGCAATGCCTGCAGCGCACGGTAATCGATTGTAAGCTTCTTGCGCCCGTAAATTTCCTCAAGGCCGGTACAGAGCCGTTCAAAGTCTCCGTAAGGGTCTTCCAAGGATGGCTCCGGGAGCTCTACATAAAGCTTTTCAACCGCCGGCTTTAGCTTGACCTTGATCTTGCCGGCCGCCTTGCTGACAATCTGTTTGCCGGTGCGAGACGCCTCGGGGACAAAAACGAGCACATCGCCCATAACGCTGCTTGAACATGCCAGCCGGATATTTTCTGCGGTTTCCTTTTTCTCGAGTATTTTTTTCTCCTTGTCGTCAACTTTCCCTAAATTTTCCAGCGACGAGCTGATACCCTCTTTGGGAAACTCACCCTCCATTATTTTTACGCGGCATTTGCCGCATACCATGTGCTCACCGCACACCGCTTCAATACCCACGCCCAGTTTTCGCGCTGCATCCAGTATGGTCGTGCCTTCGGGAACGTTGGCCCGTCGGCCGGAAGGCTGAAAGATAATAGTATGATCCATTGATTTTACACACTCCTCCTTTAGACCCTGTCTTCGGTCAATTGCGATTTTTCACCGCTTTCCATAATAATGTTCTGGGCTACCGGCCACCCGCGGAGCGGGTGGCTTGGATTTTTCCGTCAAAGGCGGGAAAATCCAAAGGCACGCCAGTGCCTTAATCGGTGCGGGTGTAACCGTGGACACGCGTGCACGGCACCTGGTTTGAAAACACCCAAATACGGAATTGCGGTATAAGCGATTGTACGGTTGTAGAAAAAAAACGTTTCAGTGCCGCAACGTTTTTCTGACAACCGCTACAGATGATAACTCAGGCAACGTAACAGATGATAAACCACGCCCCTGGTGAAGCGCCTTGCACAATTTGGGTGCAGGGCGCCACGCCATAGATGGATCTGCTCCTGCGCAAAACGCGCTACATGGCTCGGAGTGTTTCGAGCATGGCCATGGCTTCTTGCAGAGCGTTGGGGGCGTTATCGGCCGTTGAATCCGCACCATATTCCTCAACGGTTTTTTCGCTGATAGGAGCCCCGCCGATCATGATTTTAACATTGGGGTTTTTCTCCTTAATCTTGGGGATCAGCTTCTTCATCCCCACCATCGAGGTGGTCATCATGGCCGAAAGCATCACAATGTCGGAATCGGTCCTGAGTTGCTCTTCCACAAACTTCTGCAGCGGCACGTCACGACCCAGGTCATGCACCGTCCATCCGGCGGATTCGAAAATAGACTTGATCAGGTTTTTGCCCAGGTCATGGACATCGCCCTGCATAACCCCGAGCACCACCTGTCCTTTAGAACCCGCGTCGGAGGTCTTGATATGAGGCTTCAATATATCAAGGGCCGCATAAAGGGCTTTGGCACACAGGAGTGTTTCCGGAACAAAATACTCGTGCTTGTCGAATTTTTCACTGACAACCTCCATGCCGCCGGCCAAGCCTTCCATGGTCATGCGGTAAGCATCGGCACCTTCTTTGATGGCCTCCTCGGCCAGATTTTTGGCGTCATCCGCTTTATAATTGATAACCGCCTCCTGGAGCCCTTCTATTAATTCTTGTTCTTTTTCTTTGCTAGCCATTTTCTATCTCCTTATGGTTGTTTTTAATAAACACCGTATTTTTTACCCGCCTCTACGATAAGCTTGGCATGCTTCAGCGGTGCGTTGGGCGGAAACTCGCATCCCGTAGAAAGTATGAATCCAGCGCCGTCTTTGAATATCTCTATTTCAGCCTGGCATTCTTCCTCGAGTTCCTCGGGCGTGCCGAGCATGGCAACCGGTCCCGGGGGTATCCAGCCGATGGTAGCGATCTGACCGCCCCATTTCTGTTTGTGCTCTTCCCAGGAGTCCACGTCATCGGCCACATAGGCGTGCGAAATGGCATGCGGGGAACCCCATTCCTGCAACTCGTCAAAATAGATCCCGTTGCCGCAGTTGTGGTGAACCACAAGGGCCCCTGTCTCTCCAATCGCTTTACAGCATTTTAACATACCCTCGCCTTCAAACTCTCTCCACAGATCCTTGCTCAGGATGCTCTGGGAGGCGTAGAGGTTGTCATAGCAGACGCCATGGGCGCCGGCCTCAGCCTGGGCCACCGCATAATCAAGAAGCACCTCATCCATAATCGCAAGCGCCTCCTTGACTTCATCGGGATGCTCCATCAGATCCATGAAGAAGGCCTCGGGCCCGCGCATCATGCTCAACGTGCCCAGAGAACCGTAAACGAATCCGACAATGGCGTGCGTTTGTCCGATCTCCTTGGACAAACCGGCCACCATATCGATGATACCTTTCATGCGCCCGGACTTTCGGGGATCGATTTTTTTTATCTTCTTGTAGTCCCCGGGGCCTTTGATGAACGGGTCATCATAGTTGGGATGAGCCGTGTCCATTTCAGGGTAAATCACCTCACAGCCGAAGTCGCCGGCCTCAACCGTCAGATCCACCAGGGCGACGACCCCATCAAGGCCCAGGAAGTCAATTGAGTCTACATGTCCCTGGACCATGGCTTCGGTGTTGTCGCACCTGGACCAGTCCCCGTATGTAAGCCCTGAAAATCGGTGCGAGGCGCCGCAAACCAGTGGCGCCGCCGGCACTCTGTCAGGCTCCCCAAACGTAAGTGCGGCCGCTACTCTCGCTAGGCTGCTCATTTCATCTTTTGATGCCATTTTTCATTCTCCTTTTTGTTTAATAGATGAGTTCATATGGAATCTCTGAAGTCCAGAAATCCACATTCCTGTACCCCTTAATCAACCAGGACCAACCCGCTCCAAGTGATTTCTTTTTTGGGCGGCATCTCAAAAGGAAGGCCCGCATTGATGCTGGTTTTTAACACATCGATACCGACTCCTTCCATTGACGGTCTGGCCTGATAGGGGCGCCGACATGCCTTTCCGGAATTTATCCCTACACACTCGGGGCAGAGCATGCACTCACCTCCAATAAGCCCTAGGGCATATGGGAATCCGAGTGACATGGCCATCGATTCAACTTCATTCACCAGCTTGTGCAATCTGATGGCGGCATATTTCATGTTATCCAAATCCGTGTATAACTCGGTCTTATCGCCCCCTTTCTTTTTTTGTTTTCCAGGCGCTGCCACATATTGCAGCACCGCTTTTTTATCGTGTTTATCCGGATCTCCACTAAGTGAACTTTGCGTCTGAACCAGCAGAGCCGTGTGATACCGCTTTAGGGCTTTGGCAAATTCATCCACCGACATGACATTGGGTGGACAGGTCAGGCAGTGACCGTAATGCGGGCACAGCGGTATCTGGCACTTGGCCCGCACCCGTTCGTCCACCGTAACCAGCTGTGCGGAAAAAGCCTTGGCCTTAAAGGCGCCCTTTTCAAGGGCGAATCTTTCCAGCTCTTTGATTTTTTTATTCTGTTCCGATTTATTCATCTCCCGATAATGGGTACCTTGTAAAAAACGTACGGTTTGGGTTTATATCTGCGGGCATTAATCATATTCTGGTTCAACATGACCTGTTTGGTCTTCCAGCATTTTGGGCACATATAGCGAGATTTGAGCCCTCTGTATGGCCCAATGTATCTGAGTTCCATGTGAGCCCTGCAGGATTTGGTTGCACAATGCGGACATATAAAATCCGCCGGTTTGCCACATTTATGACAGACTTCCATTTTCTTGCCTCCTTTCAGTTAGGTGCTTAATTATTTTTGTGTTTTTTACAGCAACGCTTATTCTCAAACATAATAGTCCATATTCAACGAGAAGTTTAAAGTGAGCTAAAGTGAACTAAAGTGAGCTAAAGTGAGCTAAAGTTAAGGTATTCTGTCCATTTTATTAAAAGATGGAGCGCGAGCGACACCATAATTTTAGGCACTTTAGATCACTTTAGGCATTTTAGGCACTTCCAGGAGTACCCGGAATTTTATTTAGCGATAGCATTCGAATTTAGCCTGTTTGATTCCTGCTCTTCCACGTCAGGTTGTCAAACGTTTATAAATTAACGGCAGCATCGTCGGTAATGCGTCCATATTCTCAATCAGAATGTAATTGGATTCGCCATACATATACGGCAGATAGTCCCTGCTTTTTTTATCAACCGTGATACAGAAAAAGCTGATCCCTTTGCGCCGGCCCTCCCATAAGGCCCGGCGGGTATCCTCGACGGCATAAATGGCATCTCCGTAATCAACATCGTAAGGCCTTCCGTCCGAGAGCAGAACCAGAAGCCGAATGCGAGAAGGGCGTCTTTCCAGCAGGCTTGTGGCATGTCGGATGACGGCCCCCAGCCGGGTCTGTTCCATAGGGCGCATGCTTTCAAGGCGCATCTTTACGTCTTCGGCAAACGGCCTGTCGAAATCGCGCACGATGTAAAAGTTCACCATGTCTCGGCGGCTGGTTGAAAATCCGTAAACAGCCCACTGGTCGCCAAGGCTTTCAAGGGATTCCGCCATCAGCACCAGCCCTTCCCTTTCGACATCGATAATGCGTTTGCCCGAGGGCAGCTCGTCCCCGGTGGAATAACTCATATCCACCAGGAAGGCGACCGACACGTCCCGCAGGTTTTTTTCACGCCGGATATACACCCGATCCGAAGGGGTAATGCCCGCATGTCGATCCACCACCGACTCAATCAGGGCATCAAAATCAATGTCATCACCGCGCTCTTCACGGAAAAAGCGCTGTATGCGGTCGGGTCTGAGGAGGCCGAAATATCTGCGCAGAAGGCTCACCATGCCGTAATGCTCTTCAATCGTCCGATCGTAGAAAAGCGACGGACTGGTTTCAGGCATATCCATTTCTCTAACCCGGCACCACTCGCGCTTGTAATCGTCCAGCTTATTATCCCACTCGCTGTAGTAAACCATCCGCCGGAGGTATTTTTCACTCTGCATGTCGGCCAGGACCTGTTGAATCCGCTCGAAGAGGTCT
>Ga0255055_10001398_pt1 | contig 17755 bp, 15 predicted proteins | sample JV7_2_27_MG_FD_188633 | JGI IMG/M metagenome (GOLD analysis project Ga0255055, IMG submission 188633) | Seawater microbial communities from Jervis Inlet, British Columbia, Canada - JV7_2_27 | ecosystem: Environmental > Aquatic > Marine > Inlet | place: Canada: British Columbia | collected... | reverse complement strand
AATATGTAGGGCTGCTCGTTTTTGCTCGTTTTCGTTTCACATTTGTTTCATTTTGTTTCATTTTATGCTTTGTAGTGTATAAATGTCTATTGAAATTATATTTACTCCTACATTCATAGTCACACTTTTCACAATAGAATTTTTGCTGCTCGTTTTTTACTCGTTTCTGTTTCATTTGTTTCATATACATGAAGCAGAGAAAACCTCCTAAATCGATTTTCGCAAGAATATTTTGTATTTTCTCGCATATTGTAGCGGACACACGGTTTTCCCCAGAATCCAACGCCTACATTATGTAGGGCGACTGTGGGTCTTCTGGCTGTACATTTTCAACTTTGTCCGGATATTGCATGTCAGCGGACCAATCGTGTAGCCTATGCTGTTTTTGGATTTATGCCTCCGTAATGTAGTATGATTTCACGCATACAGTAGTAGATTCCACAATGATGCTTGTAGGCATTTTTCATTGTGCGTATTTCTACCTGCCTCCATAATGTAGTGCGTCTCCTAGATAAATAACTGCGGGTTTTGCTATGAGACTATGTAGCGCATTATTTTTTTTGCTCGTTTTGCTCGTTTTGTGTTTCATTTTGTTTCATTTTAAGTTATGTAGGGAGAAAACGTCAGTTAAAAATGCGAGCGGTCCCTACACGCCCAGACGTCATTTTTTAGGTAAAAAATTTAGTTGCTCGTTTTTGCTCGTTTTTTGTTTCATTTTGTTTCATTTTTTTGACGGTCAAAAACCGTCTTTTGCGAAGTTGGGAAAAATCGCTTGTAGGGGGCATTTTTTGACTTGTTGAAATTAGCATCCTACAATACTGTAGGGGGATATGAGAAAGTGTAAAAAATCACAAAAAAAAAAGAGCACTGTACAGCGTTTTGGACATTTTTAGAAATGTCCATTTCCGATTTTCGCAAGAATATTTTTTTCATTTTTTGACACATTGTAGTAAATGCCATGTTTTATATAAAATAGGGCGCCTACATAATGTAGATAAATCGTATGTTCTTTGAGTGGTATCTCTCCAAGTCGATCCGTCATATCTCACTGACTTGTTGGACAAAGGTATCATACCTCTTCATTATCATCGTGGGCCATAAATAAGTGAGTACGGCATCTTCTGCTTGTCTGAGATAGAATTCTGGTGTGGCAATTATACTAGGATACATTTTTATGATCAGCATACAAGTAACAATAGCTACAGCGCTTAGCACAATGTTTAGATGCGAATATTGCACACTGTCATCTAGCACGTTTTTTCCCAGTATAATATTGGATGATTTCTCTCCAGATTCAGATTTTGAAACTAGGTAGTCTACTATATGAATGCTACTGTATAACGTTATCCAAAAACCTACTACGAAGCTGTCTACGAAATAAAGTCCAGTAAATCTATGCAGGATATAATTTACAATAAGAATTTGGAACATGATACCAACAGTTATTATAAACCCTATGAGTTCTCCCCCGTGTAGTTCGAACAGTTTCGTTCTTCCAGCATTGAGTATGAAATTCGTTAGCGGTATGAACAAGGCTGAGCCAGAATGTAATCCAAGATTGACAAGATACATAAATAGCAAGGTAAATAACGCTTTTGTAGTTCCATTTGGAGAGAAATATCCGATGAGTACCCCACATCCAACCAGCAACAAGTAGTTACTGCCATCAAGGGAAATATACTGCTCTATTGTATCTCGGACGGACATAGGCGATACCGATTTGTTTTTATTCATTGTATAATGGAAATATTGAATAAAAACAGATTTAACTATTCTATACTTACACATTTCTCTCCAAAGCTATTAATCTGATTAGACAGGTAAATCTGTGAACCTGACAGCGTAACAGACAACCCGTTAGTCGTATGGATTCTACCTTCGATGCTCGAGTTATATTGTTGTGGATTATAGTATATAATAGTAGGTTGCGAAATACTGTAGTTAGGCTTCCAGCAGAAACTGTACTGTTTTGTATCTGTATTGAATGTTGTGTTCAGAGGTATTCCAGAAATTGCCTGGGCATAAGTTCTTGAGAATATATCGGTCCAATTGGCACTTAACTCCAGCTTTCCGGTCTGGGCTCCATAATAGTTGGTCCAACTTATGAAATATTGATCTGCAAAGTCAAGTATTCTTTTGCATTCTTTGTAGAGAAGAGGGGATGATCCGTCAGAGCAGGTTTCAAACTCTGTGAGCATTGCGGCACCGCCTATCTCAGCGACAATATCTGCTGCCGACTTAAAAATGGAGGGTCCGAGAAAGTTGTTACAAACGGCGGGATACTTAGGGTAGCTTGTATCAATTGCTGTGCAGTAGTAGTGGAAAGAATAGGCGCTTGTGTTCGTATATTGCGATGCTCTCGTCGAAAGAATGTCGCCAGGAACATGATCAAACCCGCTTCCTATGATTTTGCTATTAAAGATCATGCCCCAAGTCACCGGTTCGTAGAATATTATATGGTCTGGATCTACGCTGCGAATCTCGCGTGCTAGGATATCGTATAGAGGCATTAAGTTCTCTCTCCCAGCATTGCCGGGGACCATGAGCATAAGATCTTTAAAGAAATTTCCCGCGAAAGGTTCATTAATAAGTTCATAGCCCAGAACATGGGAATTGTTAGACCAGTATTTGGAACTTTCTCTCCAAAAATCTACTAAATCGTCTCTCATCCCTGTCTGACTCTCCGTCTTACCATAATTGTCATAGATATTTTGAAACATCTGCGCCACTTCTTCTGTAACGTAGTTCATGCCCCATGCCCGAGTAGAGCATCCTCCTTTCTGAGGCCATGGAAACATATTCTTTACGGTGGGCTTCCCCTTCTGAATAACCCATCTAGGCACACCATCGTAGAGACAGTATTCGCTACTCAAGACATCCTGATGCATGTCCAAGAGTGTGTAGACATTGCGAGTTTTGAGTCGTTCCACAATCTTCGACATGACTCTGAAATAGCTTACATTGTACTGGTTTTCTGCTGGCTCAAAGCCGGACCACATCCATCCTAACCGAATCGCATTGAAGCCCAGTGACTCATACAGATCGCCCTCCGCGTCACTGTTCAACATCTCCTCATAATACCAGGGATATCCCTTCTCAACTCTGTTAATACCATGGAAGATTCTCACCCGTCCGTACTCATCATAAAAGAAAGGCGCTTCCCCTTTGTTGGCTGTCCTAATTCTTACGGAATTTCCAGCATTAATCGCCAAGAGTAGCACCAAGAGCATCTCCAATAATACAAGTAACATCTGTATTTAAGATATGTATATAATACTTTAAGTCAAAATGATAGACTCTAGAAGATCGCCTTCTAAACTTATGAGTTATCTTACTTAAATAATAATAACAGTAGTGTGTTATGAGCATTCTTAGGAGGAGAGATATTCGCCTAATGGTTTGCGATATGGCAGGTACGGTGGTCCAAGAGAATGGATCCGTGTATATAGCTATTGCCAATGCTCTTAAAGAAGTTGGCTGCAAGGTCGACGCCAGGGACGTTAAAGGATGGCACGGGCGGGGTAAAGATGAAGTTATAGCATCTGTCATCAGCACCCATATGCCGCTTGGGGATCGCTCTTGCAAGTATCGTCAAGCCATGAAACTGTTTGATACCGAGTTGCGGACTAGGTATTTTATAAACAACGAAATATCCCTAATTGATCCGGATATCCCTTACTTCTTCAATTGGTTGCGGAACGGGGGCATAAAGATTGGACTAGATACTGGATATTCAAGACCTTTGCAGAATGATATTATTGACCACTTAAATCTAGGTAATTGTATCGATGGCAACATATCCACAGACGACGTGTCTGAGGGGCGCCCGTACCCCTACATGATATACAGATTAATGGAAAAAACAAAGACTGTTGACGTTAAATCTGTGGCAAAAGTCGGAGATACCGTTGTTGACATGAAGCAGGGCAAAAACGCAGGTTGTGGGACCACCTTTGGGGTGCTAAGTGGAGCCGTCACCCGAAACGAGCTACTTTCTAGCTGCCACGCAGACTATATAGTTGAGAAGGTGACAGACATTCGCTAGATAATATTAAATCAAGATATTCTATATATGGAAGCACTCTCAACTGATATACTAGAGCTGGTATTGGAATGCCTCATGCCTATAGACATAATCCGTCCTGAGGCGTATTCTGCTCTCGTACAGTTGTTCTCACATCAAGTTCTCGCCAAGAGGATGTCCTTCCTCGCGAACATGGCAAAAAGGATTCAGAAGAACATCCGACCACTTGTAATAAAGGTGGTCATAAGGCAAAGGATTGAGCGACGACTACTTGCAGATGTTGCCTTTAGGAAGAAATTTCTCAGACTTCACTACTGTCCTCAACTGGGTCCTCACATTTGTATACAAAGCAACATACATCGTTTCTATACAAACATATATGGCAGCAGACCTCGCATCAAGCGCATATTCTCTGCTGACACATTGCGTGCTCTGATGCGTTATATATATATGAAAGCCCTCGAAATGCCGGTATCTATCACGAGTGCTAATGTAGCCGCCGTAGCATTAGATGTCATCGAAAATACCGTCGTAACAGAGCAGATGTTGGCTGGAAACATGGATACTGATGGTGACATCATGCACTTTTTTATCCCTGACGATACCGATGCGGCGGTCGATAGACTCCTTATATAAATAGCTGGTTTAAAGATTTAAAAATGCAGCTACTATGCTCAGAGAAAATTGAAGGAACTCCACTCATATCAAAGCGAAGGTAATAACATTCTTCACTTTGGCAAATCAAGAACAATGTCTCTATGCAATCGATATATGGCTGCCACTACCGTCCGCGTTTGCCCTCCGCAAACAAAGAAAATATTGAGTCTTCTGACTGGCGAGGACGATAATGATTTCGACTTCTACGGTTTCCTAATAAATGGGGTTAAGACCAAGAAAAATCCAGAGATTATTCAACAAAAGACTACAGATTGGAATGGTGATATTGGAAGAATAATGTGGACTATACATCTTAAGTACACTGTCGCAGAATGGGATCGCATCGTCGAGTTGTCTGAAAACAAGGAACTTGCTCTCCACTGCTGTTTCATTGATGCTGATAGACACTACAATCAGATCCCAGTATGTAAGTTGTCAATCAAGGAAGGACATATGCTGTGGACAAGCTCTGTGGAGGAGTTGCTCGGAGAGACTAGATTTTATTTCATGCGGGCAGAAGCCATTACTACACATTCAAAGGATAAAGTGGCTGTAACGGTGAGGCTATTAGAGTCCGGCTATTACCCACTATGCATTTACAGCATAATGAAGTGAGTATTTTACAGCTTCGAATGTCTAGGGACGACTTTGACCTTAAGACCGTATTTGGGTCTCATAGTTCCCTGGTTAAACTCTATAGCGGCATCATGGTACAGAAAAGTAAAATTTTTAATCAAATGTAGGAGTATAAGTCTCATTTCTATATTAGCAAACACCTTACCGATACAACTCCTCGGGTTGTAGGTGAACGGGCTGAATTTCGGAGATTCAGGATTGATGAAGCTGAAGTTTGTTTCCCATGTTTCGTCCGCTGAAAAGTTCCTGTCCGGGTTGAAGATGTCCACATCTTTTCCCCATAAGCCCTCATTTCGGTGCCTATGCCAATTGGATATTTGGACATATGTGCCTTTTGGTATTAGCACCCGTATGCCTCTATCGTCCGTTATATGGTCATCATACTCCAGCTGGCGAAATGTCCCATTCGCAACTGCTGGCCACAGTCTCAGTGTCTCGAATATACATTTTTTCATAAAAGGTAGTCTCTCAAAATCTGAAAACTGAATGGGGCGGTTTCGCTGATCTCTCCAAAATGCTTCGACTTCTTTGTATAGCCGCCCCTGTATTTTCATATTCTTACACAGTTCATATATTAGCCAAGTCAGCGTGTGCCCAGTGGTATCATGTCCCGCAAAAGCAAATAAAATTATATTTCCGTATAGTTCTGTATCCGTCGTCTGCGGAGAACTCTTCAACCCAGAGCTCAGCACGCCCTGGTGTGTATTGTTTTGGATTTTGTTTATCATATCGAGAGAAAAGTCTCTAACGAACCCTTTTCTTCCTAATCCAGAAAATGCCATTCTTAGATCTTTGTTCGTACGTTTTTCGAATTCTTCCTCAGATCCAAACAAAGCTAGCTGCAGTTGGGCTTGCGTCTCGTTCAGTAGAAAATCTGACATGTCTACAGTATTGCTACGTTGCAGCCTTGCATTCAGCAAGCTCACAGATTTTTTGGCCCTACTTTCGGAAGTTGGTATGGTTTTTTCAAGTGAAGAGGGGAGGAAGCTCTGTACCAGGTGGACTCTTTGTTCTCTCCAATGATCATTGTTGGTTGTCGATATTAGGCTATCTAACATGATGGGTACAAGATTCGGAACTTTCCTAACATGGTTTCTAGCTATTCTCGAGCAGTCATCCGGGTGACACAGTATGATCATATCTCTTGCAATGCCATCGTGTAGAAAGGGTACCAAAATATTTGATGACATTCCCTGGGTCCCGTATGTATTCTGATATTTTGCATATAATCGGTGTTGTCTACCCTTAAGCAAAGCGACATGTATATCTCTGATTACGTCTTTGACGGTGTGATCTTGTAGAGGTCCGGGGAATCTTCTGAGGTATAATGTAGTTTTGTCGCTGAAACTGTCTAGATCAACCTTTTTGAGATTGTTCTCAGTAAAAAAGTCGACATACTTAGTTTTGCTACCCATATATTTACTCAGTGAGAACTTCTCAAGCAAACCGAACGCGTCGTACACTTGCGCTAGACTGTAGGTTTGCTTCAGCAGTTTTAAAGATTAAATCATTATTGAAATTTTTGATTGTCAAATGTGGGTTATCTGCTTGCTCTATGAGGATTGGTATCCTAACTGACTTAAGGCAACACGAAGGAATCTTAAGATTGATTTTCTCGACTCCCTTTATTACCATGAATACGCATTTCTCTGCTTTCGAGTTGGACTTGGTCAGCTTCTTTATTTCTGGAAATCTGGATGCCAACTCTTCTCGCTCAGCGATTGTATTGGCCGCGGATATGCTCTGAAGATAGCCACCTTCGAAATCCAGTAGTCCGATTGTTTCCATATCATCGGCTCTCAAACTTATTAGAGTTTGTTCGTACGGTCGTAGAGCACAGAACAGGCTCTTCAGATATGTCTCCATGTTTTTGTCGATATATTCGATCACTAAAGCAGAATCAATTTTTTGGTGGACCAATAAAAAAGCTTATGATTTTCATTTAAGAATATCTTCAGAATGGCTAATAGACCATCATCGGATGCTTAACCGGATTGGACAGAATCCGGTGGTCAAGATTGTCATCGCAATATTGAGAATTTTAGGTTTTATTCTTGGTATGATTGTGAAGTTTTTGATGCATATGTGAAGCAGCATGTTCGCGCTACCCAATGCCGAAATTTATCATAAGCTGTGTATAACTTCTGTAAACCTGCAAGCAGTTTCGCCTCAAAATCAGAATAGTGGTATAGGTCGTATTTTTTAACAACGAAGAGGAGTCCACGTAGCAGGAATGCTGTGGGGATAACATACCAATTATTGGTATTGAGATTCAAGAGTAAGCTGACAAGATAGACAGCCGTGACGAAGTAAGGAATGAGATGCATGTTAGTTCTTCAGTCGGGTAATGCTGTGTCTGGAGTAACGAGGGTAGGTTACAATTCAAAAAGATCGGTGATTAGGTTCAATTTATTAGCGGTTCCCCTGCTCATAGGTTGGGTTTGGGAAAAAAAAGGAGTGTGATCGGAGGTGTCAGGAGTGAGCCATCATTAATCCGAGTGGTTCTCGATTTTTAGTCCGGGAGGGAAGTTAGGGTGTCCAAAGAGCAGGAGGGATATCAGGTGGGGATATGAGTCCAGTCTCCATGAGTCTTATCTGGGCGAACCATGATGCGACGACCATGAGATCGAGGAAGAGGATCCATAGAACGAAGTAGAAGGTAAGGGTGAAGACGGTGCGCGCAAGGTTGCTGAACATATTCGCTTTTTGAAGATTAAGTTTTGAAGATTACGTTTTGATGTCTCTCTCAAATAGCCAGATTTTTACTTCAATTTTGTGAGATGTGAGAAACTAGCCATTGGTGGTATGCGAAGAAGTGGTAGTAAATAGCCATGGCTATCAGGAGTGTATTATGGGCGGTTTCTAGTTTTCTCACCGGTTTCTGTGTTGTTCTATAGCCCTGGCTAGGATGTATGGTGAAATTCCAGGAAGTTTCCAAGAAATGTAGCATACCCATGGCTAGTTGATATTCTACCCATGGCTAGGATGTATGGTGAAATTCCAGGAAGTTTCCAAGAAATGTAGCATACCCATGGCTAGTTGATATTCTACCCATGGCTAGGAGCAGGTCATGGCTAGTAATAACCCATGGCTAGGATGATATAGTAATGATGGAGAGATTGAGGTATAAAATAGCGGATCCCTGGCTAGGAGCAACAGGGTGTTTTTGAAAAAATTGAAGTAAAAATGTGGGTATTTGAGAGAGACACCAAACTAAAAAACAATCATAAAAGTTATCAAAATCAATTAACAAAAAGCAATCAAAGATGAGTTCACAGAAGGCCTGCAAATATTGCGGTCATTTCGCCGGAGCGGACGGAGTGTGCGATGAGTGCCGTGATTGGCATTCAGAGTACAAGAGGTGCCACATGGAGCAAGGAGCAGAGTGCGACTGCGACTGGTGCGAGGAAACGGGTGAGTGTCCGGGGTGTGAAACCGGCGTGGACAGCGATGGTCCACACAAGCTGGATTCAGGGAAGTGGCACCCAGCATGCTGTACTGAGGCAGCCATGGTAGCCATGGGTGTGTGCCCCGGATGTGAGGCGGGCATAGGTGCCAAAGGTGCTCACAAGTCTGGATCTGGGAAATGGTACCCAAGCTGCGAGGTGTATTGCCGTTGAATCGACAAGAAGCCCAAGGTAAGTAGTAGATAGATAAAACCACCAAAAATAAAAAAAAAACAAAGGTTTTTTATTGGCGGTATCTAGTTTTCTCACCGGTTTCTGTGTTGTTCTATAGCCCTGGCTAGGATGACTGGTGAAATTCCAGGAAGTTTCCAAGAAATGTAGCATAGCCCTGGCTAGGTGATAGTCTACCCATGGCTAGGAACAGCCCATGGCTAGGTGATAGTCTACCCATGGCGAGGAACAGCCCATGGCTAGGAACAGCCCCTGGCTAGGAACAGCCCATGGCTAGGAACAGCCCTGGCTAGGATGTATGGTATGATAAAGGGCGGATTTACGGCTAGGAGCAAATGGATGTTTTTGAAAAAATTGAAGTAAAAATGTGGGTATTTGAGAGAGACACCAAACCAACATTAAAGACTAGCACAAAGAAATCAAAGCAATTAATTTCGAAAACCAAAAAACAATCAAAATGCAATCCATGTCAATCGTGATGACTGCGGCAGTGGAGAAGGGAATGCGTGTTGCGGCCACTGAGGTGGCGGAACAGGTAGTAATCCTACTTCATGATTCGGGAAAGCTGAATTGCACTATAGAGGAGGCACGGAAGGTGCTTCCTTTCGAGGAGATGAAGATTGTGTCGAAACGATCTTCAGCGATGAAGAAGGTCCGGGCTGAGAGGAAAAGCGCGGAAAAGAAGGTTTCTTCGAAACCTTCGATCAAGAAGAAGCCGGTGATGCTTCTTCCCTTCTGCGGAACGATTGAGGATTGCTGGTGCAAAGGGGTGCGATTCAACCATGGATTGTACACCCAATGCACCAACGGTCCGCAATCAGGAGGTGAGTATTGTAAGACGTGTCAAAAATCCTCGGATAATAGCGCGGCGAGCAAACCCACCTATGGGGATATCCGGGATCGTGCTGTGCACAAACTGGATTACCGTGACCCGAGAGGGAAACAGGAGATTTGCTACGCGAACGTAGCGAAGAAACAGGGACTCGACCTGGATCGGGCTCAGCGGGTGGCTACCGCCTTCGGGTGGAAGATACCAGCGGAGCAGCTCGTTGAAAGGGCGACCAAACGTGGTCGTCCGGGGAAGAAATCGCCTTCAAAGAAGAGTCTCAAGCCTAAGAAGGCTGAGAAGAAGGCGTCCGCGATGGATGACAAGATCGCTGAACTCGTAGCCCAGGCTGCGGAGGAAGTGTTTCATGTGTCACCCGATGCCCTAGCCGTGGCTAAGAAGCCGACGGTGAAGAGGAAGGTGAAGGCCGAGAAGAAGGAGTCACCAGAGAAGGTGGCTGCCAAACTCGCCAAGAAGGAGGCGAAGGCTGAGAAGGAGGCAGCCAAACTCGCCAAGAAGGAGGCGGCTGAGAAGGTGAAGGCTGAGAAGCTGGCAGCCAACCTCGCCAAGAAGGAGGCATCCGATAAGGTGAAGGCTGAGAAGCTGGCAGCCAACCTCGCCAAGAAGGAGGCGTCCGATAAGGTGAAGGCTGAGAAGCTGGCAGCCAAACTCGCCAAGAAGGAGGCGGCCGAGAAGGTGAAAGCTGAAAAGCTGGCAGCCGAGGTCGCTGAGAAGGCGGAGAAGGACGCAGCTAAGGTCGCGGCTAAGGCAGCGAAGGAAGCTCTCAAGCTCGCCGAGAAGGCTGAGAAGGAGATAGCCAAGGCTGTGGCGAAGGCCAAGAGGAAGGAGGCTAAGGAGCTCAAGGAGATTGAGAAACTGATCGGTCAGTTACAGGAGTTTGGTGCGGGTCTTGCGGATGACGCCAGGATCATGGTCCAGGCTCCGGTCGAGAAGGATGCCTCCAGGGCAGATATCATCGCACAGCTGAGAAAGAGAGTTTCAGCTGCGAAAAGGGCTGCGAAGAAGGCAGCGAAGAAGGCAGAACAAGCGAAGCTGCTGACCACAGCAGCAATAGTCTCTTCTAGCGAGGAAGAGCTGAAGGAGGAGATCGTGACTGATATCGAGTTCGACTCTGAGTTCGGGTCCGATGAGAAAGAAGATGACCTGGCTGAAACAGATGAGGAACTGCTCGTGCTAGGCGACGCTCAGAAGGTTTACATAGACGGGACAGCCTACTACATCTCGGACTATGGGGAGACCAAGAATATGTTATTCACGTATCCACTTGGTAAAGAAGTGGGGACGTATGACGAGGAAACCGGGGACATTCATGAGGTCATCATCGAGGATTAAAGGTAATGTATATTTAGATAGATAGCCCATATTTTGGGAGGGCTAGTATCCCAGAGCTAACAAATGAAAAAAAAAATGCTTATTTTTGTTGTGGAGAGATGGACGTGTGTAGGAAAGTCCATAAAAAATTATTATAGTATAGTATAATGAATTCAACGGATTTAATCAGCGGTTTCGATCCAGAGTGTTATTCGAACTATATATCGGTAGGATTAGGGTTATTACTTTTGGTGAGTGAGGGGTTGAGTTCGCAGAAGAAGACAAAATCGAACGGGATCTTAGACTTCGTAAGGAATATATTGGGAGGTTTTTGCCAGAAGAATGAGGAACTGCCTGTGAAACAGGAGGTAGAGTTTAAATGAGGAGCGCCTTCGTAGCTCAGTAAGGTAGAGCGCACGCCTCTTAAGTGTGTGGTCCGGGGTTCGATCCCCCGCGAAGGCATGAGAGAGATGTAATTTGAACAGAGATTTGGAGAGATATGAAAGTAGTGGATAACAGGTACAAGTAAATATGAATAGAGGAAACAAGGCATAAGTGTTATAAAATCTCTCCAAAAGTTAACATATTTAGTAAGTAGTGTTCGCCTTATGACATCTATTTTTATTTTGTTTAAAGAGTAGGTGATATGGTACTAAAAATGAGTGATATAATGGGTTATTTGCTATGTTGGTAATATCTACAATTCTTATTTACATTTGCTAATGTTTATATTTCATATAGGCAAATGGATCAAACCAGGGATCAACCAATCGGAAGCAGAGACCTTTAGCTACATGTATATGATTGCAAGGAGTATACATGAAGAAGGGTTATTGGGTATATATAGTTCTTAAGAGACATAGACCAGTATGGTAATAAAAAACCTTATTTGGGTTTTTGTTTGTGGTTCTTTAGGGGTATACTTTACTTTGGATCGATGAATTTCATTAGTTCCCGCTTGCGTTCTTGAACAGTTTGACAGTATTTGTCGAGGGTGATCTGGGGGGCTGGGACCATAATAGACGGGTCTTGTATGTCAGAGTTGAAGTCAGCCATGATGAAGCGGAAGACATCGACGCGATCGTGCTGCCCGATACGATGAGAGCGAGCGATAGCCTGATCTTCTACAGCGGGGTTCCAGTGTGGGCTGGTGAAGTAAACTTCTTGGCAGTGCTGTAGATTTAAGCCTTCAGATGCGGTCTGAATCTGGACGACGATGACTTGTGGGGCCATGAATTCATTTATGAAACGGTAGAGGTATTTATGGCGGTTCCAGGTTTTGCAGACGGCGGAGAATTGTGATATGTCGAGGACGTAATCGAATGAGATCTTGCGCTTTTTTTTGCCGGATCGTCCATCGACTGTAGAAACGGAGATTCTAGCTCTTTGGAGGAGTGCCTTTATCATATCTATCTCTCCACGATAATGGCAGAAGACGATCTTTCGGCGTCTGTTATGGCGACGTGCGATGAGCTGTCTAACGATGGACATGGCTTTGCTGTAGGTCTTGACTTTGGCGAGTTTGAGATGGGCGGGAAGTTTTCCCTCTCTTTGTAGTTTTTTGACAGCGGTGTGAAGTAGGTGAGGAAAGACACAGACCTGGCGGGCTCTTGTGAGCATAGGCAAGGGGTGTGTTGTGAGTTCACGTATGATGTCATCGACGTTTTCAAGAGTGACACGGCTGAAACTAGCCATGGAGTGGATCTGCGCGGCGAGATGCTTTTCTTCAGGTGAAGCCCATGGGACGACGATGGTCTGAATGTTGAGAGGGGGTAGGCGGATTCCCACGCTAGCCTTGGTTCGGCGAAGGAGATGATGCGAGATGATCTTTGGAATAGCGGCTGGATCAGCGTATAGGGCGGTTTTCAGCCCTAGAATTGCACACAGGGCATAGAAGTCGGTCTTGCGATTCTGGATCGGAGTGCCAGTAACGAGCCATTTGGTGTTACTTTTTAACTTGCTGGCGCCTTTGAAGGTGCTGGTTTTCATGTTTCGCATATGATGGGCTTCATCAAACACGATGCGGTTCCAGAGGATGCTCCAGAGAGGGGATCCCTTCTTGCGGTTGGCTGCAATCATTCCATATGTAGTGACAACAATGGGAGCTTGTTGGAGGTGCTCTAATGTGATCTTTTTGACCTTACTGCCGTGATACACTACCACGGGATGTCCAAAGAATTGGCTGATGATGTCTGTCCACTGAGCGATCAATGCTCGTGGGAGGACGATCAGGGTATTAAAGCGTTTATTCTCTCCAATGAAGTTGCTGACGATACAGCCGAGCATCATGATTGTCTTGCCTAGACCCATCTCATCAGCTATGATGCCCCCGCGGACGCCATATGGAGGGGTGGTCTCTGTCTCCCGAGCTAAGCAAAATCTCATCCCAGAAAATTGATGATCTTTATGCTTAAGACCGGCATCATCCAGCCAGGTCTTGAACTTCGCGATCTTCGCAGATATACTAGATTCTGAATATGTTGTCATTCAAGTTTGTTGCTTGAACAAGATGTGTGGTTTTGGTGTCTCTCTCAAAACCTTCATTTTCTGTTTCAATTTTTTTGAACCTCGAAAATTCTACCCATGGCTAGGTTCTATAGCTACGGCTAGGATGTATGGAGAAATTCCCGGAAATTTCCAGGAAAGTTCCTACCCATGGCTAGGTGGTGCCCACGGCTAGGGATGACAGTGTACCCATGGCTAGGTGATAGTCTACCTATGGCTAGGGGAATGAATAGGATTGTAGGGTAGGTATGGAGAGATGTGGCTAATAAATAGTTGATCCATGGTTGGGAGCAAATGGGTGTTTTGAAAAAATTGAAGTAAAAATCTGGCTATTTGAGAGAGGCACCAAACCAACACCATTGTAACTAATCACTTGAAACCCTTTTAAAAAAGATCAAATCAAGACAACTTCATACTCATCATGAGCTACACCTACGTTCCCCGCGGGAGGAAGCGAGAGTGCCGCTATTGCCACGAGGAAGGTCACTACATCCGGACGCGGAAGGGTGAATTGTCCTGTCCCAAGCTGATTGCTAAGGAGCAACGTAAGCTGAGGCAGAAGAGTAAGCCACAACCGCTCTCTGTGTGGTCCAAGCAAAGCAAGGCGTTCGCCCGTGCTAAGCCAAAGATGCTCAGTGGCGCGAAGATCGACTTCAACCAATTCTCTGTTCTTGCTGTCCCCTCTGACGACGAGCTGGAGCCCCACGCTCCAAAGGTCTGCCACCCGAAGGAGTTGCCCGAGAGCAACCCGTGGAGCTCATTCCAGCCTGCGGATCTCGTTGAGGACGAGAAGATGCCGGAGCTGGACGACGATACCCTGTCGGCTCTGGCAGACGAGGCACTTCAGGACTTCAGTCTTGCCGAGACGTCCGAGAGTAAGGTGCCAAAGCCGCCGCCCCTGCCCTACATGCCTGAGTGTATCGGTTCATGGGCAGACATCTCCGACGGCGACGATGAGTGGCTGAAGACGCCCTATCCGACTGAGAATGAGGAGACTCTAGAGGAGGCAGCGGCCGCTGCGGATGAAGATCTTCTGCGCCACAAGATCATGCTGGACCTGCTACAGTCTCCAGCGAAGCTCTAGACGCGAAGACACCAGGAAACAGTAAGTATTAGCTAGGACCTAAAGAAAAGCAAGGTATAAGGTACCACTTTTCACCAAAAAGAAAAAAAATTGCATGTTTTTGTTGTTTTTGTTTCTTCTTTCAGGAAAATTGAAGTGATTTCCTGTCTTTCTTGTTAGCTCCAACAACAAAGACACTTACAAGAACAAAGACATTTAAATATATCTCTATATTATCAAGAATGGATTTCAGACATGAAAGAATCAGGAGACAGACGCATCGCGCCTGTTGTACCTGTTTGTCCGTCGCGGAATACTATGATGACGACTATATCTGTTGGAAATGTAAGGTTCCGACGAAGTTCATGAGCACGTGCGATATCACGGCTGATGGATTGGAGACGACCTATTGGCGTCTGAAAAGGCAAAGAACGGAGCAGCAGTCCGCGAGGAATCCGCCGCAGGAGATGTAAGTATACAGTATGGGAGATGCGTTTATCCGAGTCCAGGCAGGAACATGCGCGTCGTGCGGCTTGATGAAGGCTGGCATCACCGACACGAGCGAGGCGGGGCTCTGTCACACCTATTCCCCTTTAACAGTCAATTGGTAGACTGTCCTCTGGACGCTGGTTCGAGCCCAGCCATCCTAAAAGAATTCCAGGGATGTAGCTCAGTTGGTAGAGCGGAGGGCAGATGCTGGTTCGAATCCAGCAAGGGGATGTCTCGGATTTATCTGAGACATTTGGCCCGGTAGCTCAGTAGGTCAGAGCGCCAGTCTAATAAACTGGAGGTCGTGGGTTCAAACCCCACCCGGGCTAAATTTTTCATGCTTTGATAGCTCAGTGGTAGAGCGTTATATTTTGGAAATAATGCTATAAATACAACTGAGTTAAGAGAGAGATAGTTCCTATTATTTAACTAATATTCCATCTAATATTGGCGATGCCATTACCGTTTCCCCATCTAAGTAGGGCTTCGCCTTCAAATTTTTTATCTGGATTACTAGAAAGATTGTAAAAGAGTTTAATTTTGGAGTGTTGTTTTTCATTTATTATGGGGTTTATCTCAATATTAGATATTTGTGGCGTTGTAGTCATAAAGATCAGGCTTGTTTCTATGACATTTGTTCCTGGATAATATGCGTTTAGCCATAAATGTTTTTGTTCTAAAACCTCTTGCATACGTGTTTGAATGTCGTTTTTAAGTTGTTCTAAAATATCAGGTCTGTCTTCGATTACATATTTCCAAAAGTATTTGATTGAATTTTTTGTCAGAGTAGCTAGATGTTTTTTATTATTTTGATTTTCATTTCTAATAGTTTTTAAAGCCTTGCCAAATTCCGTTTTTGCCGATCCCATGGAAGCATCTTTTTTAAGAAATGCTTCAAATGTAGGTATTTCAGGAAGTGACGGATATTGTTCTTTAAGTATCGGCATGTATGAGGTATGCCACAATCGACAATATTCTTTTGAAGTCGATGTGAAATTATAGGTGGCGTTAAATAGTTGCGGTGTCAGAGACCAGGGGCGTTCTTCGTCGTTGGTTTTAACTTTAATGGCTTTATGTTCAATATTTTTTGTAGTCCCATTTTTGAAATGGGTGGTTATGTCATAGTGTTTTTGAGCTCCTCCTGCTACTTTGAATTCCGAAATATCGCTATGATTAATGTTATTTTTCGATAACAGATTCACAAAATCTAGGTTTTGTGACGTAAGTAACTTATTAAGTTTACTTACAAGCCAAATAAGGCGACGAGTTTCAACCGTTCCATTGATAGCTCTTGCGGATATTTTTATACTGTTTTGTTGTTTTATTGATTTTGCTTCTAATTCTTCAGCGTTATTTTCACAAAGAGGCGTATATATTCCATATCGAGTTAGCCTTTTCGATAAGCTGCTATACGCCAGCAGCGGTGATGTAGACAACAAGGTAGGACGGACAATAATTTTCGGTCTCTTACCCTTAATGATCCATTTCTTCTTGCCGTCGATCGTTACGAGATGAGCCTTCATTTCTTTGGTTAAGTGCTTTCTCACAAAACCAGATTTCTAGATCTTTTTTTAGAAATCTTTTTGGATCTTTTTTTTTGGATCTTTTTCTTTTGCTTTTGCTCTCTCTCAGATACGCACATTTTTACTTCAATTTGTTTTTCCTTACTGGTTTCTCGTTTTCTCACCGGTTTCTGAGTTACCCTGGAGCCCGCGGGCTAGGTTGGCAAGTACACTGGAAAGGTCGGGTATTAGCCATGGCTAGGAAGAATAGTGCTATTGGATAGCCTGAATAGACATGGCTGGCGTGTGTGCAATTGCTATTCAATTATGCAAATGTGAGAAAAAAATACTCAGATCCAAAATCAAAATACACTTATACGAGATGTAAAAAAGTATAAATTTACAGTGTAGGTTTATATGTCCTCGCTAGATACGGTATACACTTGGCGCTGGACTCGTAGCATGCAAGTTGGGTGAGTAGTCGAACACGTCGCCGTTGCACAGTTTTCTGATCATCGCCTCCACGTTATCCATCCCGGCATCGAAGGTCTTCTCATACTTCGACCAACGCATAGTCCCATCTGGTAAACGGCTGTGCCTGAGAAGCGGGTCGGGGTTGACTCTGACAACGATGCCCGGTCGTCCACCCATGTCCTTGTTGATCTCAATGAGTCGGCGAGGACATTGCTCGTGCCGTTTGTTGTCTTCATCAATCTCAATGTGCAGGTACCACGTCTGGAAATCCCAGAGCATGTCAGGCTTCTTCAGTGAGCACCCACCACCAATCGCACAGTCCCAAGTTATGAAGAATGGCTCCAGTTCGGGAATACGTCGCTGAATCTCGGCCAGAACGTAGTGTTCTCTTCGGATCTGCCATCGCTTCACGAGTTCCGGGCAGAGCGACGAAAAGCAGCCGAGGCAGTAATGGATATCGTTCACTTTCGTATAGGCTGTTGGTGCAAAGTCGTCGAGGGTGTGTGCGTCTAAGCGTGAGCACCGCCTCCCACCACCACAGGCAATGCAGAAGTCGGTCTTCCCTTGAGCACTCTTCGAACACCCTTCCGTCGCACACCGCTTCCCACC
>Ga0255055_10001397_pt1 | contig 17764 bp, 13 predicted proteins | sample JV7_2_27_MG_FD_188633 | JGI IMG/M metagenome (GOLD analysis project Ga0255055, IMG submission 188633) | Seawater microbial communities from Jervis Inlet, British Columbia, Canada - JV7_2_27 | ecosystem: Environmental > Aquatic > Marine > Inlet | place: Canada: British Columbia | collected... | reverse complement strand
TGCTGCCGCTGACAAAAGAAACGAAAGGAATCATTGATAAGCGCTATTTCGGCTCAATGAAAGCGAGCGCCTGTTTTATCAACATCGGAAGAGGACCGACCGTGAATCAGGCCGACCTGGTGGAAGCTTTAAAAGCCAAGCGCATCGCTGGATTGGTTGCCGATGTGTATGCAGAAGAGCCCTTGCCTGAAGACAGCGCCCTATGGAAATTAGAGAATGTTATTCTGACGCCCCATATTGCCGGCGTCTCTCCGAATTATATGATACGGGCGATGGAAATCATGCAGCATAATCTGAAAGCATATGTCCATAAATCCGGTGAAATGATGAATGTGATAAATCTTAAGAAAGCGTACTAAATGCCTTAAAATCAATCGATCCTATTTTTCTGCCATTCAGAAAAATAGGGCGCGTCCAAGTCAATTTTCACATCCCCGGATGCGGATGGAATTCAGCCCGGCCAGGAATTGAATGCTCAGTTGCGGGAGGGTGGCATGCTCAAAGACTTCTCCATTCGAATTGACCCCTCTGATGATACCATCATAGAGAAAAAATTTTAGCAGTTGTTTTCCGGCAGTCTCTCTTTGTTCAGGATCCTCGATGCGGCCGATGGCAGGGGCAGGATCCGGTATTGGCTGAGCGCGGTCGATGAGGTGCTTCATAAAATTAACAATTCGGCTCAGGCGCAGGAGGGTTATGGTTTCTTGGCGTGTGGTGGTATGGGATATGGGCAGGGCGCTGGATCGCATACCGGAAAAATCTTTAGGCAACAACCCCATTGAAGCGCACAGCGTGTAATCCCTGCTGCCCGGTGCCGGGTAAAAGACCGAGGTGCCGACCAGAACTCTGCGCTCAGCCAGGTGCAGGATATCGTTGAGCGAATCGGCTGCTTTTTGAAACGGGGCCCCGATAATTATGTAAGCGACGGCCTGCAGATCATAAGTTTCTGCAAGATTTAGAGCGCGCTCAAATGCTTTGCGAACATCGGGTCGCCGAAAGCGCTTGAGTTGCGTATTTGAGGTAGTGCCCAGTGACAGGTTTAACGTCTTGAAACCGGCGGCTTTCATGGCGCCGATGATCTGCTCGTCCAGCGAAGAGGGCAGCAACCCGTTCATGGCTCTGAGTTCCAGCGGATGTCCATTAAACCGCCGGCTGATTTGATTTAACAGTTGCAAAAACCACTTTCGATCCAGCGACAGATTTTCATCTTCAAAATCGATAAATCCGGTATCATAAAGGTTTATTGAATTTTCGATTTCAAACATAACGGATTCGACGCTCTTGCGGCGATGTTTAAACGGCGATGATGCGCCCACGGCGCAGTAGGTGCACTTCATGGGACATCCGCGGCTGGCAACAATTACGGCAGTCGCTTTTTTGTTGCGACGGTAATAACGCTGGTTCAACAGCTGTGTGGCCGGTAAGGGATAATCATCCGGGTTGTGCATGCTAACAGGTTCGCTGACGTGCAGGCTGCCATCCACTTTGCGATAAACAAGCCCCGGGATTTCATCGAAGCTCGATCCGTTTTGCAGTGCCCTGGCAAGCAACGTCGTGGATACCTCACCTTCACCCCGCATGACAAAGTCCACTGCTGGAGATTCCATAACGCGTTCGGGCAGGGCCGTGGGGTGGTGACCGCCTAATACAATTCTGCTATCCGGATGATGGTGCTTGACGATTTGCGCGGTTTTGACAGCCTCTTCGGCATAGGCCGAAAAAAGGGATGAAATGCCCACCAGGAAAGGCCGGGCTTTTTTAACCTGTTGCCCGATGGTGTCATAGCTGTATCCGAAATGTTTGTAATGATGAAACAGCGCGAAGGAAGATTGATCGGATTTGCCGTAATAGGGCTGCAAATAAGACATTTCGGCCGGCAGATCGATCACCCGTGATTTTGGGGTGGCCAATGCATCAAAAATCTCTACTGAAAAACCGGCTTCGATAAGTCCGGCGGCGATGCTGGCCAGTCCATAAGGGATCGTGCGTTTGGTTGTGAGATAAAAATCCCGAATCGGAGGCTGGATTAGAAGGATATCAACCATTATAAACAATGTCGCTGGGCTCCTGATCAAACCCGTGCTTTTGCTCCAGGAGCGGTATGAATTTATGATTGGCCTTCGGAAACGGATAGTTTTTGTATTCCTCAATTCGTATCCAGCGATGCGCAGTCGGCCCGTTTAATTTTACCTTGCCGGATACATATCGACAGCAAAAAACCTCCATGATAATTTTAAAATGTGTATAGGCGTGTTTGATCCGGGTTAAATGGCTGTCAATCCGAACCTTAAGATTAACCTCCTCTTTAATTTCCCTAATGCAGGCTGTTTCAACTGATTCGCCCTGTTTAATCTTACCACCCGGAAATTCCCACAACCCCCCCAGCAACCCTGCGGCTTTACGCCGGGTAATCAGAACCCGATCGCCCTTAAAGACAACACCCACTGCGATGTGAAATTGCGGTTTGGCCCGGGACTTTTTGCGTTTCGGAAATTCAGCGATCTGACGGGTTTTAAACGCCAGACACAGGTGATCTAATGGGCAGGCATCGCACCGGGGATTTTGCGGCTTGCAGATTAAGGCGCCGAGCTCCATCATGGCTTGATTAAAAATACCCGGCTGGGCGGGGCCCAGCAGTTTAGCGGCGGCATCTTTGAATACATGGTATGAACCTGCCTGGTTGACCGGCGCACTAATTTTATGCAGCCGGGCCAATACTCTTTTGACATTGCCGTCAACTACCGGGTAAGGCTGATCGAAGGCTATACTCAATACCGCCGCTGCGATATAATCGCCAACTCCGCAGAGGCTGTGAAAAACCTGCCATGTATTCGGAACTTTACCTCTGTAATTTTTTACAACAACCTTGGCTGAGCGGTGCAGGTTTCGCGCGCGGGCGTAATATCCCATCCCTTCCCAAACTTTGAGAACATCCTGCAGGTCAGCTTGCGCCAATTTTTTAATATTCGGAAACGTTTTTAAAAACCGATCGTAGTATTTTACTACCGTATTTACCTGGGTTTGCTGCAGCATTACCTCGGATACCCAGATATGATAGGGGTTGTTTGACCGGCGCCAGGGTAAATCTCGGCGATTCTTTAAATACCATTTTATTAATTGTTTTCTCAGTGAAGCGGGTTCAGTGGCGTTCATGTGGCAATAAACTGTCTCTGGCTCGTCGGAAAATTTTAAATTTTGGAAAATATACCGAAAATGGTCACTATTTTAAGCATTATCCCTGTCTTTCAGTTTGTTTTCGATCAATTGAGGTATTATTTTTTTCCCATAATACGGTCAACCATTACCTGGATATCGGAAGTGGGCTCTTTACAGGCAAAGCCTTTGCACACATGCGCGGTGGCCTGGCCTTTAATTAACTGCAGGCCGTCGGTATAACCCGCAAATTTCGCCAGCCGCTCGGCATTTTGGTTCGATTTGACCAGTGTCACCTTATTGGGTGTAAAATTAAGGTTCAAGGCTGCCAGCAGTTTGCGGGTGTCGCCTGTATCCGGTTCGCCGGAAATGACCACTTCCTGGCCCGGGCGAATGGCAAAATCAATCCCCAGCAGAAAATAGGTGAATGCCGTCGGCTGGGATTTTACCGTTCCGGCAAAGGCCCGCAATTGATCATGGGCTTTCGTATCCCATTTGGGGTCACCGGTCAATCGCGATAACCAGAGCAGGTTCAATAATGATACCGAATTGGGCGAGGGAATGGCGCCATCATAGAGTTCCTTGGGTCGCACCGGAAGCTCGGCGCTTTGATTTGCAGTTGAGAAAAAACCACCGTTGGCTTCATCCCAAAAATCACGCAGCATGGTTTTTTGCAGCGCGGTCGCTTCTTCAGCGTACGTTAGCTCAAACGTTGCCTGGTATAAATTCAGGAGCCCGTTTATGAAAAAGGCATAATCAGCAGCCTGCGCTTCGATGGCCAGCTCACCGTCTCTGAAACGATGAAACAGCTTGCCGGTGTCATCGCGCATTTTTGTCAGAATGAACCGGGCGGATTTATTTGCGGCCCGGGCGTATTCGGGTTTGTTCAGTATGCGGGCACCCAGAGCCAGAGAAGCGATCATCAGACCATTCCAGTCGGTCAGAATTTTATCATCTTTTAAAGGATGAATGCGACCCTTGCGGGCTTGATACAATTTCTGACGGATGATTTCCCATTGCGTCTCTGCTTCCGGTAGCGTCAGTTTCAACTCCCGGGCCCATTGACTCAGGGTTTTATCCAGATGAGGGATGTTGGTTCCGGTTTTTTGTCTGCTGGCCTCGTCGCTAAAATTTCCATCCGGTTTCAGGTTGAATATTTTTTCCCATACTTCCGAATCGCTGTCACCCAGCACCTTTCTGAATTCGTCAACCGTCCATACATAAAATTTACCTTCTTCGCCCTCGCTGTCGGCATCTTCGGCCGAGAAAAATGCGCCTTGCGGGGATGTCATATCTCTTAAGACATAGGCAAAGATTTCATCTGCTGTCTGGGCATAAAATTCATCCTGGGTGATCTGATAGGTTTCTAAACAGGCCTGAGCGATGAGGGCCTGGTCGTATAGCATTTTTTCAAAATGCGGCACCAACCATTCTTGATCCGTTGAATAGCGGTGAAAACCGTAGCCGATGTGGTCCCAGATTCCGCCCAGTCGCATCGCCTGCAAGGTTTTTTCCACCATTTTCAGCGCCTTGGCGTCCCCGGTGCGGTCGTGGCAACGCAGCAAAAAGAGCAGTCGATGGGGCGTTGGAAATTTGGGGGCATTTTCGAATCCACCGTATTGTGAATTGTAACCCTGCCAGATTAGCTGAAATGCATGATCCAGAAGAGATTCGCCGGGTTCGTCGGCAGCTGAAAAGGTAAATGCCCGGTCCAATGTGGCCGCAATACTGGCGGCTGAGGAATTCATCTTGTCGGTTTCAGACTGCCATAGAGTTTTTACCTGTTGGCACAGATCGATCAGGCCGGCCCGGCCAAAACGATTGTGTTTGGGAAGGTACGTTGCGGCGAAGAAGGGTTTTTTATCCGGCGTCAGGAAGAGGTTCAGAGGCCAGCCCCCGCTGCCGGTTAACATCTGGCAGGCGGCCATATACACGGCATCAATATCGGGTCGTTCCTCGCGGTCTACTTTGATACTGATAAATGTATCATTCAGAACACGGGCGACCTCTTCGTCTTCAAACGATTCCCTTTCCATAACATGACACCAGTGACAGGTGGCATAGCCGATAGATATAAAAACCGGCTTATTTTGTTTGCGGGCGAGGTCGAATGTCTCTTCAGACCACGGGTGCCAGTCGACCGGATTATGAGCATGCTGCAGTAAGTAAGGACTTTTTTCATTTATGAGCTGGTTGGGAGCCATCGTCTTCTCCTATTGGTAATACATTGCAGCTAACCTTAAGCGGTTATTAGGATTGAATATCGAATATTGAATCCGCCGCAGGCGGAAATCTCAAAGTTTTTTTTCCGACAATTTCTATCTTCCGTGACAATAAAAGCTATGCCTAAAAAAATAGGTACTCCAATTGCCATCCGCAATGTAAAAAATATTAAGGCTTTCAATCCCTGCACCAAGCTCAAGGTCAAAGGCAGCCAATGGTTTTACCCTATTTAACGATTTGATTAATCGACCCTTTAACTATTTCTATCTTTAAGATGATAATACGGCGGATAACTGGTCAATCGCGGATCTTCAATTGGTTTGCCGACGGTAAAATGATAGAGACTTTGATAGTGATTGTCATTAAAACCCATTATTTCGTGGACGGCATCATCAAAAAAACATCCGATCCCCGTGCCTCTGACACCGTGGGCTTCAGCTTCCAGGTACAGCACCTGCCCGATCATTCCTGTTTCCCAAAACAAATGACGATAAAGATACGGTCGGGTCGCAACGATCTCTTTGAATTTTGCGATCATACCCATCGCAAATGCGCTGGAACCGGCGATATCCTGATGACAGCTGACCATCATGGCCTGCTGCCTGTAGTCATCTTCGGAAAGAAGATAAAGCGGAACATTCGTTTCGACCGGCTCCCATCGAAAATCGGATCGAGCAAGCCGCTTGACTTCGTCTAAATCATTTTTGGCTCGTAAAAAGAAATAAAGCCCCGGTGTCAGACCGACGACGTTATGAACAAAAAGAAGTAGATGTGTCGAAGGCTCCATCAGTCCGGCATCAAACGGTGCGGTATTCATGCGCGGCAGGGTTTTGTCGAGCATGCTTAAAAACCGGTTTTTGGTAATAGATCCATTGGGCTCAAAAGAGGTCGCGCTTCTGCGTTTTCGAATGATTTCCGACGCCGACAATGAGCTGGTTTCGTTTGTAGCCCACTTTTGATTTCCCAGGTCGCAGGTGATTTTTTCAGAGGAGGGCTTTTTTGTCAGATCGGCTGTTTTGTAAATGCTTTCCCAGTTGATGCACTCCTGACTCAACATTTCAGGCTCTCCGATAAACCTCAGATTGGCAAATTGACCTGTAATCTGATCCGGCAAACCGCGCGGGATGGGATTTGATTTATGGGGATGTACAAAACATAAAAAATCCGCGTGCTCCTGCTCCAGTTTTCGAAAACGGGTTTGATCAAAACCCAATACCAACCCGATGGTCTCGTCTGCCAGACCGCCCAGATAGCTAACTTTCCAGCCCCACAGATTGGCTGAAAAACTCACGCAGGCCAGAGCATGACCGGCGTCATGGTTGCAGTATCGGTAGGCACGCTCGCCGTACTTCCAGGATTCGCGCCAGAATATGCTGCTGATGCCGATTAAAAATCCTGCCGCTCCAAAATGCGATACAATGCCTTGCCATAATTCGGAAGGAATACCGGCCCGTTTCTCCAGCACGTGTCCCAGTGCGTTGTAGTGATAGACCCCGCTTTTTAGGGGTTTCATCGGCGGCAGGATCAGATGTGCCTCTGTGGGATGCAGATTCCCGCTGGAAGGGTTGACCCTTAAGGACCATTGTGACCCGGATACGGCTTTCCAGGCCGATAACCCCAGAGACAGCTCCAGAAAGCCGGCAATGGCCTCGATCGTGAAAGGCTGTTGCGTATTTCTTGTTCTCTCATACAAATCGAGATAACCGGCGGATGGATCCTTTTTCAGCAAAGGCAAAGACACGGCAGGTGCGCCAGCGTAGGACCGAAACGGATTCGGCTGATTTTTCCAGTCCATATAGCCCGGTGATCTGGCATAGCGGTCATAATGATGCTTCGTGGCTTCATGATAGTTGATAATTTCTTTAGCGCAGCGATCTGTCATTTCGCTTATCTTGCGGATTTTCCAGGGTTTTATATTTGGAGAGGCATCTGCGTTTCTTTAAGATGTCGTTGAAATTTTGTATGCCGTTCACTCTTTTCAGTCGCGGGTGCCGGTTCTTTGAATGAAAAAAGGGCCACACTTTTTGGAAGTGCCGCCCTTTTGTTCTTCAATTTGGTTTTTTAATCGCTACAAGTTCCTTCTGTGCTGCAGCTTCCGCAGGCAGAGTCGCCGGCGCCGAATTCAATGTTAGAATCAATTTTAAACCCGTATCCTAAAAAATCGACCTTAACGGGTTGCGCTTTTTCACAGAACTCTTTTTCCATGATAAATTGAAAACCATTTGCGTCGAACACACTATCGTTGTCTTTGGGCTCATCCAGAGCCATGGCCAGGGACGGGCCTCCTCAACCACCTGCGTTCAAAAAGATCCGAATCGGTGTGACCTCTTTGCCATTAAAGTATTCCTGAATCTGTTTTGCGGCTTCCTCAGTAACTTCAACCATAATATTTTAATCCTCCTTGCGTGTTTTCAGCTCAGCTCGGGAAATCTGGCCGGATTTACATGAAATTCCCTTAAATGTTAACTATGGCAACGCGATTTGTCAAATCTAAAATGATTTTACATAAGTCTCATAAACCGCAAAATTCTGTAGCGAAAATTGGATAAAAATAATTTTTTTGAGAGACGGATGGTTTTTTAAAAATTCACAGCTGGTATCCACTGCGATATTACAGGCATCTTCGATCGGATACCCGTAGACACCGCAGCTAATGGCCGGAAAAGCAATTGTGGCAAGATTATTGTCAACGGCCAGCTTTAAGCTGTTTAAATAACAGCCGGTCAACAGCTGGCTGTCCTTGGGTTTTCCGCTATACACCGGCCCGACGGTATGAATAACATGACGCGCCCGAAGATTGTATGCCCTGGTAATCCTGGCTTCACCGGTGGGGCAACCGCCAATCGTCCGGCACTCTTCCAATAACTTCGGACCGGCAGCCCGATGAATGGCCCCGTCCACGCCGCCGCCGCCCAGCAGCTTCGTATTGGCCGCATTGACAATCGCATCTACATCCAGCCGGGTAATGTCACCCTGCTGAACTTCTATTTTTCTCAATATATCCTTATCCATATTTTTCCCCCATCCTAATTATCTCTAATTTGAGGTACTGTAACGACTTTGATTTATGGGAGTTGATCTTATAATTTAAATTCGAAATTCGAATATCGAAATACGAAACAAATACGAATATCAAGTGACCCAAAATCTAAACTGGAACATTCGGATTTTGAATTTTGTATTTGTTTCGAGTTTAGAGTTTCGTGCTTCGGATTTTATTGGGCCTATTCTCTTGAACAATTCTTATAAGTCATACAACTTATCATCTCTAATCGGCGCGGGCTTTCGGGCTCTTTTGGCTCCTTTTTTATCGGGCAGAAGAAAAGGTTCCTCGTCCCCTAACAAATCGCCCATTTCGGCTTCGATGGCATCCGGATCTTCCCCGGCCTCCATTCGTTTTAAAGCTTCATTCATACCGGGTCCCAGTTCGAGGCCGGTCATATCTGAAAGCTTTCGCATGAGATTGGCTGCCTGCCGGGGGTCATCTTCGTTGATTTTATCCGCTTCGCCTGCCAGCATGTGCATTGCTTTTTCCATTTTATTTTCATCAAACGGCAGGTCATCCGCCTCGCTGTCCTCTTTGGCCTTACCGGTAAATGCAAAAGCCGACAGCTGTCTGGAAAGGGTTTTTATCTTGCAGCGGGGGCATTTGGGTTTTTTAGTGGTGTTGACGGTTTTGGAGAAAAAATTAAAAATGGTGTTGCAGTCTTCACAATAGAATTCGTAGATTGGCATAGTAACTCCTTAGAACCTATCTCAATCCGCCTCCGGCGGATAAAAAATAAAACCAGACCTATTTCCGATTTCAACGGGCTCAGCCCGCCGGCGGCGGACTGACCGGACAACCTAAAACCGTGATCTACTATTTTTGAAATAGCCTCTAATAATTTTATCCAGGCTATCAGGTTTTAAAATAATAGAAAGCGGATCTTTACTTGTCAACTTGATAAATTATTTTCAGTCAGGGAGATGCCTTAAAGCGGTTGTCATAAATATGTACCATTTTGCAGATTTCCTAACAGGAGAAAATGTAATGTGTAAGGCCTGAAATTATTATAAACATGACAACTGCTATATTAGAGCGTTTGGACCCAGCTATATTAGAGGTTATTAATAACCCAAAAAAGATTCAAAAAACCACCGCTATCGGAACGTTATTCTGACAAACGCTCTATAACCTCCCGGATTCAAACGCGACATACCAGCAGATGTTGACTTGCGAATCGGCGTTTGTTATGGCACCCTCAACTCATTTAAGAAAGGAATTGCTAATTATGGAAAGAACACTGGCGATTGTTAAACCAGACGGTGTTTCACGGGGACTCATCGGTGAGGTGATTAAGCGACTTGAAAGCAACGATTTTAAAATTGTGGCCATGAAGATGCTTCATCTGACGAAAAAGCAGGCCCAAAGCTTTTATGACGTGCATAAAGGAAAGCCATTTTTCGAGAGCCTGACCGATTTTATGAGTTCCGGGCCGGCAGTGATGATGATACTTGAAGGTGAAAATGTCATTGCCCGCTACCGTGAACTGATGGGTGCTACCAATTATAAGGAAGCAGCGGAGGGGACCATCCGCAAGGACTTTGCAACGGATATTGAAAAAAATGTGGTGCACGGTTCAGACGCTCCGGAAACCGCTGCTTTTGAGATGGCCTATTATTTCAACAACCTTGAAATTGTCAGCTGATGCCCGCAACCCTCAATCTTGAAAATGTTTGCATTGTCCTGAGCCGGCCGCGATACCCGGAAAATATCGGTGCAGCCGCCCGGGCGATGCGTAACATGGGATTTGAACAGCTGATTGTTGTGGATCCGCAAAATTGTGATCTGTCCCGGATTTTAAAAATGGCAACCCATGCCGCCATTGACGTAGTCGAACAAATGCTGGTTTATGAGGACCTGCAGACTGCGCTTGAACCTTTAAACTATGTCGTCGGCACTACCGCCCGCTTGGGCGGGCAACGTCAGCTTGTGGGTACAGCGGCCAGATTGGCACAAAAACTTGCGCCCATTTCCGAAAATAATCAAGTGGCCCTGTTGTTTGGTCCCGAAGATCGCGGGCTAACCAATGAAGATATCCGTTTATGTCATGCGCTGGTCAATATTCCGACTGCCGGATTTTCCTCATTGAACCTGGCCCAGGCCGTGATGATCTTGTGCTATGAGTTGCGGCGTTATAATCAGCCGAAGGCTAAAACATTTATGCCGCGGCTCGCAAACCGGCATGAACTGGACGGCATGTACGCGCAATTGAAAGACATCCTGGTCAGGATCAGCCACATTCAGCCTGAAAATTCCGAATATTTTATGAATAATATCCGACATTTTGGTTCACGCATGAAACTGCGGACCAAAGAAGTGAGCGTCATTCGCGGCATCTGCCGGCAAATTGACTGGTATGGGAAGAAGTGTTTTCAGGATGGTCTGAACAAGAAAGGTGATAACTGATGCGACTGATACGGTTTGGTGCCGCCGGCCGGGAAAAGCCGGGGTTGTTGCAGGCAGGTAAAATTGTTGATTTAAGGGCAATTTTTCCGGAGATACCGGATATCGGGGGATCCTTTTTCAAGGACGGCTGGCTGAAACGAATCGAACACTTAGAAAATACCGGCCAGAAAATGGATGTCCGCATCGGCTGTCCGCTCTACCGGCCCTCCAAGATTATATGCCTGGGTTTAAATTACCTCGAACACAAAGAAGAAAGCGGCTTTGAAAAACCGCAAAATCCGCTATTGTTCTGTAAAACTCAGAATACGCTTGCCGGGCCCTTTGACCCGATAATCTTACCTCAAAGCTGCGACCAGATCGATTGGGAGGTTGAACTGGCCGTGGTTATCGGACGGGAGGGCAAGCGCATTGCACCTGAAGATGCCTTGAATTATGTCGCCGGATTTTCGGTAATGAACGACGTATCCGGCCGGGATGCGCAGTTTGCCGATTCCCAATGGTTTCGCGGCAAATCTTTCGATACGTTTGCCCCGTTAGGCCCGGCCCTGGTTACGGTCGATGAGGTCGAAGATTTTCAAAATCTAAAATTAACCGCAAGCGTTAATGGGGAGATCATGCAAAACGGAAGCACCGCTGATATGATATTTGATATCCCTGCCATCATTAATTATATCAGCGAAGACATAACGCTTGTGCCCGGCGACATTATTTCCACCGGTACGCCTGCGGGGGTCGGAATTTTCAGGGACCCTCCGGTGCTGTTAAAGGCCGGAGACATTGTTGAGTGCCGGGTGGAAAAAATCGGAACGATCTGCAATACTGTCCAACCCGGGTAGAGGAAAACAGGAAAGCCGGCCAAAGCGGTTTGGGGATCGTTTAAATGTTTTTAATAATTTTCTCAGTGCGCCCCGCCCGCCTCGCCTTGCTCGCATGGCGGGCGCGGTCTGTGGTGAAATATTTTTACGGGTTGCTTTTCAGGTTCTCAAGGAGTGGGTGTTGATGACCTTACCGCGCTGCATCGTCAATTCATGGGTCATACAGCTTAAGATCTCCGCATCCTGATCCGGTACGTAGATTAAATTCGTATGCGTGTGGGCGCCGATGGTTTCTAGGATGCCATGTAATTTGGATTTGTTCTTAATGTCCAGCCCCACAAAAGGCTCATCTAAAATAAGAAACTCGGGTGATTTAACCATGGCCCGGGCGATGAGAACCAGCTGGCGCTGGCCGTGGGAAAGACGGCCGAATTTTTGATCGGCCAGGTCGGCAATATTCAGAAATTGGGCCCATTGCCTGGCAATCGACAGCTCATCGGAACTGCACCTTCGATACAGTCCGTTTGAATCAAAAAAGCCTGAACAGACGACATCAAAGGCGTCAGTATTCTTGCGCTGTCGAAGCTGCAGATCGGATGCGATATAACCGAGTCTTTTTCGTATATCCCAGATGCTTTCACCCGAGCCTCTTTTTTTGCCGAAAAGATAGATTTCATTGGCATAGGCTTGCAGATTGTCGCCGCGTATCAATGTTAAAATAGTTGATTTTCCGGCCCCTTGCGGCCCTGTGATCGCCCAGTTTTCGCCGTCCTTTACCGTCCAGTTTATTTTATCAAGGATCGGTTTGCGATTATATTTAACCGTTACATTTTTCATTTTAATTAAAATTCTGGCTTTAGCGGTTATTTTATCTTGATAAAGGAGCCGCCTTTTTCGCGTTAAGGCAGGTAATGCGTTCAATAATTGATGGGGATCCGTTTGATTCGAAGGCTTGTCCATTTCGTACACCCGCTTGATGTTATCGGGCGTGAAAACGTCTTCTTTTCTGCCGGTCTTGTAAATTCGGCCCTGCTTTAGGAGCAATACGTGTGTTATATTGGATATAATCTCCTCGAATCTGTGGGTAATTAGAATAAGGTGGATGTTTGTGCGCGTTAACTTATTAATGGTATGGGCTAAAGAATTTCGTGATTGTTGATCCAATCCATCGAAGGGCTCATCCAGAATGAGCAATTTAGGGCGTTTCAGTAATGCTTTTGCGATTAAGACCGTGTTCATTTCCCCGCTGGATAACGACTTTACATCTCTTTCCAGCAAATTTTCAATTCCGGTTTTTTTGGCGATCTGCACCAGCTTTTTTTCATCACCAATCACATCCGCGGACTCAACCATTCTATCTAAAATGATGTGCGTTACCTTTGTGACTTCATCTATCTTCCCGCTAAAGTCCCGCAAACGATCTTTGAGGGTTTCGCGTTCGATAATGTCGCGCTGCAGTTCGGGCGAAACATATCCAATCGCCTTTGTGATATTTGCTGGGTTCTGACGCTCTCTTTTTGAAAAATGAAATATGATCTTACCTTTTACAATCGGAACTTCCCCAAACAGTGATTTTGCAAAAGTCGTCTTGCCTGACCCGTTGGGGCCCAGGATCGCCCAGTTTTCATTGGAATTGATTTGCCAGGAAGTGTTCTGAAGATAAGGTCTGTCGCGTAAACGAACGGAAGTGTTCTCAAGGGTAATGAGGGGCTTGGGCTTCATATGTTCAATAATTGCTGTCTGCGTATTCCACCCAGCCGCCGGCTTCTACAAGTGCGCGGTCAAAATCTGGCAGCGAAAATTTTATTTCTTCTTCTTTTTCGCCGGCCTTGATGATGAACACCTGTTTTTCCAGATTCGTTGTCACACTTGTTTTTGTGCCGGCATAGGTCTGAAAAAGATGATCGATGGCAGGTGCGCTTAACTCGATTGCCAGCATGCCGCAGTTGAACATATTTTGTCTAAAGATACGTGCAAAACTTTGCGCTATGACCAGATTGATTCCACTTGCCTCCAGCGCCCAGGGTGCATGCTCTCGGGATGAACCGCAGCCGAAATTGGCACGGCTGATGATAACGTTTTTGTCTGAGATATCGTGGTTGATCTCAAACCCTTCGAGTTCGAGATCTTCGAAAAGATGCGGTCCGAGAGCTTCTTTAGAGATTTCGGTGAGGTATTTGGCCGCAATGATTTCGTCGGTGTTGATATCCACGCGATCCAGAAATAATACCGCGCCGCTGAAGTTTTTCATTTTGCTATCCCTTAAACAGGTGTGAGTTGGTAATCCGACCCGCAATCGCCGAGGCGGCGGCGGTGGCCGGGCTCATTAAATGGATCATGCCGCCTTTACCCATGCGGTCACTGAAGTTGCGATTGGTGGTTGATCCGCACACTTCGCCTTCTGCCAGAACGCCGGTGCTCATTCCCAAGCAGGCGCCGCAGGTGGGATTGGTTACACAAAAACCGGCCTCCATAAAGATACCCATAATACCCTCATCCAGCGCCTGTTGAAAAATTTTTGGCGTTGCCGGCGATACGATACCGCGGACTTTGTCGTTAATCGTATGTCCTTTTAAAACCTGCGCGGCGATTCTCAAATCTTCGATGCGGCCGTTGGTGCAGGATCCGATGTAAATCTGGTCTATTTCAGTTACGCCCACCTCCTTGACCGATTGCACCTGGTCCGGCTTAAAACCATACGTCACCTGGGGCTCCAGCTGCGATACATCGTGTTTGATTATCTCTTCGTAAGTTGCGTCCGAATCCGGCCAGAATTTTTTAAAGGCTTTCAACGCTTCGGATTTGTCAGGATACTCATCTTGAATAAACGGCCATAAATACTCCAGGGTTGTTTGATCCGGATAGCAAATACCGCTGGTGGCACCGGCTTCAACGGCCATGTTGCACAGGGTCATCCTGGCATCCATGCTCAAGGCCTCGACCAGCGGCCCGCTGAACTCAACAATTTTATTGGTGGCCCCATTAACGCCCAGCCTCCCGACAATAGATAAAATGACGTCTTTGGCAAACACGCCCTCCGGCAGTGTGCCGGTGATTTCAATCTTGATGGTTTTGGGATAATGAAAGGCACAGATGCCCTTTAAAATGCCAACTTCCAGATCCGTGGTTCCAACACCGGCGGCGAAGGCGCCGAAAGCCCCGTGTGTGCAGGTATGCGAGTCTCCCATGATAATTGTGTGCCCCGGTCTGACAAAGCCTTTTTCGGGGAAAAGGACATGACAGATGCCATTTCTGCCGATATCAAAAAAATCATTGATTTGGTGACGACGCGCCCAATCCCTTAAAATTTTTCCCTGGGAGGCGGTTTTTGAATCTTTAGCGGGGGTGACATGATCGATCACCGCTTTAATCTTCTCTGGATCAAACACGCGGTCATTACCCCTTGCGATCAGATCGTTGATGGCGGTCGGGGTTGTAATTTCATGGCAGAAAACGGCATCGAGTCGCAATACATGTATGTCATCGGAGGGATTGTCGATGCGGTGAGAATCGAAAATTTTTTCAGCAACTGTCTTGCCCATGGGTCTTATTCACATCCTTTCGATAGTTTTAACAGCTATATTACAATAAAACATAATTGCCAATTTAAAAATACTTTGTTTTCAATACCTAAAGGAAGGCTTTTATGTTAGTGCGCACTTAATTGAACCAGAAGCTATTTTAATAATAGTAGAAAAAAGTGACTAAAGTTAAGGTCTCACTGCGCTCCATCTTTTAATAATAAAATGATAAAATTCCTCAACTTTAGTCACTTTAGGCCACTTTTAACTTTAGCTCACTTGCATAAATGCATTTTTAAGACTGCTTCTAGTCGGATTCGGACTTTAGCACCGCCAAAAACGCCGATTGCGGAATCATTACCTTACCAACCATTTTCATGCGTTTTTTGCCCTTTTTCTGTTTTTCGAGTAGTTTGCGTTTGCGCGTGATGTCTCCGCCGTAGCATTTGGCGGTCACATCTTTTCTCAGGGCCGAAATCGTTTTACGAGCGATGATATTACCCCCGATAGCTCCCTGGATGGCGATTTTAAACATCTGCTTCGGAATTTCCTGCCTTAATTTATCACAGGCGACTCTGGCCCGGGCGACGGCATTATCTTTGTAAACCAGTTGCGATAAGGCATCTACCCGCTCGCCGTTAATTAAAATATCCAGTTTGACCAGGTCGGTTTCGCGATAGTCGATTAAGTCGTAATCAAAGGAGCCGTACCCCTGGGTTATCGATTTGAGCCGGTCATAGAAATCATAAATGACCTCTGCCAGCGGCATCTCAAATACCATTTCCAGGCGATCGCTGATGAGGTAGTGATAAGTTTTGTTAATTCCACGCCGCTCAAGGCACAAATTCATTACCGCCCCCATATAGCGATCCGGTATGATAATGGATGCCCGAATAAAGGGTTCGCGCATCGTCGCGATTCGAGTCGGTTCGGGATAGTAGGCCGGGTTATCAACAGTCACTTCGGTTCCGTCATTCATGACCAACTGATACTGAACCGATGGCGCCGTCAGAATAAGCGAGAGGTCGTATTCGCGTTCCAGTCTTTCCTGTACGACTTCGAGATGTAAAAGCCCTAAGAATCCGCAGCGGAAGCCAAAACCCAGGGCCACCGATGAATCTTTTTCATACGCCAGCGCCGCATCATTTAATTTAAGCTTTTCCATGCCGGTTGCCAGTTCCTCGTATCCATCTGATGCCGTCGGGTATATGGAAGAAAAAACCACCGGTTTCGTTATTTTAAATCCCGACAGCGGAGCATCACAGGGATTATTTTTATGAGTGATGGTGTCCCCGCAGCGGGTGTCGCTGATGGTCTTGATTCCGGCAATAATATAGCCTACCTGGCCGGCGGAAAGCGTTTGCATGGGGATGCGTTCCAGTTGAAAAACGCCGACCTCTTCAACACGGTAAACAGCCTGATTGGATGTGAAAATGATGTTATCCCCCGGTTTTACCTGGCCGTTAAAGATGCGCAAATGAACGACCGTGCCCCGGTAGGAATCATAATGAGAATCATAAATGAGTGCCTCTAGCGGCTTGTCCGGGTTGCCGATGGGCGGCGGCAATTCTTTTATAATTGATTCAAGTACTTGATCGATTCCGAGTCCCTGCTTAGCCGATATCTGAAGTGTTGCCTCAGGATCCAGCCCCAGATCCTCCTCAATCTGTTTTTTTACGCGCTCGACATCGGCAGATGGGAGGTCGATTTTATTAATGATCGGGATAACTTCCAGATTATGCTCCAGCGCCAGGTACAAATTGGCAAGCGTCTGAGCCTCCACACCCTGGCTGGCATCGATCAATAGCAAAGCCCCCTCACAGGCTGCCAGGGCCCGCGAAACCTCGTAGGTAAAGTCCACATGCCCGGGGGTGTCAATAAGGTTTAAAAAATAAGTGTCGCCATCATCAGATGTGAACGGAAGACAGATTGTCTGGCTTTTTATGGTGATGCCCCGTTCGCGTTCAATATCCATGGTATCGAGAATTTGATCCTTAAAATCCCGATCCGATATGACATCGGCAGCTTGTATGAGCCGGTCGGACAGGGTGGATTTGCCGTGATCAATATGGGCGATAATGCTGAAATTTCTAATATTTTTCATGTTAACCGTCAGTTTTGGCGAATCTGCTTTAATTCCTTAATTTCGATAGGCGTCTGAAAGTGTTGAAGAATCTAAAAGTAAGTTGACACAAATTGTCTTTCTGGATATATTATAAATAATAAAATAAACAAAACAAAAGCGCTTTTCTATCAAATTATTTCAAATAATGTCAATAGCGGAACTGCTCCGGGACCAAGGCAAATAGAATACTGATGGCAAAAAAGAATTCAAATGTCCACATTTTAATCGTTGATGACGATTTAAGCATCAGAAATACGATGCAGGAGTATATTCGCAACGCCGGATATGCCTCGCTTACAGCCTCTACTGCAGAAGAAGCCCTAGATTTAATAAAGAAAAACAAATTCGCTGTTGTTGTCACCGATATCCGGCTGCCGGGAATGGGCGGGCTTGAACTGACCAAAGTAATTAAAAATGATAACGGAGCCGATGTTATTGTTGTAACCGGATATAGCGATGACTATTCTTATGAGGA
>Ga0255055_10001396_pt1 | contig 17792 bp, 16 predicted proteins | sample JV7_2_27_MG_FD_188633 | JGI IMG/M metagenome (GOLD analysis project Ga0255055, IMG submission 188633) | Seawater microbial communities from Jervis Inlet, British Columbia, Canada - JV7_2_27 | ecosystem: Environmental > Aquatic > Marine > Inlet | place: Canada: British Columbia | collected... | reverse complement strand
TATTGTGATGAGTCATCCATTTAAGAGTTAATGCTCCCCCGCGACTTACTGTTCCCATGAGTCTTTCTTTAATGAAGGGAATGGAGTTTTTCAAAAGACCTGCATGAACTGTAATAAAATCAACACCATCTTCGATATGTTTTCGTATACCATTAATAAAATCTTTTTCATCCAATTCAACAACATCATCAACAAGACAAGCGGCTTGATAAACAGGAACTGTTCCAACAGGAATCTGGCTATTTTTTATTATCTCATAGCGAATATTATCAATATCTCCTCCGGTGCTTAAATCCATAACAGTATCTGCTCCAGCATCAATACATACATTCAATTTTTCCAGTTCATACTCTAAATCAGCTTTGTCTGGAGAGGATCCAATATTTGCATTTACTTTTATCTTTAATCCTTCACCAATTCCAATTGGGTTAAGATTTTTATGAAGTTTTGATGCGGGAATTACAATCCTACCGTTTGCAATCTTATTCATCAATTTTTTTACATCAATATTTTCTTTTTCAGCAACAATTTTCATTTCTTTTGATACAAGATTATTTCTTGCCATCTCTAATTGAGTCATTTTGATTTACTCTCCTTAATAATATTTATAAATTCACTTACTTCATCATATAAACTATCAGCTTTCAAAATAGCATATATTGAAACAATAGAATCTGCTCCAGCCTCGATTACATCTTTAATATTTTCCTTGTTTATTCCACCAACTGCAACAATGGGGATTTTTACTTTATCTCTAACTAATCTTATCATTTCAGGACCAATAGGATTTCGAGCATCCTCTTTTGTCCCAGTCTTAAAAATAGGAGCAATTCCAATGTAATCAACACCTAAGCTTTCAGCCTCGAGAGCTTCTTTTAAATTATGAACAGTTGATCCAATAATTTTGTCATTTCCAAGAAGCTTTTTTGCAGTATCAAAAGAAATATCTTCTTGGCCGATATGAGCTCCATCTGCATTAACAGCTAAAGCTATATCAATTCTATCATCAATAAGAAAAATAGCTCTTCCATTACAGATTTCTCTTAACTGGTTTCCTTCTTTAATCATGTCTTTAGTGTTTTTATTTTTCTCCCTATACTGAATTATCTTACATCCAGCCTTTATTGCATTTTCTACATCAGAAAATATTCCATTTTTACTTAGCTCAGAATCTGTTACAAAATAGAAATCAATATCTTTTAAATTATTCAACTTGAATCATCTCTTCAGCTTTTTTAGAAGTATTATTTGACTCTTCTAACCTATCAATAAGGATTTCTGCGCATTTCTTACCAGATAATAACATACCTCCAAAAATAGGTCCCATTCTATTAGTTCCAAAAGCAGCATTTACCGCCATACCTGCGACATAAACATTATTGAAAACCTCCTTAGTATTTTCAACAACAGTTTTTTCACCAATTTCAGCATTCATTGATTTCTCGCCAATAATTCTACCAGTTTTTGTAAACAATTCACCATCTACTTTTTTTTCAAGAATTCGTAAAACCTCTAATGGATGTCCGGTTGCCTCAACAATAAACTTAGATCTTACAGATAGAGGATCGACATGTAGATTAGCAATTTCAACAGCACTCCAATTAATAACTACTCCACAAACTTCACCTTTGTCTATCATTACATCTTCAACAGAAATACAGTTGAAAATTTTTACACCTGCTTTAACAGTCTTTGAACATATCGTTGAGATTGCCTCAACAGAATCAGCAGTATAATATCCTTCATCATATTTATTAGATTTAATTCCAAATTCATCAAGAATTTTTTTTCCATCTTCTCCTACAACGATTTCATTAAACATCATTCCGCCGCCCCACATTCCGCCACCGATAGAAAGTTTTCTTTCATAAATAGAAACCTTATATCCTTTGTTAGCCAGATAATACGCAGTTGTAAGGCCAGCAGGACCTGCTCCTGCAATTACAACATCTTGATTCAAATTGTCAACAAATTTTTTTGTATATCTTTCAACTATTGCTTTTGTTATTTTTTCATCACTTAATTTCATTTTATTTCTCCCTTTATTTTAATAATCTTATTTGCTACATCCACGGCATCTTTTCCAAGAATATATGCACATGGTTCTATTCCAAAATCCCCTTCATGTAAGAGAATATCGATATTATTTTTACTACTTCTAAGTTTATAATCTTTGGTTAGAGAGCAATACTGAAATCCAGATTTTTTTATACCTTCAGAATATGCAATATTCATAATAGCATTAACATCAAGTTTATCTTTTATGTAAAGTAGTAATGAAGATAAATGTCTACTTTTTCCAAATCTAATCCCATTGATACCCGTTACTTTTTCATCAGCAATAATCAATCCATTTAGAAATGAAGCTACATCTTCTGAGGACTTTGCAATATCTTTTGTCATTGCAATATTAATTTTAACTTCAGGTAATAATCCACTCAAATTTTGATCCTTTAACAAAAGAAATGCATCAGTTAAATTATCAACAATTTTGACATTCTCATCACTGATTATCTCATTCTTTTTAGCTATGTAGAAACGACCTTCAATTGATTTATTATCAAATGAAATACATGTATGAAAGGTTGATGAATTACCATTAATAATTTTATCAGATATTTTTTCAGCTATATTTATTATGTTTTTTGGAATCTTATTGGTTTCACTACAATAATTGCTAACCATTGGTTGTGAAAGTTTTAAAATTTTAGATATCTTTGACTGATCTATGTTTTTTGTATACAGTCTTTTTGCTATCGCTTTTTTTAATAACGTTGTGTTATCTGCATTGATGAAATATACTTCCTCCACCATATTAATAATTTATAGGCAACTATTAATCATTTATAAATCTTCCTTAGTTTTAATAAAATGTTTTATACTACATTAAATTGTTATCATATTGTGTTAATTATAAGGAGATTTGTACCAATAGACATGTTCTCAGTTATAAAATTAGCTTCAGAAACTCTACCTGAACGATACAGTCCAAGTCTATTTAATTTTTTTTATGAGACATATCCAAAAGGATTTATAGTTGCAGAAAAAGATCACAAAATAATCGGATTTATAATAGGGGTACAAATGAAACCAGAAAAAGGTAAAATATTGATGCTATCGGTACTAGAAAAATATAGACTTCAAGGTATCGGTTCAAAACTTTTAGCTGAATATTTAAAAAGTATATCAGATGAAAAAATAAAAACAGTTGCACTAGAAGTAAGAACCGACAATAAAAAAGCAATAAAATTTTATCAAAGATATGGATTCAAAATAAAGAAAAAACTAAGTGAATTTTATCAAAATGGAGAAGACGCATATACTATGGCTAAAGAAGTCTAAGATTTTATTGTTATCTTTTCTTTCTCAGTCATAAAACGCTCTGACATTTGATTTAATCTATTAGAAACCTTTTCTAACCCTGGACAATTATTATTTGATAAAAGATCCGCAATTCCCTTGCTAAGTGTAAAAACTGCTAGTTTATGTTCTCTCTTTGATTTATAAACCTGATATGGTGTTACATCAAGCTTAACATAAGGATAAAACTCACTTCCTCCATTGTTTTCAACCATATCTTCCAAATGGGTTTTTAATTGCAATAGGAATGTGTGAAGTTGTATAAGTTCATCTTTCTGCATAGTAAAACTTCCCTCAACCAAAAATAATTCAGGCCCAAATGAGCTTTAGGCTTTTTATGATTTTCTGTCAAACATTTAAATAATATAAATTTATACGGGTCCGATTTTTTTAAAAAATTTAAAGAAAAAAAGGATTATTCAAGATCCTTTTTTGTTAAAACTTTTACAGAGGTTGGCCTCTTTACAACATTGCCAATTTTAATTCCAACAATTTCTTTAATATTCTTACTATTTGCAATATCTAAAAGTCTTTGTGTGATAATACCATCAAAAACAACTGCTGATATATTATCACTTCTCTTAAGAGAATCAGTGAGTTCTCTAACAGGGATCTTATTGATTTCTTTATCATCTTGATTGAAAAGAACTGCTTTTAAAGAACCTGAAATTTCGTTAAGAATTTTACCGTAACTTTTCTGTTTATCAGTAATAATTTGTTCTTTCTCTTTTTCTTTATTTGTCTCTTCCGCTTTTACTTTGACTAGCTTTGGTTTTTCCCCTATTTTATTTTCTAGTTTTTCTTTCTTTGGAGATTTTCCAAGTTGCTTTGGAGCGTCCTCTTTTCTCTCAAATTTTATATCGTACATCTCAGCATATTGCTCAGCAGGAATCTTATTTTTTAAAGCCTTCATTATAAGTTTTTGAGGAATTTCTTCGACTTCCCTTGTGATCGGAGCTCGAGCAACAAAATCAATATCAGAAGTCTGTAAAAGCTCTTTTAAAATTAGTTCTCCGCCTCTATCACCATCGACAAAAGCAGTTGAAATTCTTTCTTTAGTTAATTCAGAAACTGTTTTTGGTATGTTGGTTCCGCCGACAGCTATTACATTTTTAATACCATATTTGAGAAGATTCAGAACGTCTCGTCTTCCCTCAACAATAATTATTGCATCACTCTTTTCAATGTTAGGTCCTGCTGGACAATGATCTTGACCGAAATTGGAAATTTCTTCTACTTGAACCGCTTGTCTAACATTATCTGCAATGCTTTCTCCCTCGATTTTACCTTCCTCCATAATCTTATTAAGAAGTTCCTTTGCTCTTTCTATTACCTTTTTCCTTCTGACAACTCGAACGTCTTCAACTTGTTCAGCGACTATAACAGCCTTACAAGGTCCAACTCGATCTATACTTTCAAAAGCTGCTGCAAGAATTACTGTTTCAACTTTATCAAGTGACGTAGGAAGAGTAATTTCCCCCTCACTTTTACCATTCTTTGATTCTAATTCTACTTCAATTCTTCCAACTCTTGCAGATCTTTGTAATTCCCTAAGGTCTAATTCATCACCGAGCAAACCCTCAGTTTGACCAAATATCGCACCTACCACGTCAGATTTTTCAATAATCCCATCAGCCTTAATATGAGCTTTAATTAAATATTTCGTTGTTGCTGGATCGATTACCATTAATCATCACCTCATGAATTTCTTGAAAAATAGCACCTTTATTTGCTCTTTAGCAAATTTTAGGTATTAAATATACACATTTTTTTATGCATCAAGCATTTAATATTAGTTAATCGGTTAAATATGAGTTATTATTAATTGATTAACGCACCTTTCACAGTGCTATTTTTCAATTTTTTTTCTTTTTATCTACTTATATATTAGTTATGCGCCATATTTAAATGTTATGCCTATATTCTGCATAGGAGATTTCTATGAAGGAAAAGATATACATTGGTGTAGCTTGGCCATATGCGAATGGATCACTCCATCTAGGGCATATGGCAGGATGCTATCTACCTGCAGACATCTTTGCTAGATTCAATCGGATGATGGGCAATGAGGTATTAATGGTTTCAGGTAGTGATGAACATGGTACACCAATTACTATTACAGCAGAAAAAGAAAAAACAACGCCACAGACAATTGTAGATAGATATAACAAGGAACATACTGAAAATATGAAACAAATGGGTATTTCTTTTGATCTTTTTACAAGAACAACTACAAAAAATCATGAAGAAGTTGTTCAGGATATTTTCACGACCTTGTATAAAAATAAAGATATATACAAAAAGAGTGTTGATGCATTTTATTGTAAAAAATGTAATCGCTATCTTCCAGACAGATACATAGAAGGAACCTGTCCTTATTGTAGCTCAGAGAAAGCAAGAGGTGATCAATGCGATGAATGTGGAAAATTACTTGATCCGCAGGAATTAAAAAGTGTCAAATGTAAAATATGTGGAGGTACTCCTGAAATAAAAACTAGTGATCATCTATTTTTTTTATTAAGTAACTTTGAGCCGCAATTACTTGATTGGATGAAAGATAAAAAACATTGGAAACCAAGTGTATTGAAATTCACACAAAATTGGTTAAAAAATGGATTAAAAGATAGGGCCATTACAAGGGATATCAAATGGGGAGTCAAAATTCCAATCGATGGCTTTGAAGATAAGAGAATTTATGTTTGGTTTGATGCAGTTATTGGTTATCTTTCAGCAAGTAAAGAATGGGCTAAATTAAAAGGAGAACAAAATAAATGGGAGGATTGGTGGAAAAACACAGATGCAAAACACTACTATTTCCTTGCTAAAGACAATATACCGTTTCATACGTTGATTTGGCCTTCAATTATTATGAGTTATAGAAATAATCTGAATTTACCTTATGATATTCCAGCAAATGAATATCTCCGTTTAAAAGGTGAACAATTTTCAAAAAGTAGAGGAACAGCAGTTTGGGTTCCGGACATTTTAGAAAAATTTGATGTAGATTCCATTCGTTATTATCTTTCAATTAACATGCCTGAAAACAAAGATACGAATTGGATTTGGGATGATTTTATTGCAAAAAATAATGATGAACTTGTTGGAACATATGGTAATTTTATTCATAGAGTAATAACTTTTACTTTCAAAAACTACGGTGAAATCCCAAAACTAGGAAAACTAGATGATTTGGACAAAAAAGCATTAAAAGAAATTGAAGAAACCTCAAAAAAAGTTTCAGATTCAGTTAAAAAATGTAATTTCAAAAAAGGACTTCGGGCTGCTATGAATCTTGCACAGTTTGGTAACTTTTATTTTGATCAGAAACAACCTTGGAGATTAATAAAAAACGATAAAGAGACTTGTGGCAATACTCTACATATTTGTCTTAAGATAGTAAAGGCCTTAGCTGTTTTTATGGCATCTTATCTTCCATTTTCTTCAGAACAAATATGGAAACTTCTTGGTGAAGAAGATTCATTATTGACAGATAGTTGGGATTTAGTTTTTGAGGATCTAAAGGTAGGAAATCCTCTGGAAAAACCAATACCATTGTTTAAGAAGCTAGATTTAAAAGATTTCATTGAGGAAGCTGATTCATTTTCTAAACTTGATTTACGTGTTGCAAGAGTGCTAGATGTTAAAGACCATCCAAATGCTGACACTCTATATATGATTCATATCGATGTTGGTAAACTTGGTAAAAGAGTGATAGTCGCTGGTATGAAACCATACTATTCAAAAGATGAAATGAGAGGAAAAAATATAATAATTGTTTCAAATCTAAAACCCGCAAACATCAGAGGTATCAAGTCAAATGGTATGCTACTTGCAGCAGAGGATGGAAAAGGAACTTGTTCACTTTTGAATCCAGGTGAGTCGAATCCAGGCTCAGAAGTAGTAATTGAAGGTATTAAAAAAGAAGCTGTAAATCTTTTGGAATTTGAAGACTTTAAAAAAGTAAATATGTCAATTGGGGAAAAACAAAAAGCAATTTATAATGGAAAAGTATTGCAGGGTGAAAAAGGGGATATTACCTCTGATAAAAATGTTGAGAAAGGTGCTAAAATATTATAATAAGGGGGAGAAAATATGAGTGTTGTAACTAAGACAGATTTACCATTAAAAACATTTAAAAAAGGAAAAGTTAGAGATGTATATGAAGCAAATGATAAACTACTATTAATTGTGACTGATCGTATTTCTGCTTTTGATTTTGTACTACCTGAACCGATTCCAAACAAGGGAATTTGTCTAACACAGATATCCAAGTTTTGGTTTGATTATTTTAAAGATACCATTCCAAGCCATGTTGTGTCCGCAGATATTACCGATTTTCCTTCAGATTTACAATCTCACAAAGAATTACTTGATGGAAGAAGTATGCTAGTTAAAAAAGCAAAGGTTATTCCCATTGAGTGTATAGTTCGAGGTTATATCTCTGGATCTGCTTGGAAGTCTTATCAAAAAGATGGAACTGTTTGTGGTATTAAACTTCCAAGCGGTTTAAAAGAATCTGACAAGTTTGATGAGCCATTATTTACTCCATCTACAAAAGCTGAATCTGGTCATGATATCAATATTTCTTATGAAAAAATGATAGAGCTTATTGGTAAAGAAGATGCTGATAAAATAAAAGAATTGTCTCTGAAGATTTACAAAGAAGGAGCAAAATACGCACTTGAAAAAGGAATAATTATTGCTGATACCAAATTTGAGTTTGGTAAAATAGGTGATGTAATTATTCTTGTTGATGAGATTTTGACTCCTGATTCCTCTCGTTTTTGGCCTGCTGATCTTTATAAACCTGGAAAATCTCAACCAAGTTTTGATAAACAATATGTAAGAGATTATTTGAGTAGTACTGGTTGGGATAAAAACTCTGATCCACCACATCTTCCAGATGACGTTATTACAGAAACTCAAAACAAATATCAAGAGGCATATGAAAAGATTACTGGGACAAAGTTTAAATTTTAAAGAATCATAATATTTATATGAAAAAATTTAAGTTCCAATTTATTGTAATAATTTTATTTCTAACCTTAATAGGTAATACTTTTATTGTAGTCGGAATTGACAAGGTTGAAGAAGAAAAAATATCTCTACAAAAAAACAATGATTTTTATTTTGTTCAATTAGCAGATACACACATTAGACACAAGCTATTTGATTTACGTGAAACAACAAAAGAAAGATTAACGACAGTTATTAATAATGTCCTTTCCTTTGAAGATAAACCAGCGTTCATTGTTATAACTGGTGATTTAACAGAGTGGGGAGGTAACGTAATTACTGGTGCGTTAAATTGTATCGCATTTGCTGAATGTTTTTATGAAAAGGATGACCAATTATATGCTGATGAAGATTTCACAGTACCTGTTTATACAACACCTGGTAACCATGATTATTGTTTAAGTCGAAATTTGAAAAATTATAACAAATATATTGACAAAAAACATGGAGATGTAAAAAATCGATATAATATTACTTACGGAGATATCAAACTTTATTTCATGGATTCAGGTCCAAATCATTATTTGCATCCTAAATATTGGACAAATATAGTTGGGGATGGCCTATATGATTTTGATATTGAGTGGTTAGAAAATGAGCTTAACAGTTGTACACATGATAAAAAGATAATTTTGATGCATTACCCTGCAATAAATACAAGAAATGATAATGGAGATATGGGTGGTGTTATCTTTCGAAATCGAGGAGAATTTATTGAATTATGTGAAACACATAATGTTGAACTAGTGCTTGCAGGACATACTCACACATCAAAAATATTTGATGCAGATGAAGTAGTATATAATGGTTACCCAATTAATTCCAGTCTCTATACTACACTTTACGTTCAATCTGATGATTGCAAACAAGGTATTAATTACAGAATTATATCAATCCAAGAAGATGATATTTGGATAGAATCCTCTCAAGAAGTAGAATATTCAATTAATCAGCAGGATGTAAATTCGTATCCGTTATTTGGAAAATTTCTTTAAAGATTTTCACAACAATAGATATATAAATATATATGCATATAGATTTATTAATATATAATAATAAATTTTCAATTAACCTTCTAATATGGGAGAACGCCAATCATAACCTGGAGTTCTAACTCCAATTTTTGGAATTAATGGAGCTCGTCTTTTATGTTGACTTTTAATTCTCATATTTTTAATGCGCAATATCTCAGATTCTTTAACTCCCGTTATTTTTACAATATCAGCAATATCAAATTTCCTTTCCAGACCTGCTAAAACCATATCAAGCTGATTGTAATTTAAGCCAAGTTCTTTTTCATCAGATTGATCTTTCCATAAACCTGCAGTTGGTGGTTTTGAAATTATTTCTGTAGGTAACTTTTGAAACTTTGCTAGTTCCCAAACCTGAGTTTTATAGAGATCTCCAATTGGAAAAATATCAACACCGCCATCTCCGTATTTTGTGAAATAACCAACAAGTATCTCTGATTTATTAGATGTGCCGCAAACTAAATTGCGAGTCATATTAGCATACTCAAAAAGAATAATCATCCTAGTTCTTGCTTTTACATTTGCTAGAGCAAATTTATCAGGTTTAATAATACTGCTTGCCGACATTTCCTTGACGATTTTTGTGATATCCTTTTTCTCACAAGATAAACCAAATTTTTTAACAAATAAGTCACAATGCTTATTATCAAGCTCGGGCGTTGTTTCATCTGGTAGATAAATACATTTAACATTTTTCTTGCCAAGTGCATCTTTACATAGTATTACAGTCACTGCTGAATCAACACCGCCAGAAAGCCCAATTACAACACCTTTATAACCTGAGTTTTTAACGTATGTTTTAATAAAATCTTTGATAACAATTGATACTTCTTTCAGATCTAGCGATAGATCAATATCCAATTATATCACCTAAATAGGTTTTATTTTTTTAATTCCTTATATATAGATCCACCATGGGAATCTATTGCTACAACCAAAGGACCAAACTCTTTTACCTTAAATATCCAAACAGCTTCAGGCATACCAAGTTCTTCTAACCAATAAACTCCAGGAACTTCTTCTACTTTATCAGCTGCAAGAGCACCTGCACCACCAGTGTATGCAGTATAAACACCTGTAAATATCTGTAAAGCTTTTTCAGTTCTTTCACCCATTCCGCCCTTTCCGATTATAATATTTGTTCCAAATTTTTCAAGGAATTTATCCTCAAATATTTCCATTCGGCTACTAGTTGTTGGACCTGCGGATACTACCTGCCATTTGTTGTTTTCCTTTTTCATTAGTGGCCCACAATGAAACAATGCCATTTTAGACGGATCAAATGGAATTTTATCATTCTCAAGCATCATATGATGAGCCTCGTCTCTTGCTGTAAAGATATTACCAGTAACATAAATAACATCTCTAATTTTTAACTTCTTGATTTCTTCTTTACTAGCAGGTAAATTAAGATGATATTCCATTTATTTCACCTCCCAGCTTCCATCACTATGAATAACCATATGAGCTCTTCTATCCGCCCAACACTGAACTGCAATACCTACAGGTAAACTAGCTGGATGTCTATGAGCTTTTTCAATGTGAATATCTAAGACTGTAGTCTTACCACCAAGTCCCATAGGACCAATACCGCTGTTATTAATTCGTTTAATTAATTCTTCCTCTATATCTGCGATTTTTTTGTCTTTATGACGCTCTCCAACAGGTCTCAATAATGCTTTTTTACCTAATTTTAGAGACAAATCTGCACCCCCACCAATTCCAACACCAACCACAGTTGGTGGACATGGATTACCCGCAGCTTTAATCATTTCCTCTACAACAAAATCCTTAACTCCCTCGATACCCACACCTGGTTTAAGCATACCTAGTTTACTCATATTTTCGCTTCCACCACCTTTTGGAAGAGCTGTAATATAAACATCACTTCCTTCAGTAAAATCCCAAGTAATATAAGGAATTTGATCTCCAGTATTATCTTTATGATTCATACCTAAGAAAGGATCCACTGTGTTTGGACGTAAAGGTATTTCTTTAGTACCTTTTTTTACACCATTAATAATTAAACCCTTTAACTTACTAATTTGTGGAAAATCAATTCCTACTGTAACAAAAAAAGTTTGTATACCGGTATCCTGACACATTGGGCGTTTTGATTCTTTTGCAAGATCAATATTTTTAAGAATTGCTTCTATCTGAGTTTTTGCTACACCTTCTTCAACTTTATTTGCTTTTTCAAGAGCTTTTACTACATCATCTGGCAATTCAGTTTCCGCTTTTCTGATAAGTTCAACAATACCTTGCTCAATATCCTCGAAATTCATTCTTTATCACTCATCCTCGAAAGTTAAAACTACGATTTACCGCCCTATAATTCAGCGAGTAAAACGAATAAGCATTATTTAACAATTATCTAGAAAAAAAAGAGAGATTTAAGTAAATTAACAGCAAAATATATAATACTTTAAATATAATATAGATTAATATAGTGACTAACAAATGGATAACAAAATTACTGCAATTAGTATCATAATTACACTTATATTGGTAAATGTATCAGTTACTGGAATAAATATCAAAAGAGAAGAGGATTTGTTAAATCCTGAGATAACAATACTCGAAGATTTTTTAAAAATTTATGATTTTAAAGATATCACTTCTCCCTCCACCACTCATAAGGCCAGTTATAAGGTTGGAATAAAAGATTTAAATGATAGACCTCCGAAAACTGGTCCGATAGTTGATGATATTATTGAATTTTCTACAAATGATTATACCAAGATCTACAATTCAGATAATACTCAAGCAGAATCATCTAATTCATTAGGAAAACAATTACATCATTTTCAATTCAATATTGAAGAAAAAAGTTCAGAAATAAAAAGCCTGCATGTTAAATGGTTTGGACATACTAGCAATACACATACAAATCTATACATATGGAATTTCAAAAATAACGTTTGGGACCTTGTTGGAATAAACAGATTTACTCATGATGACGCAATTATTTCAAAGACTTACATCAACGGAATTTCTAATTATATTGATGATAATAATAGAAAGCTTAATCTGGTGGCTATTACAAGGGCAGCATCAATTCTAAAGCAGCGTTTATACACAAATTATGTTCAAGTAAAAGTTGGAAATCCAGATACAGTTACACTAAAGGACAATGCATATCATTTCAATAATGAAAGAACTTTTGTTGAATGGTGGTTTTTTGATGTAATAAACGAAACACAGGATATACATTTTTTTATAACATATCAAATATATAATCCAAAAAGTGGTTATGCAACAATAGTTGTAGGAATGTTTGAAAAAGATAAAATCTTTGAAGTTCGAAATAGTTATCCATTATCAGAATTTTATGCATCTTATGATAAACCATATGTCAAAATTGGGGATTGTATTTTAGATGCATTAGATGAGAATACTTTCATAATAAAAGGTAATGCAGAGAATAAAAAAAATAAAGTGGTTTGGAATTTAACTCTAATTAGGATTGCGCCACCTTATGATTTTGTTGAATCTACTGGGGAAATGCAATATCTTTGTTATATACCAGGTGCATGGGTGTTTGGTACAGTTGAACTTAATGGTGTAACTTATTCGATGGATAATTCATATGGATATCAGGATCATAACTGGGGTGGAGGACCATTTTTACCCTCTAGATGGGCTTGGGCTGTTACCTGTAAACCAGAACACAGCTTTGCACTAGCAATGGAAAAAGTAGAGCATCTCAATTGGCATACACGAGCTCTTTATGTAACTGTTGGAGACAATACATATTATTTTGAAGACATTGAAACACAATTTAAAGAATTTAAATTCAAATTTCAGTTATCATTTCCTTTTTTTACTTATTATCCAAAGATAAGACAGGTTCATGCTGAAAATGAAGAAGGATACAAAATTGATTTTACAGCAACAGTTCAGAAAACTATACCTATTTTTATGATCAGACCCCGGATTTTAAATGAACAAGTATCATTATTTGAAGGGACACTTTCAAAAGATGGGCAAGCAATCTATTCATTTAATGTCTTGGGATTTACAGATTTTTCAACTTTATAAGAGAAAAGAAAAAAAAAGACTTAGAATCTTTATTTTGCTTTTGCAATTTCTTCAACTGCTTCAGGATTTGCAAGTGTAGAAATATCACCGACATCCTTTCCAATAGCTTTTGAACGAATAACACGTCTCATAATTTTACCACTACGAGTTTTTGGTACATCTTTAACAAACCAGATTTCATCAGGACGAGCTATTTTTCCCACCTCATTACCAACATGCTCCCTTAGTTGTTTTCGCAGATCATCTGAAGGCTGTGCATTACCTTTGAGAATCACATAAGAGGTAATTGATTCACCTTTAAGTGAATGAGGTTTACCAATGACTGCAGCTTCTGCAACAAGTGGATGGCTGACAAGAGCGGATTCTACTTCAGAGTTACCAATTCTATGACCTGAAACATTGAGCACATCATCAGCTCTACCTTGAATCCAAAAGAAACCATCGTTATCTTTTCTTGTAACATCCCCTGCTAGATATAAGCCTTCAAATTTACTCCAGTAGGTATCTTGGTATCTCTTAGGATTCTTATAAATACCTCTAAGCATCCCAGGCCATGGGTGATTTAAAACTAGATTTCCACCTGCATTTTGTACAGGTTCACCTTTTTCATTTAAAACATCAGCAGATAAACCGGGTAGTGCTCTTGTTGCTGAGCCAGGTTTTAAAGGTGTTATTGGCAATGGAGAAATCATCATATGTCCAGTTTCTGTTTGCCACCAAGTATCCATAATCTGGCAGTTATTATTTCCTATATTTTTATAATACCATATCCAAGCTTCAGGATTTATAGGTTCACCGACAGATCCTAAAAGTCGAAGCGAACTAAGATCATGTTTTTTAATCCAATCTTCACCATATTTCATAAATAAACGTATACTTGTAGGTGATGTATACAATAGTGTAACATTGTATTTTTCAATAATTTCCCACCAACGATCAGGTTGAGGGAAGTTAGGAGCACCTTCATATAACACAGATGTTGCACCAAGAATTAATGGAGCATATACAATATATGAGTGTCCAGTAATCCAACCAATGTCTGCTGCACACCACCAAATATCAGTATCCTTCATGTCAAATACCCAATTTAATGTGTAAGCAGTTCCAACTGAATAACCTCCATGTGCGTGAATAATACCCTTTGGTTTACCAGTTGTGCCTGAAGTATATAAGAAAAATAATGGATCATTTGCATCTAGTTTTTCAGTTTCACATTCCTTTGGTGAATCAAAAACTAAATCATGCCACCATACGTCTCTTCCGGCAGTCCAAGGAACACCATCACCAGTACGTTTACAAACAATAACATTTTTAACGGTTGGAGCTTCCTCAAGAGCCACATCAGCTTGTTCTTTAAGGTAGACTTTTCTTCCACGACGCCAGAATCCATCACAAGTAATAACAGCTTTTGCCTGACAGTCATTAACTCTATCTCTAAATGCTAGAGCACTAAATCCAGAAAAAACAACAGAATGAACTGCACCAATTTTTGCACAAGCAAGCATAGCTATAGGTAACTCAGGTATCATAGGTAAATAAATACCAACACGATCGCCTTTTTTTATACCAATTTTTTTCAATGCACATGCAAGTTTATTAACCTCAATATATAAATCGTTGTAAGTATATTTTTTAACATCACCAGGTTCACCTTCAAATATAAAAGCAAGCTTGTTTTTACGCCAACTCTTTGCATGTTTATCAAGTGCATCATGGACAATGTTGTATTTAGCACCAATAAACCATTTAACCCATGGTGCGTCCCACTCAAAAAGTTTAGTATATGGTTTGTACCACTCGATAAGATCCTTTGAAATTTCTTCCCAAAACCATTCCCAGTTTTCAGCTTTTTTATGTAACTCGTCAAGTGTTTTTATACCGTGTTTGTCCATCCACTGTTTAACATTTGTTTGATTAACAAATTCATCTTTTGGTTTGAATATACGTTTTTCATCAAGTAATACGGATATATTTTCTTCTGCCATATTTACCCATCCTTTTCCATTTCATTTTAGATATAGTGAAATTATTCTAAATCTCTTGGAAAAGCTCCAGTAAGCATTGCGTATTCTTCGAAACGTTCAACAAAGTCAAATTGTTCATCAAGTTCACCTTTTGGCACTTTCTTTGATTTATCTAACATATGTTCTTGCTGAATTTTAATTAGATCTGAAAGTGGAGCAAAACGTTTTGCTTTAACAACTGGATATATTGATGAAGAGTCAACTCCATCCATTGTTCGGATTTTTTCTCTTAAAAAATTATTAACAGTTTCAATAGAATCAGCAGCGACATTTATAACAAGATCTTCATCACCCAAAGAATATGACACATAAATCGGGAACATGTTAAATGGATATTTATGGTTTATTAAATAATTATAAATTGTTTTGTAATTTTTTGGATGGGTGTAAACTCTTAAAATATATCTTTGCATATTTTCTGGTTTCTTTTTTGGTATTGGAAAAAACACTGGTTTCATAAGTGATATAGTTCTGGTATGATGACATTCATCAAAACCAGAAAGTGTTTCTGTTAAAAAATGGGCAATGTTATCAGGATCTTTCACATTAAAAATCACACCAACACTCATCATTCCTTCCAGCTGTGCTGAGTATAATGGTGTACAAACATCTGAAGATTCTTTTGCTATAACATTTTCGACATAATGCCATATTCTATTTAGGTCTGTTTTTGGATACAATCTTACAATTATCATCATACAAATATTCCTCCCTTTTGTCTAAATTTGGGGATGCCTAAATAAGATAATAATATATGAATCTTTGCCATCCATTATTATATACTTTATTAGAGTCAGCTAACATATAAATTTAAGTAATGAATGGTCAGAACCATGTAACAATATCCAGAGCTAATGCAATAAAAAGACCACTATTACAGTTCTTACAGAATCCTCCAAACATGTTCCCGATACTACAAAAACTGTTACTGCGATTTGGACTATAAAACTTAAACTATCTCTCTTCTCTCTTTTTTTACTTTTAAATCAAAAATAAAACACAACTTTTATCTACCTGATTAACATATGTTAATTTAATGGAGTCTAGTCCGGAAGATTGAATGAAAATTCAGTATTCTCTAATTTTATATTCATCCTTCCTCCCTCAAACCTAGACTCCATCTTTCTTATTATCAATTTCTTTTCTTTTTAAAAATGAAATCAGCCACTGAGTTTTGTGACATATGTTGTAATAAAATATTATGGGGAATCCTTAAATACTAATCTTTAATCTATCTGCTTTAAAGTTCTAACTGAACGAAAAGGAAAATAGTAAAAATGTATGAAGAAAATAGAGAAATGCACAAAGTAACTTGTGCAGATTGTAAAAAAGAAACAGAAGTTCCTTTCAAACCAGATGGTAGCAGACCTGTCTATTGTAGGGAATGTTTTCAGAAACATAAACCAAGAAGATTTTAGATAAATTTTTCGAAATCACCCAGATTTTAACAATTTTTATTTAAATATCTTTCTTTTTTTAATACTATGGCAAACAAATGATTATTAAAAGTCTTGAAATCCTTTATATTAGTCCCATATATCGACAGGTTTATATAATATTAATGACAAATATTAACATGCCTAGAAAAACTGATGAAGATATTTGATATCTATCGTCAATAAATGGGGAGGCATGTTGGAGGTAATACCGAAAACAAAACCATCTCTATTTCTAGGCAATTTATTTTGTCCAGAATAAATAGGTTTAATTTAATTGTCTTAACTGCTCTAGAAGTTTCCTCTCATCATCGGTCAAAAATTCCATTTCCAAATTTAATTCTTCCATCATTCTATCAACCACATATTGGCAGAAATGTCAGCAGAGGGGATTGCTGGGAACATAGAGAATAAGAAAGTAAAAAGTTTTTAAAGCAATTGTCATTTTGGGATGCAACCACTGAGATATATCCTATCATTAAATTTATGGTAGAGAATAGGGTTTAAGTAGTAAATCTTTATTACAAATACTACCCGACAACACTAATTTATACAAAGTGGGGAGGCTATTTACATGGGAAAAGGTATAGTTCAAAAAATATTAGAAAAACATATTGTAGAAGGTATGTGGGAACCAGGAGAAGAAATTGCTATTAAAATTGATCAAACATTAACCCAAGATGCAACTGGTACCATGGCCTATCTCCAATTTGAGGCAATGGGTGCTTCTCGAGTTAAAACTGAGCTGTCTGTTAGTTATGTTGATCATAATACAGTACAAATCGGTTTTGAAAATGCTGATGATCATAAATATTTACAAAGTGTAGCAGCAAAATACGGCATTATTTACTCACGTGCAGGAAATGGTATTTGTCATCAAGTTC
>Ga0255055_10001395_pt1 | contig 17801 bp, 18 predicted proteins | sample JV7_2_27_MG_FD_188633 | JGI IMG/M metagenome (GOLD analysis project Ga0255055, IMG submission 188633) | Seawater microbial communities from Jervis Inlet, British Columbia, Canada - JV7_2_27 | ecosystem: Environmental > Aquatic > Marine > Inlet | place: Canada: British Columbia | collected... | reverse complement strand
CCGAAATGTCAAAGAACAAATTTACCTAAATTTGCGGCATAACGGACCCGCAAATTTTTTAAAAAAAGCTTGACTTTAACCGGAACAACTAAAATGAGCTAAAGTGATCTAAAGTGCCTAAAGTTAAAAAGAATCGCATAAGAGTTAAATTGTTACATTAAGATATAAAATTTAAACTTCTGTTATTATAAATTATAAGTTTCAGGAGATCAATATGAATATCGTGGAATGCATTGATGTCAACAAGGCTTACCAGCAGGGTCTGGTAACGGTCCAGGCATTAAAGGATGTGAGTTTGCAAATCGAAAAAGGAGAGTTTTTAGCAGTCGCCGGTCCATCCGGTTCGGGTAAAACGACCCTTTTAAACATGATCGGCGGCTTGGATCGGATCGATTCCGGCAGCATCTTTGTGGACAGTGAAGCGTTTGCCACCATGTCACAATCGCAATTAGCCAATTTAAGGCTCTATAAAATTGGTTTTGTTTTTCAAGCGTATAATTTGATCCCGGTTTTATCTGCGATCGAAAACGTTGAATATGTCATGCTGCTGCAAGGTCTGCCGACACATGAACGCAGAGAAAAAGCCAGGGCTATACTGGATGATGTGGGTCTGGAGGGAAAATATAACCGCCGTCCGGCGGAACTATCCGGAGGCCAGCAACAGCGCGTCGCCGTTGCCAGAGCTATAGTTTCCGATCCGTCGATTGTCCTGGCCGATGAACCCACCGCCAACCTGGATTCAAAAACCGGTCAGGGACTGCTGGAAATGATGAAACAAATGAATGCAGAAAAACAAATCACCTTTATTTTTTCAACCCATGACCACATGGTCATGGAATATGCACGCCGGCTGGTAAAATTAAGAGACGGTCGACTGGTGGATGATCAGATAAAAAACAATTAGCCTGCGCATATGAATTTCGCAGGCTAAGGTTCAGGGTCTACGGTGTAAGGTATAAGGTGTTAAAAAATTAATAAGAATTTTGTTTTTAAAATAATAATTTTTGTATTTTTATTACTGCCTGCTGTTGCCGGATTGCAGGTCTTTATTCGAAGCGGACTTGTATCTGCTGAAGAAAATCCCTCCGAAATATCAGCCTCTCAAGATTCAGACGCCACCAAAAATTCATGGCTCAATCAAATCGATATGCACTGGGGCGGGCGCTTAAAGGCGATTGGTTCAGCCACTTTTGCCAAGGATGATACCATTTTTGAACCTGTCGGAACCGGAACGTATTTGAATCTGAATACCGATCTTAGAATTAAAAACGAGATTTTTTTTTCCGACTGGGGATACCTTGAAACTCAGTATGAAGCCATCCTTGCGGGCGGTAAAGCCCGGAAAAAAAGACAGGAATTAAGTGAGATCTTCCCCAATTTTGAGGGTAGTAGCGTATTTTTCGGCGCGCCATTAAAAGATGATGGCCGTTTCATGGATTTAACCCACACGATCAAAGAGGAAGACAGCTATATTCTACTCCAACGACTGGATCGTTTAAATTTAACGTTAAAGCCAAATTGGGGATTGGTTCGCATCGGCCGCCAGGCCATCACCTGGGGAAATGGCCTGATATTTAATCCCATGGATTTATTTAATCCCTTTCCGCCGGCCGATATTCAACGCGATTATAAAGTCGGCGACGATATGGTGCTGGCTCAAATAAGGCTTCCTAAAACAACTGACTTGCAGCTTTTATATGTGGTCAGGCGGGATCCCGCTACCCATAATTTGGAAGCCGACCGCAATTCTTTGGCCGGTCTGCTTCATTTTGCGGTCGGAACCACCGAGTTTGATATAATGGCCACCCGGCACTTTGATGATTATGTGGTGGGTTTCGGAACCAGCGGAATTTTAGGCGGAGCTGCCTGGCGATTGGATAGCACGGCGACCTTTTTAAACGACGGCGAAGGCCAAAACACAAAGAACTACGTATCCGCTGTCGCCAACATGGATTATTCCTGGATCTGGTGGGAGAAAAACTTTTATGGGCTTTTAGAATATTATTACAACGGTCTCGGTGAAGGCGATTACCCGGGAGCACTATCGAATCCCGATATTACCAAACGATTGACCCGCGGAGAATTATTCGTACTGGGGAAACACTATTTGAGCGCTGAAATCCAGGTTGAATTGCATCCCCTGTTTACTGTTTTTTTAACCGGCATCAACAGCGTCGAAGATCCTTCCGGAATCTTGCAGCCCCGGGCTGTGTGGAATATCGCCCAAAACCTGGACATGAAAATCGGTGCCAATATTTTTTATGGCGATAACGGTGATCCGGGCTCCGAGTTTGGCGGATTTATCATCCCGGGAACCAACATCCACAGCCGCAGTCCGAATAATGCTTTTCTATGGTTTAACTATTACTTCTAAAATTGGTTTTATATATTTGAATGCAGAAATTAATATCGTGTCTCATAAAAAATTTACAATAATTTGTCACGTACTAGAGTCATTGCGAGGAGCGTGAGCGATGAAGCAATCTTTTGCTTATTTTCACCGAGAATTGCCGATTTGAAATTTTCCTTTGACATCGCATTGAAGTATTACTATAATATCAATTAAGTAATACTTTGTTGTTAAAATGGAGAACGATTATCAGCTTCGGAGCAGAATTTATGAAAGCTTATACCATAACGCCCAAAGGACAGGTTACCATTCCGGCTGAAATTAGAAAAAAAATGAAACTTAAACCCGGGGATAAAATCGCCTATGAGGATACCGCTGCCGGCATTCTTTTAAGACCGTCAAATAAGGATATGATGGCTGATTTTGGTTTTATGAAAGGGCGCAAGAAACCTGCAAATCTTGAGACGATTAGAAAGTCGGTAAGAAAAAAAATATCCGAGAACATTCAATGAAAATGAAAAAAGTATTTTTTAATACGAACTTTCTCCTGCGATTTTATCTTAATGACATCCCCAAACAATCCGCAAAAGCAAAAAAAATGGTGCAGGCTGCCAAAGAAAGCTCTTTATTGCTGGTGACGGATTTGATTGTCATTTGTGAAATGGTATGGGTTTTGGATTCCTTTTACAAGCTTGATAAAAAAGAAATTTCAGAGAAGATGACCAATCTTTATCGAACAGCCGGGATTGTTATTTTGAATGGTGAAATTTTGCCGGACGCACTGGCAGTTTATATTGATAAAAACATTGATTTTACAGATGCTATAATCGGGGCAAGTGCAATAAAAAATAACATTGAATACCTGGCTTCATTTGATAAAAAACATGTGGATCGGCTATCCGATTTAGGTATCAAACGGGTTGAATCCCCGGAAGAAATATTGCAATGATGCCTCTTTCCTGAGATCAGCGCTCAAAGACATCCATTCACGGAATTCAGATAAAATTTCATATATGCCCTCCCCTGCTACTCTCACATTAATTAAATAATCCAGGTACAAATAATATCATATGTTGTTAAGTATATAAGTTGCTTAATTTATGTTAAATTATTTTAAATCATTTTTCGTTTTGTTAGAAAAATGATAAATTGACAAATTAGAATAAGTTTTGTATTATGAGTAGTATAACTACTCAAAAAAGGAAAGATCAGTGGATAATCTTTTATCAGGGCTTATCGCATCTAAAACACGTATCAAATTATTGATGCGCCTATTTTTTAACCCGAAAGCCCGCTCCTATCTGAGAGAGCTGGCCAAAGAGTTTAATGTCTCCACCAACGCGGTGCGGGAAGAACTCAACCAGCTAAAAAAAACCGATCTGCTTAAATCTGAAAAAAACGGCCGTCAGGTCTACTATATGGCAAACACCGAACATGCCCTATTCCCCGAGCTGAAATCAATGGTCAGCAAAGTCATGGGCATCGATCAAGTAATTGATAGTATTATCAATAGGCTTGGAAGTCTTGAAAAGGCCTATTTAATTGATGATTACGCTGAAGGGAAGGATACCGGCATCATTGATATTTTATTGATCGGTAATATTGACCAACATCACTTGAATGACTTGACCAGAAAAACAGAAAAATATGTTAAACGCAAGATTCGTTCTCTGGTCTTGACCAAAGATGAGTTTAATAATTTCCTGTCAGAGTTGGAAGACCGACCGCGGGTGCTAATTTGGAAGGCCAATGAAAAGAAGGAGTAAATATATTCAATTATATCCAATTCTGGTTTATGCAAAAAAGAAAAGAATCGTGTTTTATATAGACTCGCAGATAAATTCCGGTCTACCGACTCAAGGAGAGATAATATGTTAGATGACAAAAATATTCTTATCACTGGCGGTACGGGATCATTTGGAAAAAAGTTCACCGAAATCGTGCTGAAAAAATATAAGCCGCGAAGGCTCATTATTTTTAGCCGCGATGAGCTCAAACAGTTCGAAATGGCCCAGGTTTTTTCAACAGACAAATACCCTTGCATTCGCTTTTTTATTGGGGATGTTCGCGATAGAGAAAGATTACATCGTGCTTTTCAAGGAGTTGACTATATCATTCACGCAGCCGCCCTCAAACAGGTTCCAGCAGCAGAATATAACCCTTTTGAAGCTGTTAAAACAAATATTCTCGGAGCTCAAAATGTTATTAATGTGGCCATTGATCAGAAAATCAAGAGGGTCATTGCATTGAGTACAGATAAAGCGGCCAATCCAATTAACCTATATGGAGCTACGAAACTATGCTCGGATAAACTCTTTGTTGCTGGAAATTCCTATGTAGGCCGCAACGAAACCCTATTTTCGGTGGTTCGCTATGGTAATGTCGTTGGGAGCCGCGGCAGCGTGATTCCCTTTTTTAGAAAATGTACAGATAATGGGACAATTCCAATCACCGATCCGCGCATGACGCGTTTTTGGATTACTTTGGAACATGGTGTTGACTTTGTCATCAAGTGCCTGGGACGAATGGTCGGAGGCGAAATCTTTGTACCCAAATTACCCAGCATGAACATAATGGACCTTGCGAAAGCTATTGGACCAAAATGCAAAACGGAAATAGTGGGAATCCGTCCCGGAGAAAAACTCCATGAGGTGATGGTACCGCGAGATGATGCCCTAAACACACTGGAATATGAAAATTTCTATCTTATCAAGCCAGCGTTTCAATTTTTCGAGCGACGGTTTTGCGAGGATGGGTGCAAGAAAGTCGGCGATGACTTCGAATATAATTCCGGCACCAACACCTGGTGGCTAACTATAGATGAAATGAAGGCTATGATTTAGTCCAATGATACCCTACGGCAGACAATCAATCGATAAAAATGATATCGAAGCAGTAGTTGAGGTTCTACGCTCAGACTGGCTCACCACCGGCCCCAAGGTGCCTGAGTTTGAAAGCGCCTTAGCCAAATACGTAGGTGCCAAATTTGCGGCGGCGGTTTGCAACGGCACGGCAGCCCTGCATGCGGCCATGTTCGCTCTGGGAATTGGACCAGGAGATGAGGTCATCCTCCCTCCGATGACATTTGCCTCAACGGCCAACTGCATTGTTTTTCAGGGTGGCACACCTGTTTTTTCTGATGTGGACCCTGATACCTTGCTGATAGATCCTGCCTTGATTGAGGGAAAGATAACCTCTAGAACCAAAGCAATTATTGCGGTGGACTATGCCGGCCAACCCTGTGATTATGATGCGTTGCGCAATATTGCCGCAAAACACGGAATCTTTCTTGTTGCGGACGCTTGCCACGCTCTTGGGGCAAAATATAAAGACCAAATAGTTGGAACCCTTGCCGATATGACTGTTTTTAGTTTCCACCCGGTAAAGCACATCACCACTGGCGAAGGCGGCATGATCGTTACAGATAATGAAAAACTCGATGTTAGGCTTCGTTTATTTCGTAATCATGGAATCGCAACTGATTATAAGCAGCGAGATGAGCAGAAAACTTGGTTTTATGAAATGTTAGAATTGGGATATAATTACAGAATTACAGATTTTCAGTGTGCTCTCGGCCTTTCACAGCTGAAAAAACTACCATCATTATTAGAAACCAGGCACATGATAGCTTCTCGCTATGATGATGCTTTTGCCTCAGTTTCGACCATTCAACCCCTAACTGTCCAAAAACATGTTCTTCACGCTTATCATCTCTATGTTATAAAATTGAATCTAAAAACCCTTGGTTTCAGCCGTGACAATTTGTTTCTGAAGCTGAGAAATAAAGGCATTGGTGCAAATGTCCATTATATTCCGGTATATTTGCACCCCTATTACCGGAAACATTTTGACACGCACCCAAACCTTTGCCCCATTGCAGAAAAAGCGTATGACCAAATTCTTTCAATCCCCATATTTCCGGGAATGTCAGATGAGGACATAAAAAGAGTCATTAACATAATAACAGAAAAATAAAATCCCGATGAAAAAAGTAGCTATTATACCGGCTCGAGGCGGAAGTAAGCGAATCCCCAAAAAAAATATTAAAATCTTTGCTGGGCAACCCATTATCGCTTACTCGATTAACGCAGCAAAAGAGACGAATTTGTTCGACAGGATTATTTTGTCAACCGACTCTGAAGAAATCGCTGAAATCGGCAAATCTTATGGAGCGGAAGTGCCGTTCATCAGGCCGCCTGAACTTTCCGATGACTTCACCGGCACCACGGAAGTTTTAATCCATGCCCTTAATTGGTTAAAGGGCCACGATAAGTTTTATGATTATTTCTGCTGTATTTATGCAACAGCTCCATTTTTAAAAAATGCCTACTTGATTAAAGGATTTGATATTCTAAATGAGAATAATGCAACCACCACTTTCTCTGTAACATCGTTTTCGTATCCGATCTTCAGAGCTCTGAAAATCGACTCAAATAATCGCGTCAAAATGTTTTGGCCGGAGCATTTGCATTCTCGATCAAATGATTTGCCAGATGCTTACCATGACGCTGGACAGTTTTATTGGTGTGACACTTTAAAATTTTTAAAAGAAGAAACTGTCTTTTCATCAGATAGTGTCCCAGTTATTTTACCCCGTTATCTAGTACAGGATATTGATACACCGGAGGACTGGGAAACTGCTGAAAGATTGTATCTAACCTTGAAAGGCTAAAAGTCAGTAGATAAGAATCAAAATGCCTAAAACATTAATAATCCGGGCGGATGCCGACGAAAAAATTGGTATTGGTCACATTATGCGCTGTATTGCATTGGCCCAAGCATGGCGGGATAAAGGCGGGAAAGTCACATTTATAAGCATCTGTAAAAATGACTCTATAATTAAAAGAATTAAAGAAGAAGGATTTGCATTTATACCCTTGCAGCGTAGTTGTCCTGATCCGGCAGATTTGAATAAAGTCACAAATATAATTAAGCGAAATCTTAAAAAACATCGGAATATATGGTGTGTTTTAGACGGCTATCAGTTTGACACAATATATCAAAGAGCATTGCGCAGCGCTCAGGTAAAATTACTTGTTTTTGATGATTATCATCATTTAGACACTTATCATGCTAGCATCATTTTAAATCAAAATATTGGTGCTGAAAAAATTCAATACTCTTGCGACTTCGATACGCAAAAGCTTTTAGGATTAAAATACACACTTTTACGTACAGAATATTTTGATTTGCAAAAAAGAGCACATGATTTTACTAAACCCGTACGAAATTTATTAGTCACACTTGGAGGAAGTGATTCTGATAATACTACGGCAAAAGTTATTGGTGCGTTACTAAACCCACAGTTCAAGGATATAACTGTAAATATTGTCGTGGGACCTTCCAATCCAAATAAAATGCAAATTTATAACCTGGTGAATAATTCTCTAAAAAATAATGGTGAACTCTTTCCCAATTTTGTTATCCATGAAAATGCTAATATGCCTGCTCTTATAAGTAGTGCTGATCTTTCCGTCTCAGCAGGGGGAAGCACGTGTTGGGAACTGTGCTATTTCGGGATTCCTTTTCTCGTGATTATTGCAGCTAAGAATCAACAAAATATTGGATCAGGCTTACAGGTTGCTGGAGCAGCCCGATGTGTCGGGTGGGCCAAAAAAATATCCAAAACTAAAGTTCAAAAACATCTTGCGGATCTCATTGGCGATGCGAACCTTAGAGAGAATATGTCAAAAACTGGAAGTACACTAATTGATGGAAAAGGAAGACTACGCGTAATTCAAACAATGCTTAAATTATAGATAGTTATTATGCGAATACTATTGCTAGTGAATAACCGGGTTGGGTGGCAAATTTGTCAATACCTAAAAAATCTGGGTGAAAATATTGTTGGTGCAGTTATACATCCCGAGCCAAAACGTCGTTTTGGAAATGAAATACTTTCATCATTGGAATTGAGTCCACCTAAAATATTTGATGGATTGAAACTAGAAAATTCAGAGGTATTTCAATCCATAAAAAAACTGAATGCTGATATTGGTATTTCCATTTTGTTCGACTACGTATTAAAAAAAGATTTCATAAATCTTTTCCCAAAAGGGATAATCAATTTGCATCCGTCATATTTGCCTTTCAATCGCGGTCAATATCCAAATGTATGGACCATTGTTGAAGAAACGCCATCGGGAGTAACTCTTCATTATATCGATGAGAATGTCGATACCGGAGATATCATTGCCCAAAAAGAAGTGCCGGTAAAATGGACAGATACCGGTGAAACACTTTATCGCAGGTTGGAATTAGCCTCAGTTGAAATTTTTAAAGAAAATTGGCTGCTTTTAAAAGAAAATAAAGTACCCAGAATCCGTCAACAAAAAAATGTGGGCACCCATCACTGCTCAGATGATGTCCGGACGATAGATCATTTAATTTTAGATAATCAATATCGTGCTCGAGATTTGATTAATATTATTCGCGCAAGAACCTTCCCACCGTATAAAGGTGCCTATTTTTATATAAATGGCGAAAAGATTTATTTGAGGATCGAATTGCTATGTGAAGACGAATTGGAGGACAGATAAAGTTGAGCATTATCAAAATTCGCCAAAATTCCATCACTTATAGTTTATCGGAAACAATTGCAAGTGGACCCATGTGCCCAATTACGGATCAAATGATGCAGGCACTTGTAAAGATTAGCACCAATGAAAATCTACGCGATTTTCGTATTCGCTTGTGACGCTTTTGTAAGGATCGCTTGGAACAGTATAAAATTCCTCAAAAAATCTTGCTGGCCAATGATACGCTTCACAATGAACGTTTTAAAAAAATTAGAAACATATAATTATTTAAAATACGAGATAATTTTTTCCGGTGAATTTTCTTATTCTTAAATTGACCGCCAATCAGAGAAGGAGATCAATGAACACATGAAGGCTTCGATACAAATTGGCGATAGAAGAATTGGTCCGAATGACCCAACCTATTTGATTGCCGAAATGTCTGCTAACCACAACCAAAATTTTGACCAGGCCGTTGAAATAATTAAGGCTGCTAAACAAGCCGGAGCAGATGCAATTAAGCTTCAGACATACACGCCGGATACAATGACACTTGATTGTGATAATAATTATTTCAAAATCAAAGGCACCATCTGGGAAGGTCAAACTCTGTACGACCTTTACAGACAAGCTTACACGCCATGGGAGTGGCAACCGAAGCTTAAAAAAATCGCAGAAAAGATCAAACTCGATTTTTTCTCAACACCATTTGATGAAACGGCCGTCGACTTTTTAGGAGAAATGCAGGTGCCTGCATATAAGATTGCCTCATTTGAAAACATTGATCTTCCGTTAATTCGAAAAATCGCTAAAACCGGTAAACCGATCATTTTGTCCACCGGAATGGCGACCCTTGCGGAAATCGATGAAGCTGTCCAAACTATCAAAGAAGCAGGGGGCAATGAATTAATTTTGTTAAAATGTACCAGTGCCTATCCCGCCTCTCCGGAAGAAATGAATCTTTGCACAATTCCACATCTATCCAAAGCCTTCGGTGTTCCCGCTGGGCTTTCCGATCACTCCATGAGTCTGGCAGTGCCGATTGTTGCTGTCACCCTAGGGGCGTGTGTCATTGAGAAACACTTCACTTTATCCCGTAATGAACCTGGCCCGGATAGCCCGTTTTCACTAGAACCTGCGGAATTTAAAGACATGGTAGATGCAGTGCGAACAACGGAAAAAGCAATTGGCGAAGTTTTTTACGGCTTAAGCAAACGCGAAAAAGAAAGTCGTGCCTTTCGTCGTTCTCTATTTGCGGTAAAAGATATAAAGGCCGGTGAAGTGATTATTTCGGACAGCATTCGTTCGATTCGTCCGGGTCACGGTCTGCATACTCGTTATCTGAATAAAATTATTGGCCGTAGGGCCAAAAAAGATATTCAACAAGGCACCCCGATTTCTTGGGATCTCGTATAAGGAGATATCGATGACGAAAGGAATCAGTTATATCGTTGCCGGTGCAAAACCTTGGAACCGGCGAATTTTCAATGAGCAAAAGGGCCGCTTGCCTGGCAAATGGCTATTTTGCTCTGATCCGGGTGAACTCACTGAACAATTGAAGCAAATTAAAAAGCCCCTCTATATTTTTTTTCTCCACTGGTCTTGGAAAGTACCACCTCAAATTATCAATAATTATGAATGTGTTTGTTTTCATATGACAGATGTTCCCTATGGGCGAGGCGGGAGCCCGCTCCAAAACTTAATTGCTCGTAATCACCGATCTACAAAGTTGACAGCTTTGCGAATGATTAAGGATTTCGACGCCGGTCCTGTGTACTTAAAAAAAGATCTGTCTATAGAAGGAAATGCTGAAGAAATTTACATTCGAGCAACCTATCTATCTTTCAGTATGATCCAAAAAATCATTGACCAGTCAATTGAGCCGACGCCTCAAACTGGAAAACCAGTAGTCTTCAAAAGACGCAATCCGCAGGAAAGTAGAATATCGAAATTCATAAATCTTCAATCTCTTTACGATTTTATACGGATGTTAGATGCTGACGGTTATCCAAAAGCGTCTTTGGAGATAAATGGCTTTTGTTATGAATTTTCACGCGCTGGATTCTACAATGATCGCATTGTTGCTGATGTGACAATTACCCCCATTGCAAAGGAGGATAAATGAACATACTTATCGTCGCAGCTCATCCAGATGACGAGGTTCTCGGTTGCGGTGGAACCATCGCAAGGCTATCCCAGGAGGGACACAATGTCTTTGTCGCAATTTTAGGTGAAGGTGTTACCTCCCGCTTTGCGAAGAGAGACTTAGCAGATCCAAAACTTATCCAAGCCCTTCAGGACTGCAGCCGTAAAACCGGCAAAATTCTGGGAGTAAAAGATTTCGTATTTCACGAGTTACCCGATAATCAATTCGACACCGTACCTTTGTTGGATATTATTAAAATGGTCGAAAAATTGCTTGCAGACCTGCAGCCCCAGGTGGTTTACACCCACCATGCTGGAGATCTTAATATTGATCATGCAATCGTCTACCGTGCTGTTTTGACAGCAACCCGTCCTGTGGCCGTGGCGAGGATAAAGACCCTCTATACCTTCGAAATTGCTTCCTCAAGCGAGTGGGCTTTTCAGAGCTTCAATCCGGTTTTTCGACCCAACACCTTTGTTGATATCAGTAAAACCCTTGAAACCAAAATTGAGGCCATGAAAATTTATGAATCCGAAACGCGGTCTTTTCCCCACCCCCGATCATCAAAGGCCTTAATTAGTAATGCTCAACGCTGGGGATCAGTTGCAGGAATAGAAGCGGCCGAACCATTCGAACTGATCAGAGAAGTGAGGTAGCCACTGATTAAATGAAACCGCAGTTAACTTCTTTATCCTTTCGAGCAGGGCTTTACATTCTGAGCGATATTCTTCAAAAAGGCATGGCTTTTATTCTGATTCCGCTCTACACGCTATATCTGATCCCTGCCGATTACGGAATTCTCAGCATCACAGCCGCCTTTACGGGTGTTCTAGGTATTTTCTATTTCCAATCCCTTGAAAGCGCCTTTACCCGCATTTACTATGAATTTGACAACGAAGAACAAAGGCGCCGCTACTATGGATCGGTCTGGTTGTTCTTACTCTTCCACACAATTTTTCTAAGCTTGGTAATAGACTCGTTCGGCAATATCACTAATACGCTCGGTTTTCACAATATTTCTTATCGTCCGTATTTGAGACTGTCGGTTTGGACGGCATTTTTTATAAATATTTTTCTTCTTTTACCACGAGCGCTTTTGCGGGTGAAAGAAAAAGTTTGGCAATTCTGCGGACTGAACTTATCACTCACTCTCATTACCAGTTGTCTAATAATCTATTTTGTTGCCATTGAGAATGAAGGTGCGCTGGGCAGCCTAAAAGGCAGCCTGCTAGGAAGCATTTTCATAGCAGTGCCTGGCTTTATTATCATTTTTAAAAATATTAAATTTCGCCTTAGTATTAATCATATAAAAAGATCGCTAGCCTTCGCCGTTCCTCTCATACCCCACCTGCTCTCTCTTTGGGCATTGAATTTGTCCGACCGTTTTATCTTGGAACGCTATGTCACTCTTAAAGATATTGGTATCTATGGTTTAGGATATCAACTGGCTTCAATTTTACAAGTTATTGCATTTTCGGCCACAAATGCCATTAGTCCATTTTATTATCGCACCGCCACCAGTTCGCCAGATGCTCCGATGCTTCTACCGCGGGTTGCGACTTACTATTTGCTCTTTTTAGCATGGGCCGGAATCGGGATTATCGGACTCAGTAACGATATTATCACACTCATCGCTTCTGATAAATCTTACCTCGAAGCAAACAGAGTCATTCCTTGGGTTGTGTTGGGCTTTTTTGCCAGAGGGTTTTACTTCGTCTTTGTGATGGCTGTCTATTATTCAAAAAAACTAAAACTCTTAGCCATAATTACTATTATCTCATGCGGTATCAACATCTTGTTGAACCTGATCTCAGTTCCTCAATTTGGCTATATTGCGGCCGCAGTTAACACCTTCATTGCCTTTGCTATTCAGGCTGTTATCATGTACTTCTATGCCCAAAAATGTTACCCATTAAAATACGAACTCAAACGGTTTGCTCATCTTACAATCGGCTTTCTGAGTATCAGTATAATGCTCTATTACCTCTCGATTTCTCCGACATACATGGGAGTTATTGTCAAGATTGCATTGGTTCTTTGCTTTCCTCTAATCCTGCTGATAACAAATTTTTTTGATCATAATGAAATAAAATTATTGGTTCAATATAAACAGGGAATCCGATTGAGCTTTGGTGAATATTATGTCAGAGCAAAAAATATTTTTAAAATCTATTAGAGATTTTCTAGAAAAAAATCCAAAAATCCATAAATTTTTTGGGCCTGCGGCATCTGCAACCAATGGTGTCCTGCATAGGTTCGAATTAAAAATCCCTCAGATTCCACAGAGGGCCTATTTTCAGCTGTTAGACATGTATAATCAATATCAAAAAAGAATATACAACCCAAACGGATCTCCTCAGATTTTGTTTTATACCCCTCGGTTTTGGAATATACATGCCGTAATTGAACACACCATCGCTATCGCCTTATCATTTAGAGGTGCAAAATGTTTATTCGCAAACTGCGAAGGGCATCTACCAATCTGCAATATCCAAAACATTCATCAGGGACTTCGAATGCCGTGTGGAGACTGTATCAAACAACAACAAAAATTGTTTCAGCAAAGTGGATTCCCAAATTACTCCCTGCCCCACCTCGTATCACAAAATCAAAGGATGCAGGCACATAAAATGGCAGATTCTTTGGATTATAAAGAGTTGGAGAACTTCTCTTATGAGGGTATGCCTCTCGGCAAATTAGTGCAGATATCCACGCGCTGGTTTCTAGCTGGAAATAATATTGTCGCCGGCAAACAGAGTTTAGAAATCTACCGCAATTTTGTCATAAGCGCAATTATTGTCTGCAATGCTGCAAAAAATCTCCTGAAAACTACTAAGCCTGATGTTATATTTTTACTCAATGGGTTATTTTTTGAAGAACGAATCATCTGCACCTGGGCCGAACGTCTGTCAATACCCGTTGTTACCTATGAAAATGGGTTTATGAAGAATTCTTTTGTTTTTGCCCGCAACAGCGTAGCTTGTTATTATGACTTGTCGGAGCACTGGCCAACTGTAATAAATAAAACGCTGTCCCGAGAGGAAAACGAATGGCTGGATTTGTATCTGGCAGACAGGCAGGTTGGAAATAGAGCTGTCATACAGTATTGGCCAAAACGCGAGGAGCGCATCGCTGAGATCAAGAAGAAGCTGTGTCTTGCTAGTGAAAAAAAGGTCGTCGTGGCCTTTACCAACATCATATGGGATAGCGCCGTACAGGGTCGAGACATTTGTTTTGCCGGACTGTTTGACTGGCTTCGTCAAACTATCGCTTTTTTTACCGAGCATTTTGAATACCAACTCATTGTCCGCATTCATCCTGCTGAAATTCGGCTGAAAGGCAGGGAAACAAAAGAAGGCGCTGTTCAATTTATTCATGCCGTTTTTCCTGAGCTACCGTCGAATATACATATTGTTCCACCAGAGAGCGACATAAGCTCCTATCGACTGATTGAGCTATCTCATTTGATACTCACCTACAGTTCAACAATCGGTCTCGAAGCTGCCTTAATGGGCAAACCAGTTATGGTTACCGGTCAAACTCACTATCGTGCAAAAGGATTTACGATAGACACCGATACTGAAGCTGAATATTTTGACAGATTAATTGAAATCCTGAAAATGACTGAAAGTGAACTTAATGTGGATGTGGAAATTACACGCCGCTATTCATTTTTGTTCTTTCGAAGATACATGATAGAATTTTCTTCAATAATAAATCAGGAAAAATCATCAAAAATCCATTTAATGATTGAAAATCTAAACGATTTGAAATCAAAGCGACATTCTGAATTGAGTGCTGTAGTTGATTTTATTTTGGAAACAAAAAATCTAAGTGATCATCAAGCGCTCATTCTATGAGCTATCATAGTTGAACAATAATTTGAAATCATCCCAGAGTTAATGTACTGCTTGAGCTTTTTTACTAATAAATGACTGATTAATCCTTATGCGATCACACTTATTTGACAGCTGTAAGGAAAATCGGATTCATAAAAGCGTTGATTTATCCGTGGTAATACCCACTTACAATCGTTGTGAATCTTTAGGGAAAGTTCTAAATAGCCTATCCAACCAGGTAGATATAGATTCCAACCAATTTGAGATACTAGTCATCGATGACGGTTCCACGGATCTTACCCGGAAAATTGTCGAACAATGTTCAAACGAAAGTGAAATAATAACGCGATATTTTTTTGAGCACAACAAAGGTCCGGCCGCAGCAAGAAATGTAGGCATCAAGAAAGCCCGCGGCGAAGTTATACTATTTATGGGTGATGATACATTAGGCGCTGCCCAGTTTCTATATCAACACTACGATTTTCATAGATTTAAGCACCCGGAACCACATTTTGCGGCTCTTGGCTACTGCCCGATGGTTCAAGCCCACAATCTGAAACCGGCATTAATTCAATCATGGCTGAACCGAAAGCAGATGGCTTTTCAAAATTTGACACATATGAAAGAGATGAACTTTAATTATTTCTTTACCTGCAACTTATCGGCAAAAAGGACCTTCCTGCTTCAGAACGGATTATTTAATGAGCAGTATCCGTTTGCATCTGGAGAAGATATTGAGTTAGGATCGAGGTTAACCAAGGCGGGATTAAAATTGTATTATAATAAAAATGCGATCGCCTATCATATCCATCCAATGTCGCTTATGAGCTATATTAAGCGGTATTTCAAAATGGGTAGAACTGCTGAGGTTAAAAAAATAATTGAAATCGAATCCGGAGTTAGGATTACAAGTTCTCGAAGCAAATTGAGTCCCTTCATGGTGAATAATCCAGCAAAAATAGCATCATTTATTGTCCTTTATGCAATTTCTATATCTGCTACTCTATCAGGCGTGGCATATGAAAAGCTCAAAAAACAACGTTTGGCATAGAATTTTTATTTTTTGATTTGAGTTTCTTAAATTCTTAAATTTGTGCTGCTTTCCATTGAAGGATCTATAAATATAAAAAATAAGAAACCATTAAGCAATGAAAATCATTAGTCCAATGGCCCGGGGAAGTGGCGCATATATAATCCATGGCATTTTAGAACGTTGCCTCCCGCAATACAGAGTCATATCTTACAATCCCAAATTGACCCTGTTGCCTTTATTATTGCCTAATACGGTATCTTTAAAGAATGCTGATCTCATTCACACAACGCCTGATTATGCCTGGTTTTTTTACCGTAAATCAGCCCCTATGATAATCACCTTCCATAATTATGTATTAGATAATTGGATGCGACCATACAGTTCATTTCCTCAGAAGCTTCATTATGCAACCGACCTTAAAATATGGACTAAACTTGCAGTTAAAAAAGCTAAGAAGATAACAGCGGTCAGTGATTTTACGGCACGTCTTGTCAAAAAGGAATTGACGTTATCGGATCCCATTCAGGTAATTTACAATGGTGTGGACACGAATCATTTTACTCCTAATTTGCATAGGGCGCTAAATCATAATGAAGTTCGCGTCTTTTTTTCAGGTAATCTCACCCGTCGCAAAGGTGCCCACTGGCTACCTGAAATTGCTAAACATCTCAATAAAAAAATCAAAATATATTACACCCAGGGACTTCGGACTCGAAATACTTTACCCGATATGTCTAATCTTAAGTCTATTGGTTCGGTTAAATTTAAAGATATGCGAAACCGCTATCGCCAAATGGACATCTTATTGATGCCCACAGTTCGTGAGGGATTTGGACTTGCTGTTGCAGAAGCAATGGCGTGTGGCCTTCCTATTGTGGCAAGTGATTGTTCGGCTATTCCGGAACTAGTTAAAGACGGCAAAGGAGGTTTTTTGTGCTCAGTTGGTGATGTGAAAGCCTTTGCCGAAAAAATCAACATCCTGGCTGATTCCCCACAGCTTCGAAAAGAAATGGGAGATCATAATCGTTCCAAAGTCGAAGAACGATTTTCGATGGGCAAAATGATAATCGCATATAAAAATTTGTTTGAAGCACTGTTAAGTTCGATATGAAGAAATTTCTGGATTATAAATTTATAAGAGCATCATCAGGTAAGAGGGAATTGTACACTCGATGGAGCGCTCAATAATTGCGATCGGGTCAAACCGACCGGCGGGAGAAAAGAAAAATGACATGCTCAAGAGGTTATCAGTTTAATTTCTCAAAAATGCTTCCTGAAGCCATGTATAATAAGGAGTTAAGAGAAAAAAAGGCAGCAACCATAGTGGCTGTTTTCAAGGATTATTATCAGCCTGATCTCAAATCATTATCAGTTTTGGACGTCGGTTGTTCCACAGGATTTATCGCAAACTATCTGGCAGATTATTTTGGTCAGGTATTTGGCATCGATATTGATGCTCCGGCAATTGATTTTGCCCAAACACATTTTAAGAAAAAAAATTTAAAATACCTGAAATCTGATTCCATGGCGATTGAATTTCCCGCGAATTTATTTAACATCGCAATTTGCGCCCAGGTGTATGAGCATGTACCGGATGCCGCGAAGTTAATGCGGCAGATATTTCGTGTACTGAAACCAGGAGGTATTTGTTATTTTGCCGCCGGCAACCGACTAAACATCATGGAGGCCCATTATCAATTACCTGAGGGGTCGGGGGGTTTTTTAGGATCCCGACACCGCGTGTAACCTGTTAATATTAATACAAATATTAAATCTAGACATAAGCTTTTGTAATTGTTATGAATAATCTCAATAAATTCAATAACAAAGGAGATTATTCATGGGCAAAAAATCGAACAAAATTTCAACCCGTTGGATACGTGAAACCCGCAATGATTTCAGGGCCTTTTTAGAT
>Ga0255055_10001394_pt1 | contig 17821 bp, 16 predicted proteins | sample JV7_2_27_MG_FD_188633 | JGI IMG/M metagenome (GOLD analysis project Ga0255055, IMG submission 188633) | Seawater microbial communities from Jervis Inlet, British Columbia, Canada - JV7_2_27 | ecosystem: Environmental > Aquatic > Marine > Inlet | place: Canada: British Columbia | collected... | reverse complement strand
CAGGGCATGGAAATTTGCCACGTCGGGTGCAAGTTCACAAGCAAACTCAATTGTTTTCAGCCCTTCCTCGAAGGTCTCACCCGGGATCCCAAATAAAAAGGGGGTAAAAACCGTTATTCCCACCGCCTTTGCGGTTGTCACGGCATCACGTATCTGTTGGAGGGTGATCCCTTTTTTAATCCGATTTAGATTTTTTTGCACCCCACTTTCAGCACCGAAAAGGATTGCCCAGCAACCGGCTTCTTTGAATGCGGCCAGTAGCGGCTTATCCACTTGATTGACGCAGGCAGAGGCAAACCACGTGAAATCGAGTTTGCGGGCTTTTATCGCCTGCGCGATCTGCAGGGCTCTATTGTAGTCGGCCGCGAATGTGTCGTCTATGAATTTAATTTCTCTGTAGCCGTGTTTCAGGCATAATTCGATTTCCTGCATGACATTTTCCACGCTTCGATAACGGCTGCCATTTTTTCTTTCTCTATCGATCTGGAAGCAAAAGATGCATCGTCTGTTGCAGCCCCGTGAGGTCATGATGACCGCCACCGGTTTGCGTTTATAGGTTGCAGGCGGCGGTATATATTTTTCGGTCTTATCCAACAATTCCCTGGCCGGAAAGGGGATCGAATCCAGATCGGCAATCGGCGCTCTGGGAAGCGCTTTGATCGTTTTTTTACCCTCCCTAAAGACAACCCCCTGAACGCCTGAAAGGCTCCTGCCTCGCGAAAGCCGATCTAACATCTCAACAACCGTAATTTCTCCCTCACCGGTTACTGCGGCATCGATCCATTTACAGGCCTCCAAACACCGCTCTTGTAAAGCGATTGGATACGGCCCGCCAACCGTTACAAAAGTGCTTTTCAGCAGACCTTTTATATCCACGGCGGTCTGCATTGCCGCATTCCAGCCGAAAGTGGTCGAATAGAGCCCAACAAAGTCGGGCGTGTATTGTGAAATCTTGCGGATAATGTCCCCATGGGTCATAAAGGCACCATTTAGAAACTTAACCTCATGGCCGGCCTCTAAGATGGAAGCGGCCACATAAAGTGTCCCCAGGGGTTGCCAGTAATTTATCTGGGAGCCGGCCGTTTTTTTCGAAAAAATCTCCTCCGGTTTCCACGCGGGTATGATGAGCGCACATTTCATTTATTTATGCTCCGATAACTTGGTTTCCCTCGCACTTTTCAACACCCATCCGTTCCAATATCGTTTCAGCAACATGGGTTCCGGATTCAATGGCATGGTCCATATTGTAGTATTTAAATAGTCCGACCCGACCGATGATATGGAGGTTTTTAAAACTTTCAAGATATTTCAAAACTTTTATATAATATTTGCGGTAATCTAATTCAAACAGGGGATAGGCATTCGGTACTCTGACGACGCAGCTGTCAATCACCTCATTTTTATGCATAAAATCCAATTTTCCCAAATAATCCAAACTCATCGATACGAACTGATCATCGCTTAAGCCCCATAATTTATCTCCTTTAAAACAGAAATACTCTAAGACCAGATGGGTTTTGCCTTTGGGGGCCGCGTGCGGGCTCCAGTTGCCCGGCTCATGGATTCTGCCGAATGGTATTTCTTTTTCGGGGAAATAGATCCAGGTGTTGTCCGTAATCCTGTCCCGGTTAAGCATGATGGTTACGATTACGACGTTCCTAAATTTGAGTCGCGCGGCGGCTTTGATAATATCTTCCGGGGGACAGGGCCTGATCATTTTTATGAAGTTTGTTAATGGAATTGAAGAGACGAATTCACTGCCTTCCAGTTTGTAGATTTGATCCTCATTTTTGACAATTACATTTTTGATGAAAAAATCCTCGTGATTAATTTCCGCGACCGTGGTTTTTGTCAGCACCCGATTTTGTTGTTCGATCGCCTCCCTCAATCTTTCAGAAATTTGACCTATTCCCATGGGGGGATAAATGAACTGATCGGCTAATGTAGCGATATCCTTTGTATCGGCTTTGGAAAATGCCCTTTTCACTGCGGTCCATAGTGAAAGATCTCTTATTCTGTGTTCACCCCATTCCCTGCTTATTTTTCCACTCTCAATTCCACAAACTTTCTTGCTGTAGGGTTTAAAATAAAGGTTAAACATTGTTCGGCCGAATCGATTGACGATCCAGTCTTCAAGCGTAATAATATCAGGTGCTTTTAAATGCTGTTTGACCCTTTCTTTCAAATAGTCCCCAATGATCCGTAAGCTTATCAGTGTATTTAACCCAAAAATCACATTTGCCGGCCTTAAGGGATAGTCAAAATATCTATTGAATAAGTAGATCTTGCTTTTTCTGGGCACCACCAGAAAATCATCGTTGAGGACATTTTTGACGAAGTTGTTTATGCGCCTGTTTGTGGTAAAAAAACGGTGGCCACCTAAATCAAATCGAAAACCATGGTGTCGGATTGTTTTTGCCAATCCGCCCACGGTGGAATCTGCCTCGAGGACGAGCACCGCCTGATCTGCGGCGGATAGAGTATAGCCTGCCGCGAGCCCCGCGAGACCAGCGCCTAAAATGACGACTTTTTTTGAATCTTTCCGGTCTCTTGCGGCTATCGTATAATTTGTGTTTGGATCACACCAGGCGGTGTTTGGGGTTTGTAAAGCCATGTCAGCGTTTGTGTTACCATTCCAGAGGATTGTTGATAAAAAAACCAGAAAAACCAATGTATTCTTATATGGTTATTCTGGTTTCGACAAGCTTGAAAGTTTGGGGTTTTGCCTGCACCCATTTGGGGGCCCGATTCAGTTTATTTCAGTCCTCGTGTTCGGTTTTTTGAATTGAAGGTGGCCGAACGGACTCGGCAGGGTGCAGGCGCCATATTCTATTGTTTCTGGATGCGAATGGGATAGTTATGCTCAATCAGCGCAATCACATTTTTTTATCAACCGCGATGTTGTATTCTATTATTTTAGATCCGGTTGATACATCAGCTTGGAATTCATTTTATAGGTCCACGGTAAATCCTCGAGACGCCATCCACCTATCATACGCTTTCCATTAAAAGGGCTCTCTTTGTCTTTTACCTTGTCGCCTTCAAAACCACCCAGCACATTAAATACTTTATCGGGTTTAAACCCGGCATCGACCGCGGCAGTAGATGCGCCGATAGTTCTCTTAGCGCTCCGGCATAGAAGCAATAAAGTGTCGGTTTCGGGATTAAAACGGGCCTTAAGGTCTTGGGCGAAATTTTTATTTAATGCTTTCTTATACCCCTTTTTATCCGTTTCGGTGGTGTAAAATTTCCAGGGAATATTATACGCGCCATTGGGATGACCGATATCTTGATATTCAATGCGCGTGCGTACATCGACAATAAATGTGTTCTTGGGGTTTTCCCTTAGCATTCTATACGCCTCTGACGGAGTCACATCTCCGCCCTTGTGTTTTCCCTTTATCGGGTATATTTCTTGAGCCAAGGCTAAGGCACTAAATACAAACACCATCACCAGCGTTAACACCAATATTTTTTGAACTTTTTTCATAATCTTCTCCTTTGGATATCGCTAAGACGCATTAAGCTGAAATTCATCCCTTAATTCTTAATACAAGCGAATATATCTAAAAAATCACCTCCTTTCTTCTCAACGTTTAATAATATTTCCTTTTTAAAGTTAGATGCCACATCGTGGTATGCGTGTCAACTAAAAAAGCTTTAAAGATAGATATTTTTGTTTGGACTGATAGGTCGCTTTTATCATTTCTGCAGATTGATCCAAAAAATCTAGGAGATTGACGCAATTACCTGCGCCAAATGCGGGGAGAGGATGAAAATTTTATCCTTCATGGAAGACCTGGAAATAATTAAGAAAATACTGAAACATCTCGATTTGTGGGATTTAAAAGCCTGATTTTTTTAACTGGAAGCTGGAATTAAGTGGTGAGGTGTGTCTTGATCCTATCCATCTATCAACTCAACAAGGAGGAGGTCATATCATCTTGTAATCAGAACGGACACATCGGCTCTATTTGCAACCTCTCTACTTACGCTGCCCATAAATAAGTTGTGGAGTCTCTTCCCCCTTGACCCTAATACGATCATCTCAGCGCATTCTTCTTGGGCGATCTTCAGGATCTCTTCTGCCGGATGTCCTTCCTTTATAACGGGCTTTACCCCTGTTACCCCCTGTTCTTCAAGAGCCTTTTTGAAGTAATCCAGAATCTTCTTGGCCTTTCTATCTAACATCTCTTGATGCTCTGTGCCTTTCAAAGATTCTTTTAATGTTTCTATCTCAGAATCACTCATCAGCACATCATCCATCAAAGACCTACCCATTATCTTCTCTACATAAAGCAACAGTACTGTTTCTGGACGGGTACAGGGAAATAGTTTGGCCATAAATTCAACTGTACGTAGAGAACCTTTTGTATCATCGACAGCTACCAAAATCGTTTTCATCTTCCATTCCTCCTTAAAGCTATTCGGGTTTCAGTCACAAATGGTAAGAACCCGCTTTTAAGTGAGGGTACTATATGAAAAAAGACGCTTGCATGTCAAATGAAAGAGCGTGGCAACATATGGTGATTGGACAAGAGACATCCAGTCCGCAGGGTTAAATAGGGGATTGGGAATACCATTGGTGAGCCCGAAATATATATTATCCATAACGCTACAATTATCGTCCTGCGATGGCGGAAACCTTTGTGGAAATCCTTCGTTTTAGCGGAACATGTTACAAGGCCGCCAACTACGAGCGCCTCGTGGAGCTCAAGAACAAGTACGACCCGCAAAACATGTTCCATAAATTCGCTTGACAGCGATTACCACTTTGTGGCATTGGAGAAACAATGCTCTTTTGCATTTTGAACTGAAATCAGCTCGCTTTTTGGATTTATCATCTCTCTTGAAGCGACTTCTTAGTGCGGCGGGTAAGGATACCAAGCCGGATGGAGGGCACCGTCCGTACAGAGAAAGCACACCTCAACCTGCAGCATCGGGAGAAACCGGCCTTTTTGATGCACTCAAGACTCACTATCATTAACTTGGCAAAGGGGTATTCAATTGGATGATATTAAAGTTATGGATGAATGTAAAGTTACAGCTGGCGCCAATGAAGTTAGTAATAATAAGAGTAAACGGATTATTGTCAGTGTCATACTATTTCTCTTGATGAGTACAGGAGGATTTTTTTATTTTAGCGGACATAATTTTGAAGGACATATGTGGGCTACTTTACTTTTCTCTGCCTTCCTCGGAGTATTCGCGTTTTCCTTAGTAATAACCCAGAATAATCAAATACGGATAGTCGGTATAATGGGATTACTCATAACTGTCAGCGTGGGATCTTATGTTTTGGCGGAAATCTATATTTATATGATCGCTTATTTGTGGTTTGGGTTTATTTATGGTTTGGCATTGCAATACGGAAGGTTTTGCTTTTCCTCAGCTTTCAGGGATCTCTTTGCTGTAGGCGTTCCCAGAATGGTTGTGGGAATTGTGATAGCTGTCGTTCTTTTTGGCTTAACCGTTGCTCCGGTCACCGCAATAGGCGAGAGTACTTTTCACTCTGCCCCCTGGGGTTGGCATGCTTTTATTGGTGGACTGATTTTTGGGTTTGGAATGGTTTTTGCTGGAGGTTGTGCATCAGGTTCTCTGTATAAGATTGGAGAGGGTAATGGTACTGCCATAATAGTGGTTTTATCTATTAGTGTGACTCAGGCTATATTTGCTGATATTGGGGGATGGGCTAACTCTTTAGTTCCCAATTCCTGGAAAGAAAAGGCTTTAGAAAAAGCAGTAGAAAAAGGCAGCCTCTTCACAGAGAAAATTATCCCTACTGATGGCTGGATGGACCAGTATCTTGCAGGCCATGTATGGTGGCAGCCATCTCAAACTTATGCGCAAGCATTAGGATTGCAAAATGACTCTTTTTTAGGGGCTTTTGTAGGTAATTTACTGGTTGGGGTTCTGGTACCAGCGGCCATATTACTTATCTTTGTGTATATTTTCTGGTCAAGAAGGGGTTTTTTAAATAAATGGGTAAAGGAAAAAGGGAGCAAGGGCCTTAAGGCTGAGCTTGTCGGTTACTGGACAATGATAATGGCTTCAAAGAGAACGGCTGTGGCAGGTCTATTCATAGGTATTGCTGCCGGTCTTCATATGCTGGTGATGAAGGGATTAAGACGCACCTTTGACATGGAAAATGCAGGGCAGCTTCTTGAGGCGTTAGACTATAACTTTGGCATATCAGCTCAAGGGACAGTATTTGATCCGGGATACTGGTATGTGACGACTCAGGAAGCACAATTGGTCGGTTGGATCGGTAATAGGCTGGGCTGGGAGAATATGGATAATATTTACTTTGGTTGGGCGAACGGGATTCCGAATCCTGTTTATGACACGGCTGACTGGATGTCTATTGCGCTCATTGCCGGTGCAGCAGTGATGGCTCTTTTGCACAATGAATTCAAATGGAAGAGACCTACCAGAGAGCTGGCTATGTGGGCGATCATTGGCGGATTTTTTATGGGCATAGGTTCCAGGCTTGGTCTTGGATGCAACATAGGTGCTTTTTTTGTAAGAGCTGCCAATGGAGACATATCCGGCTGGATATTTGGAATGGGAATGATGTTTGGTGCTTATATTGGTGTTATATTCTTTAACTGGTACACAGAAAGGAAGATGGCTAAGGAGATGGCATCTTTTGATTTATAACTATAACACACACGATTAAATAATTAAGCGTTATGAGTAAAGGGATAACTTCATAACTCATAATTAACTGGGAGGTATTTGTTATGGCAATGAAATATGAAAAAAAGAATGATGGTTACTTACTGGATGTACAGGGTTATGTGTGTCCTCACCCACAACTTTATACTAAAAAGGCGCTTAAAAATATGGAATGTGGCGAGATTCTCGAGGTTTTATTTGATAATCCCTCCTCATCAGAATCCATTTTAGCAATGTGCGATGCCAGCGGTAATGAGATTGTTGATAAAGTGCAAGAAGGTGGTAAATTTGCCTGGAAGATTAAAAAGACGTAAGCTAATCTTCAGATGCAAAAGACACACACCGTTGTGCATATAGGTTTCAGATTTGCTTCCCAAAACTGAGTCCATAATTCACGAGCAATGATGCTTTCATAGTGAAAGCAAGGAAAGGACCGTAAACATGAAAAACGGTTTGTGGACAGTAATTGTTATTGTAGTATTGTTTATAGGTGTTCTGGCAGGTTTTACGGGCAGGTCTTATTATATTAGCCATCAAATTAGTAAAGTCCCACCACAAGTAAAGATTGAGGATTTTAAAAATCAAATATTGGATAAAATATCAAACGCGGAGCATAAAAAATATATCATTAATCTTTATTCACAAAATGAAAACAATTATACACTGAAGCAGGGTTTAGATGTATTAAAAAAAGATATAATAGGGATTTATAACATATTAGAACACTATAAAATTTTAAATTCAGTTCAGGATCTCGTTCAGCCTATTGAAAAGAGTGGTTGCGCAGAGACTGCAGGCTATTGAGAAAATGGTAATTTTTGCTTAAATTTGTTACGTAAAGATAATAAAAAATTTACAAAAATTGAGGATTTCTACCCAAAAGGGAGCAATATAATAATGAAAAACATTGGCTGGATAGGAATTGTTATTATAGCATTAGGTTTAGGTTTTTCCTTAGGTTGGTCTCAATCGGAAAAGATCGATACTATAGGTGAGCGGAAAATTAACAAAATTAAAAAAGGTAGACTCATAATTAAAAAAAGTGAATTGATCCCAAGAAAAATAGAGATCCTCGAATTTTATTCTGAGGTATTGAATGAAATATCAAATGAGGAGGATACAAAAGTTATCGAAAATCATTATGCAAAAGGTGAAAACTATTACATACTGAAGGAGAATATAACAGTAGAAGATAAATCAAAGATTTATGACATTTTTGCGTCGGCTGATCTCGATATTATTGAACCACTAGATGGCTGTGGAGAGAGTGCCGGCTATTGAGAAGGAATGACTGATATAAAACTTTAACTCGCCCTTACCACCAACAAATAATCTTGTCGCTTTCAAAGACCAGTTTAACCAATTTGTCGTAATTCACATCCCCTTGGTACATTTCAAATTGTCGGGCTTTTTTGCCTTTTGATAAAGGTTCCATCAACTTTTTTATGACTGCATCTGGTTCTGATTTAAATACATGTAATATCTTCATCTTAACCACCTCTAAAACGGAATTATCAGATCATACTCAAATAATTTTTTACCCATGTGATCTAATGACATATACTCGAAAAAACCCCATTTCTCCACATTTGCCTCATTATCCGTATAGATTTCAGCTTCCAAGTCGTCTTTAAGAAATTCCAGATTCTCCTTGTAGCCTTCAAACCTGTCTGCAGCCATCTGGACCTCTCCTACAACAAACATATGTGTATCGATCATCTGAACGCCCAGTCCCAAGCTAGATCTTAGTCCTTCCCACTGGTTGTTTGCACTCCTTATTATTACTGCTGCCTTTTTTGTTTCCATTTCTCTCTCCTTTCAAAGGACCATATAACGATCGCATTTATCTATCATTGCGCAATGCCTGGATTGGCTGGCCAAATCCTGGGCACTCATCCCCGGGGGTATTGACTGATCTTTTAAGCCAAGCACTTCCCAACTTACATTACATAGCGATATCTCATTATCCTCATCAGAACCGACAATTTCAGCGAGCTCCTGATACTTGGGGTTCTGTGATATCCGTACGCCGTCGTGGGTCAAGAATATGCAGAGCGCTTTGCCGGCCTTCTTTGCGGCTCTAGCAACCCCGATGAGATGGTCAATATAATTGTCCGTTGGGACAAAGATTCCCAATGATTCTTTCTGCGCCATATAAAACACCCCCTTTTCAGTTTTTTTCTCCCATAATTGAAATCAAACATGACATTCCCTGCAGTTTTCCCCAAATTGCTTTTCATGTCGGTTGAAAACCATGATTCTAATACCACATTGTAACACTCAGTTGTCAAGAAAAAATTACCCAATGAATATCACTACATTATCTTCGGTTGAAATCAGGTGATTGTATTGCTGAGATCCTGACCTTCTCACTTTTGTTGACATCTCGCTGAGAGTGACTATTTATATTCCAGAACGGGAAGCATCATATAGTGTTTAATTTCAAATGCTTCTCCGAATAACTATCAGTTGCGCCCTTTTATGGCGCAGTAAAAAAATCACCACTATGTGTGTGTTAATATCGGAGGTAAGTAACGTGGCCAATAAATATGCAGCCAGAAAGAAGTTTGATGAAGGTGTTGCCGCCTATGTCAAAAAGGATTTTAAAAAAAGCGTTGATCTATTTTCACGGGCGATAAAATACGATCCAACCCTGGCACTGTTTTTCGTGTGTCGGGGCGCTGCCAGGCTAAAATTGGGAAGAGCACGTGACGCGATCGGTGACTTTAATCAGGCAATTAAGCTGAACTCGACATATGCTCGTGCCTATCACCTGCGCGGGTTAGCTTATGAAAAATTGGGACAATTCGCCCGGGCTTTTCAAGATTTTGACAATTCCCTTGAGATCGATCCTGAATATGGTGCGGCCTACCACAGTCGTGATTCTGTACTTTCAAATCCAAAACAGCCCTCTTTAGCTTTCAAGGATTTTGAAATTGTCGATCATCTCATGGCCATGCGATTGACAGACTTTGATAAAAAGGTGCCGAGTGATCTGGCAATCTGATGCATCATCGGTCAGAAGTCAGCGCCGCCGCTGGCCGCCGCGCCGGCCAGTTTGATTGAAAAAGAAACTGAAGTTTCATACAAGCTACATGGTATAGGGTGTCAGGAATGCGGAATGCGGAAAATAAGAAAAGGCGCAGGGCGTATGCATGCGATCGAATCTGATTCTTTTCGTACCCGTACTCGTCCTCGTGCTCGTCCTCGTGAATCAGAATTTTATAGCAGACGAGGGACGAGGACGACGACGAAGGCGCTAGCTGCCGTGCCGTAGCTCAAAGAGCGAAGACGACTAATCTGACCTCTGACATCTGTCTTCTGTTTTCTGTTAAAAGACTTACCTCGGCTCAATTCCTTCGGCGCTGATGCCATGAATATAGTATTTGGAATCATTTAAAAAATGTAAGAATATGACCACAAAGGCAATGGAGGCTTGAATCATCAGCGGCTTGTTTTGATATAAAATATCAAGTTGCTGGTGAAGCACTTTTTTTGAGTTATGTGCAAAATAGGTTGAAAATAGGCCGTCCAACAGCTGATCGCGGTCCGGTTTGGTAACCAAATCGATTCGACCGCTAAAACAATAGTTCATGGTCTCCAGGAGCAGATTGCGCTGATCGTGCGGGTCCTTAATATGGTAGCCGATCAAATGCATTAAGGTTCTTTGAGCTTCTTTCAAACCGGCATCACAGACCGCTTCAAAAAGAATTCGCAAGGCACGATCATAGCCGATGGATTTATGCTGTCGTATCATAGACAACAGGACGGTATTTTTAAAAAGCTGATACAGCCTGCGGGCACCGTTTAGGGCTGAAGTCGGCGGATGGTCATTTGCGGGGATATACCCGCGATAATTATTGACAAACATCAACTGAAAAATGTTTTGAAAAAAATCAACCCCAGCCAGCGGATCTTCAAGGTCGATTCGCATATCCAGTGTGTTGTCGAGCCGATCGGCTAATTTCACCTGTACCGGCTGCGGCGAACGGCCGGCGCTTTCAAGCAGCCGGCCAATATATTGATAATAGGATTCGGTTTCGATGCGGGTCAACGATATGATATTCTCAAGCAGTTTTGACTCATCCTCATCACCCATGCGCTCCAGAAGTCTGTAAAGCCTGCCTTCCATATCCATCCACTGATTGGTATCAAAATCATACGGATTGATATCTTCCATAATATCATGAAACAGGACGCTCAACAGGCCGATCAGGTTCAAACGGTCTTGATTGCGTGCAAACAGGGCCGTTGCCCGCAAAGGGTGCAGCACGGCCATGGGCCCCAGATGTCGTCTTTTTTGATGATAGGCGCTGAAAAGATACCCCAGGGCATCCATTAAAAGGTTTTTTTTCTGCTTGTCTTTTGAGGCACTCCGATCCAGTGTTTTGCCGCCGATGATATACATCATCACGTTGTAGCGATTTAGAGACGCGGCGCTCAGGTTATAATTAAGCACCGAAGACAATTTTAAAAACTCGGTTAAATCATATAAGGGCATTATTGAAATTCCGTGACTAATTTTTCAACGGACGCGAAAATCTCAGCAGAAATTGCGTTAATTTCTTCTTTCTGAAGTCCCAAAATAGTTAAGGTTTGCGGGTCAATTTCAGACGATGACGAGGTGGCCTCTGAGTCAAAACCCGCTTCTTTAGCGGCAAAATTCGCTAAATGAACAATAAACGCCAGTTCGCTGTTACGCGAGCGCAATGGGTAATGATGATATCGTATGGCAGTTGATTGGGTTTCAGGATAGCGCCAAAACCGGGCAGCGCGTGACATCACCTCGGCATGATCAAAACCTAAAATTTTCTTTTCAGCTTCAATAAATGTCTGTTTCCCGGTTTTTTGAAACTTTTTAAATTCTTTTTTGCGTTCCAGTACGAAAGGATCGAGTATTATTTTGCCCGCATCGTGAAGCAGTCCGGCAATAAACGCATCTTCAACCCATTCGACGTTTTTCTTCTCTGCAATAATTCTTGACCCCAGGGCAACTGCCAGCGAATGTTTCCACAGATCGCCGAGATCTAGCTGGTAACCCTCTAATTTTTTACTCAAAAGCCGCGAGGAGGCGGCAATGGTAATCAGCTCTCCCAGCGTCTTTTGCCCCAGTAAAATGGAAGCGTGTTGAATAGATGACACCAGCCCGCTTAGCCCATAATAGGCGGAATTGGCCAAAGCGAGAACTCTGGCAACGATGGCCTGGTCATGCTCGATGACACCGGATAGCTCCTTGAGGCTGGAATCCGGATCTTCCATAATTTCGCGTGTTTTCAAAATTATATTCGGCATCGGCGGCAATTCGACCAGACTGCGCAATATTTTGCTTTTCAATGATAAGATTTTGGTGTCTTCTTCGGTTTCAGCAATAGGCGCCGTCAAGCGGGTCGGGTTATCATCTGATAGCGCGCTAAATTGGTTATCCTGTTTAGAGGCTGACGGCAGGGACAATTGTATAAAAATGTCGGCTTTGCATTTGGAACATATCAGTTCCAATGCCCGCTTACGGGTAACAATCAACTCGCTGGAAATCGTACTGACTCCGCGACATTCCGGACATTCTATTCTCATTATGGGTTTCCTAAATGGCTAATTGACCAAAAGGCCCCTTATTGATAAACATAAGTTGCTGCTTTGGTCTTACGCCGATGCAATATATTGTGTGTGCCTCGCTTTATTTCTAGTGGTTTGGTCTCTACATGATATTATTAAGCAATCTATAAATTAAATCAAGCCGATAACCGATAGCTCGCATGATGAATAGCAAGGAGGTCGCCCATGGATGATAAAACCCGTGAGATACTGGATTATTTCAAACACATAAACTCCATTCCACGCTGCTCCAAAAAAGAGGATTCAATTTCCACCTGGCTGCAATCCTGGGCTGCAAAAAAACAGCTGCCGGTAAAAAAAGATGAAGCCGGCAATCTGGTGTTTACGCTCAGCGCCAGTAAAGGATACGAACAGGCGCCCGGGATCGTTTTCCAGGGCCACATGGACATGGTCTGCGAAAAAATTCCGGAATCGCAGCATGATTTCACAAAGGATGCCATTCAACTGGTCTATGATGGTGACTGGCTGCGGGCGCAGGAAACAACCCTCGGCGCCGATAACGGCATTGCAATTGCCATAGGCCTTGCGCTGGCCGGTGACCCGAGCATTGACCATCCTCAGATTGAACTGCTGCTTACCGTCGATGAAGAAAGCGGCCTCAACGGTGCCAAAAAACTTCAAAGCGGATTTATCGAGGGCAAGGTTTTGTTAAATCTGGATTCGGAAACCGAGGGTGTTTTTACCGTGGGCTGTGCGGGTGGACGCGATACCCGTATCAGCTGTGACCTCAGTTTTTCAAATCTACCGGACAATTTCCAACCCTATCAACTTAAAGTTCATGGCCTGCAAGGCGGCCATTCCGGCATCGATATTGTCAAGCAGCGTGCCAATGCCAACAAGATTCTTGCCCGTGCGCTTTATCGCCTGCAATCGCTCGCCGATATCCGGTTGTTGTCTTTCAAAGGTGGCACCGCGCACAATGCCATACCCCGCGATGCAACGGCTGTTTTTGGATGCGAGCCGGCAGCGGTCAAACCCGTACAAAAAGCCGTCTCCGAATTTGAGCATGCCGTAAAAGCCGAATATGAGGCCGCTGAAAAAACTCTGGCGCTTTCAATTTCCCAGATAACCTCTGATAATATTGATCCGCCGGCCCTTGCATCGGGGGATGCCGCTAAGGTCATAAACATGCTTTTGGCTCTGCCCCACGGAGTCGCAGGGATGTCGGCCAATTTCAAAGAGCTGGTTGAAACTTCTAATAATCTGGCGACGGTTGAAATCAAAAACAAAAGCCTGGACATTTTGACCAGCCAGCGAAGTTCGGTGATGTCCCGACTCGATGAAATAGCCGCTTCCATCAATGCCACGGCAAGCCTGGCCGCAGCGACAGCCCAAACTGAAAACGAATATCCACCCTGGCAGCCGAATATGAACTCAGCGCTGCTGCAACGCTGTAAAGAGATCTATCAAAAACTGTTTGACCGCGAGCCGGTAGTCGAAATCATACATGCCGGTCTGGAATGCGCAATTATCGGAGCCACATACCCGGGCGTGGATATGATATCTTTTGGGCCCACGATCCAAGATCCGCATTCGCCGTCTGAGCGCCTTTATATCCCCTCAATTCGAAAAGTGTGGGATTTTTTAGGGGCGCTGCTGGCTTCCTATCGCCCCTAAATAAGCGGTTTCAAAGCCCCGCCTAATGCCCGATGCCTGTGTTGCCCCACTAATATAAGTGGGATTTCACATCTGTTTAAATGAATATTAAGGTGTTCATCAATCCGGTTCAAAGTACTCGCGTACTAGCGTGTACGCTCCGTTTTTGAACCGAATCCCGCCTTTTGAGTACCATAATATACAAAGCTCTGATGCGAAATCCCGCATTTTGCGGGAGCCCTCAAGCATGATTCGGGACTTTCAAACCACTTATTAAGCATTCCCCCGGATGGTTCCACTTCTTCTTATTACCACCCAATATAGGGGAACTTTGAAAAATCCTTATAAACATCAAAATTGGTCGAAGCGAGTGGAAAAAATTTAAAACCACATGAGAGTCCTTTAGACGTTAGCTCTTGGGATAAATTTTTACCGAAGAACCTTCGGCATTATTCATAAATTCGAGATCGTTTTTGCTTCTTTGGGCCATGCGGGATTCCACTTCTTCTTTTGACAGTCCCATCAGGATTTTGTAAGCATTATATTTGGTCTTGCAAAAATAGATATCAAACGGTTCCTTTTTTTCTTCAGCCCTGTAGATCCGGATCCCTGGAATATCATCATTTTGAATATACTCACTTTCAGAGTTTATCAACAAGGGTTCAATATCGCGTTTGTTCAACCAGGGTATGCATGCGCCTTCCATGCCCAAAGCCGGATCCATGATGGATCGAATTTTCTCGGTCACCCCACCGACGGCCAGGATAATGTCACCGGTAAGTGAGCCGGTTACACCGTAGCGCTGATTGACCGGCTGTTTCACAAAGTCGGATATCAGGGCAATATCCATGGCAACGGAGGCACTGTCGCCTTCTACACCTCCGTGGGCCTGAATATAATCCACATACATTTCATATCCAACATAAGGGGCACCAATATTATTCAACACCTTTTTTATAGAGGCCCTGACATTTTGAGCTGCTGCTTTGGCAATATCACCGATTTTACCGGGAGCGACGACTTTATCCGCGGTACCGACGTTAATCTGGCAATGAATCGGAAGGGGTTGACCGACCATCTGGCCGCTGGATTTTGAATGGATGACAGCCAGACCGACAACATAACCGATGGAATCGGTCATCGCACTGATATACTTCTTTAAATATTTTTTATGCTCGCTGAATTCTTTGGAAAGTCCGCCTTCCAGGCTTAAATGCTCTTTTAAGGCCTTTCTGACATGCCTGGCTTCAACTTTAGGTGCATTTTCAAAAATAGCCTCAAACTCAGCGGCTTTAATAATGCCGTTGATCGGCCGTAAAATGCCGCTCAATTTTCCGTCCGAGGCGCGGCACCTGAGCTCTTTGATAATTTCAAGAACAGCGCTTCTGCAAATCTCACGTTCCTGTAATTTAAAATCATCGGGAAGCGTTTTGCCGAATATGTATTCGCTGCGCTGCTTGACACTTTCATACCCTTCTTTGGCGATAACTTCCCCCCAGGAATCCTTGAACTCTTCTGCTAGGTTGATAATTTCCTGCTTGACATATTGAGCCACCTGTCGAATATTTTCAGCTGTTTCGGGCACGGCGCTTTCCATTTGAACGATTTCGCCTTTGTCTTCAATGCGGCTTAGAAACGCGCCCTCGCCTTCTTCCTGAAGATGTTGCAGCGTATCATGGTTGCAGCAGGCGACGAAAATATTTTCAGCCTTTAAAGGGTTCTCGGATCGGTCTGCGGCGCCGCTGCCGGTATTTCTGCCCCCCTCAAGGAAATATTGCTTGTTTTGCATAATCTCCAGCAATTCGGCCATATACCCCACCTTGATCAGGGTTTTTAGTTCATCGATGTAAATAATCGCAGATTTTGCATGGGCCCCCAGGTAGGCACGCTTGTGGCAGGGAGTTTCAAGATTTCCAGATTGGTAGGGATCATGACGAAATCCGCCTTTCATGTTTCTGGCATCCGGTTCCGATATTCTGGCCATCAAGTCCTTGTTTTTTCGGGGATCATATAAAATTTCCGGAACCATATCTTCCAGAGGCTTGACCGCATTTCGTCGATCCGAGTGGGATTCCCTTTGAATTTTTTCCTGGGCTTTGTGATTGTTCTCCTGCATATACATAAATATGGCACCCATTCCCGTCAGTCCGGCGATAACAAACGCAGCCGGGAAAAATATGCCGGCGGCGGTGCCGAAAACGGCCGCCCAGAGCAGCCCGCGTTTCGCATTGCGGGCGGATTGGATTTGAGCCGCAAGACTGAATTCATCCACGCTGTCCCTGGCCGAATCGATTCCCTTAATAAAGGTATCAAGCAATGGTTCTATTATTTCAGGATCCTCATAAGCAATCCGCACATGATTTTTATCTTTTGCCGGGTAGCCAATGATGGCTTCTTGGGGCCGCAAATAGTCACCGAGAGATTTTTCTAAAACTTCTTTGAACATGTCGGCCAGCATGGATTTGCCGGTTCCCGGTCTTCCCACCATAAGAATGTGCCCCCTGTTTTGAGCGATCTTGCGTATCGCCCGTTTGGCCTTATCCTGGAATATGACCCTGTCAATGGGATCTTCGGGCACGGCAATCTGGGAGGTATCTTCAAAAAAATTAAGCCGCTCATCCAACGTATGGGGATAATCCAGCAACTCTTTTATCCAGCCATAATCATTGTCGTTGTAATCACTCGTCATGGCTGAAACCTTCTATTGAATCCAGGAGATAAAACTTTCCGGCTTCTGATACACTCACGTATTTGCTGATTTCATCATAGACCCGGGGCAAATTCTTTCTGAGCACCTCGAGGGCTCTTAAATCATGAAGGACCGAAATCAGTGTCATCATCTTATCTTCAGCGCTATCGGACTGCGGTATATAATTGAATGAAATCCCGATCTGCATATAATTCAAGGAGGGTCTGATAAAATTTCGTTGATTTGAATCGATGTCATTCGCCTTCAAAATATCGCGGTAAATTTTAGGAAACGGGGACTTGGAATAGTCAACTTCAAGCTGTCTATTAAAGAACAATTTAAAGGGCCGTGCTTGATTTTTAATGCAGAGATCAAAGGCATTTTTGAGGTTCGCATCGGCATGCAGCGACTGTTCCAGCAGGAGCATATATTTGATGAGCTTGGCCTCATCCAGTGCGTATTCCACTTTATTATTTGAATTCAAAACGCAACACCTCGGTTTTCCATTTTTTTGATAGGTGATCAAACGGCGGGTGCGCCCGGAATCGTAAGCGCTAAAATCAAAACCTCGCATCTCAAACAGCCCTTCAACGATACAGGCCTTTCGAAGAAGGACACCGACATTTTTTGAAATATAATTATTAACGTATTTTAGTTTGTCCTCAATGCTGCCCTGCAGCTTCAGATAGGAGAAGTTTCCGCCAATATCCTCGCATATCCCGATGATATGGGCGATTTTATAGGGGTCCAGCTGGGGTAATCTTTTGGAAACGGCATCATATGATCGTAAGGACTCGTAAATAGTGTTCAGGTGGGATTCGAGATCCTTATCTTTCAAGGGCGGTATCTTGATCTTGCAGCGTGAAATTAATACCTCCGGAGGGATTGCATGACCCTTCCACAGATTGCGGAATCTGCGGGGGAATATGCGCTTAACGTTATCAATAATTTTGGTTGTTGTGCGCTGCGGATAGTGAATTTCGCAACCAATGAGCCGTTTCTCAACTTCAATCGGGTTGGGGTTCAGCAGGTAATGGGCGATATCAGAAATTTGATATTCCTTAACCGTGTCTGTATGTTTGCCACCTTCAATTGTGCTCATATCAAATTGAGAATCCCGGCCCTTGGATATGATCCAAACATCTGTATTTAAATCGGAAATTTTTCGCTTATTTTTAGTAACTGTCACCCGACGGTCCCTCTTCTTTTTGCAAAAGCGCGCGTTCAAGACGCATTATCTGCCTT
>Ga0255055_10001393_pt1 | contig 17829 bp, 11 predicted proteins | sample JV7_2_27_MG_FD_188633 | JGI IMG/M metagenome (GOLD analysis project Ga0255055, IMG submission 188633) | Seawater microbial communities from Jervis Inlet, British Columbia, Canada - JV7_2_27 | ecosystem: Environmental > Aquatic > Marine > Inlet | place: Canada: British Columbia | collected... | reverse complement strand
CGCGTCTGAAGCGCCTCATCCAAGAGATCCACCGGCGCTCGCTCTGGCAGGTGCTGGGGATCTACCTCGTCGGAGCCTGGGTCGCCTTCCAGGGCATCGAGGCCCTCGTCTCGGGGCTGGGCCTCCCTGAGTGGGTCCCGGGCCTCACGGTGGCCATACTGATCGCGGGGCTCCCCATCGTGCTGGCCACGGCATTCGTGCAGGAAGGCGTCGGAGCCCAGGAGGTGCCTGTCGAAGCACCCGCCCCATCCGAGCCCGAGGGGACAGCCACGCCAGCCGATTCCGGCGGGCTGCACCTCGTCTTGACCTGGCGGAACGTGGTCCTGAGTGGGGTCTTGGTGTTGGGGCTAGCGGGGGTCGGTGTCGGTGGGTGGCTCCTGCTTGGGGGCGGGGCCGCTCGCCCTCCCGAGCCCATCCGATCCATCGCCGTCCTTCCCCTCGAGAACCTCTCCGGCGATCCAGGGCAGGAGTACTTCGTCGGGGGGATGCATGAGGCGCTGATCAGCAGCCTTGCTCGGATCGGAACCGGGCTTCGCGTCATCTCGCGCACATCCGCCGTCCAGATCGCTCGCGAGGGAAAGACCATCCCGGAGATCGCCGCCCAGCTCGGTGTGGACGGCGTGATCGAGGGCAGCGCGATGCGGGAGGGGGATCAGGTCCGCGTGATCGTCCAGTTGATCGATGCCCGGAGCGACGATCATATCTGGGCGCAGAGCTACGACCGGGAGTTCAGCAGCGCGTTGGCTCTCACCCGAGAGATCTCCCGATCGGTCGCTGGGGAGATCCGTCTCGTGCTGAGCCCGGAGCGGGAGCGGTTGCTGGCGGATACTCGCCCCGTCGATCCGAAAGCTCTCGACCTCTATCTGAGCGGTGTGCAGCACCTCAGCCGAATCACCGTGCCGGACGTGCGTCAGGCGGTTCAACTGTTCGAAGCTTCCATCGCAGCGGATGCCAGCTTTGCGCGGGCGTACGAAGGGCTCGCGAGGGCCTATCAGGATCTGATGGTGAGGCTCTGGACCATTTCCCCTGAGGAAGGACTCCCGAAGATGCGCGAGGCGGCCTCTCGGGCACTCGAGCTCGATGGAACCCTGGCGGAAGCGCACGCGCTCGTAGCGTACGCTCGCTGGAGTATGGAGCTCGAGTGGGTCGAGACCGAAGCGTCGCTCTCACGGGCGCTCGCACTCGAGCCCATGAATGTACGTGTCATGAGCACCTGCTCGTGGTTTCTCGCATGCGCTGGCCGAATCGAGGAGGGGCTCGGGCTCATGAAGCGAGCGGTAGCAGCGGACCCGCTGAATCCCGGCATTCGGTCGAACTTCGGCTGGAGGCTCTACCAAGCGCGGCGCTTCGGCCGTGTCATCGACGAGGCAAATGGGATGCTCGAGAGGGACCCCACCTCTGCCGTTGCCTACGACCTCTTGGGTGCGTCCTATTGGTTGCTGGGAGATCTCGAGGCTGCGCACAACGCTTACCGACGGTGGCACAAGCTGGCGGGCCGGCCTGGGTGGTGGTTGGAAGCGGTTGACCGGGGCTACGAACAGGGCGGATTCAAGGGAGGTAGGAGGGAACTCTTGGCGGCCATTCGTGAACATGACGACGGCAGCATCTCCCACGCGGCGAGAGCGACCTACGCGTGCATGGCAGAGCAACCCGAGGAAGCCCTCGTCGAGTTGAACCACGCGCTTCGCAGACGAGATCCGCTCGTCCTCATGATTGGCACATTTCCTATGTTCAACTGCGTCCGCCCCGACCCGCGCTTCCAAGACCTGCTCCGCAAGATCAACTGGCCGGGGCTCGAGAAATGACAGAGGCCGAACGCAAGCTCGCGGCGATCCTGAGCGCGGATGCGGTCGGCTACTCGCGCCTCATGGCCGAAGACGAGGCGGCCACGATCCACACCCTGACTGACTACCGCGCCGAGATCGCTCTCCTCATCGAGCAGCGCAGGGGCCGGGTCGTCGACACCCCTGGCGACAATGTCCTGGCCGAGTTTCCGACGGCCCTCGACGCGGTTCGCTGTGCCGTCGAGATCCAGGGCGTGCTCAGGGCACGCAACGCGAGCCTCCCCGCCGAACGCCGCATGGACTTCCGGATCGGGGTCCACATGGGCGATGTCGCCGTCGAGGATGGAAGAGTCTACGGTGACGGCGTCAACATCGCTGCTCGCCTGGAGGCACTGGCCGAAGCCGGGGGCATCTGCATTTCGGCGATGGTGCGCGAGCAGGTGCGCAACAAGCTCGATGTCGGCTACGTCGATCTGGGCGATCAGACCGTCAAGAACATCCCGGATCAGGTCCACGTCTACCGGATTCAGCCGCGAAGCGAGCCGGAGGAGTCCGCGCGGGGATCGGCCTCGCGGGGCAAGCGGCGCTCGCGTCTGCGCGGTGCGCTCGTGGCGGCGGCCGCGGTGCTGCTGCTCCTCGGAGTCGGCCTCTGGGCGAGCTGGCCCCGCCCCCTGGGCCTGCTGATCGACATCGCGGGAGTGAGTGGCCCGCCGATCGATCCGCCCCTGCCCGACAAGCCTTCCATCGCGGTCTTGCCCTTCGCGAACATGAGCGGCGACCCGGAGCAGGAGTACTTCAGCGACGGGATCACCGAGGACCTGACGACCGAGCTGGCCCGAAGCCCGTTCCTCTTCGTCATCGCGCGGAACTCGGCCTTCACCTACAAGGGGAAGCGCGTGAAGGTGGAGGACGTGGGCCGCGAGCTCGGCGTGCGCTACGTGCTGGAGGGGAGCGTGCGCAAGGCGGGGGATCGCGTCCGGATCACGGCGCAGCTGATCGACGCGACCACGGGGGGCCACCTCTGGAGCGAGCGCTACGACCGGGATCTATCTGACATCTTCGCGCTCCAGTCGGAGATCGCCGAGGAGATCTTGGGGGCAGCGGGTGTCGAGATCGGAGCAGCCGAAGCCCAGCGCCTCGCCCGGAAGCCGAGCGAGAGCTTGACGGCCGTCGATGCCTGGTGGAAGGCCGGCTACCACCTCAACCGAAATACCCGGGATGACAACGAGAAGGCACGGCGTCTGTTCGAGCGCGCCGTGGAGCTCGACCCGGGCTTCGCCGGGGCCCTCGGCCTGCTCGGGAACACGTACGCGCTCGAGTTCGCCTCCGGCTGGAGCTCCGACGCGACGCTCCTCGATCGGGCGGAGGAGCTGGCACGCCGCGCGATCGCGCTGGATGACTCGCACCCCGGCGGTCACCTGACGATGGCGTGGGTGAACCTCAACCGGGGCAACTCGGCCGAGGCGATCACCGCCGCGGAGCGAGTGATCGAGCTCGCGCCCAACTTGGAGTGGGCTCACGCGGCCCGGGGGCACGCCCTCGCCCAGGAGGGCCGGTTCCTCGAGGCGACCGGGGCGGTGCGACGGGCACTCCGTCTGAACCCCCGCGCGCCCAGCGCTCTGTTGCTGAACGTGGCAGCGGTGAACTTCCTCGCGGGTCGAAGGGAGAAGGCCGTCGAGCAGTTGGAGCGCGTGCGGATGGCCAACCCCGACCAGATCGCTTCACGGGTTGTTCTCGCGGCCTACTACCAGCAGGAAGGCCAGCACGACAAGGCGTCCGCCGCGATCGTCGAGATTCTGCGGGTCACCCCGGACTTCAGCGTCGAAAGGGCGAGGCAGATGCTCGCGGCGTATGAGAACGCCCTCGGCTCCGAAGAGTTCGCGGAGGTCATGGAAGCGCTCCGCGAGGCCGGGTTGCCGGAGTAGCCCCAGGCGAACCCCGATTCAGTTCAGAGCAGGCTCGCAGCGATCCTCTCCGCCAACGTGGTCGGCCATGCGCGGTTGGCTGCGGAGTCTTCACGGACCTCCGAAAGCCGGTCTTCGAGAGGGCACGCGGTTCGAGTGCCGTCGGCGAGACTTGGCGGGCGTCTCTTCGCCTGCCGAAACCGCTCCCGCTGCTTCCCATATGCTTCCCAGCGAGGATCGGCTTCGTCGGGCAAGCATCGCCTCCCCGCGCCGCCCCGGCGGGCGGGAGCCCGGCCGCGCATGATCGCTGGTTGCTGTCACGTTGCTGTCAATCCCACGCCCGGAGGCCTCGGAAACAGGCAAAGGGCGCCGCAACCGCCTGGAAACGCTGGAGCCGACGGGCGGGCCCGAGCCGCCGACCCGCTAATTACGAATCAGCTGCTCAAGCGGGTGGGCTATCGGAGGGGTTCTGCGCGGATTTTCGGAGGCGTCCCCTGGTGAGCTGGCTGGGTCTCGAGTCGGGTGCCGGGGTGTTGACAGGCAGGCGATAGATAAGATATTCAATATATATATTGAGTATTCTTAGCACCGGGCGCGGCGCGGCGGTCGCGAACCGGGAGGAGTAACCGATGCTCAACGAAGGGATCATCAGGCCGGACACCCGGCAGCTCATGAAGACCGAGATGATTCGGGAGCTCCACGAGCTCGGAGGCACGACCCCGCTGCGCTGGCAGCATGCCGTCTTCAAGCGTTGCACGGGCGAGGACTTTACGGAGCTGGACTGGACCTACGAGGACAACAAGGCGGGCGCGTTCCTGTGGACCAAGAGCTTCGATCAGCTGATCGAAGAGCTGGTGGACGAGGGCTTCGTCCGTGAAGAGCGCCGCGAGGGCTCGGAAGAGGTAATCCTCGTGCCGGTGGACGTGGACTCCGGCATCGACTGGTCCAAGCTCGTCTACCCGCCGGCCTGATCGCGCAGCCAGGCAGGTCGGATCCAGGCGCATCGGCGCCTGGTCAATGGCGAATCACGCGTCAGTCTGGGATCGTCTGAGGCTCGGGCCCCTCGAGAAGGAGGTTTCGCATGGCCCCCGGCGGTCCTCGGGCGCTGCGCTGTGAGTACCAGGTCGACCCCATCGGGCTGGGAACGCGCCAGCCCCGCTTCTTCTGGAAGCTCGACGACGAGCGCCCGGGCGCCTGCCAGAGCGCCTACCGCGTGCTGGTCGGCTCCGATCCGGAGCGGCTCGCGCAGGGTGAGGGCGATCTCTGGGACAGCGGCGAGGTCGCGTCGGGCGAGAACGCACACGTGGTCTACCAGGGCGCCGCCCTGGGCTCGCGCCAGCGCGCCCTCTGGAAGGTGCAGAGCTTCGATGCCGAGGGCGAGCCCTCCGCCTGGAGCACTCCCGCCCGCTTCGAGACCGGCCTGCTCGAGCCCTCCGACTGGACGGCCCGGTGGATCGCCTCGCCGCTCGCGGGCGCACCCAAGAGCTCGCCACCGGTTCCCGCGCTTCGGCGCGCCTTCCAGGTGACCCGCCCGATCGCGCGGGCGCGCCTCTACGTCACCGCACTGGGTCTCTACGAGGCCTGGATCAATGGCCGTCGCGTCGGCGACCACGAGCTCGCACCGGGGTGGACCGACTACGCCACGCGCGTCCGCTACCAGGTCTACGACGTCACCGACCCCCTCCGCGAAGGGGGCAATGCGATCGGGTCGCTCCTCGGTGACGGCTGGTACTGCGGCTTCATCGGCCTGGTGAAGGCCCGCGAGACTTACGGACGGCGCCCCGCCCTGCTGGCCCAGCTCGAGATCCTGCACCGGGACGGAAGCGAGACGCGCGTCAGCAGCGACGAGCAGTGGCACTGGCACGCCTCACCCATCCTCGCGTCCGACATCATGCAGGGGGAGACGGTCGACGCGCGCCGGGAGCTGGGCGCCTGGACGCGGCCCGGCTACGACGACGAAGCCTGGGCGCCGGTCGACCTCGCTCCCGCGCCCGCGATCTCTCTCGACGCCATGAGCGGCCCGCCGGTGCGGGCGATCCGCGAGCTCAGCCCGGTGAAGAATCCCGTGCACAGGGGACATCCGATGTTCGGCCCGCGCTGGATCTTCGATCTCGGCCAGAACATGGTGGGACGGGTTCGCCTTCGCGTGCGAGGCGAGGAGGGCGCCACGGTCCAGCTGCGTCACGCCGAGGTCCTCGACGAGCTGGGCGAGCTCTACACCGAGAACCTCCGAGACGCCCGCGCCACCGACACCTTCACGCTTCGCGGCAGCGGCGAGGCGGAGAGCTTCGAGCCCCGCTTCACCTTCCACGGATTCCGCTACGTGGAGGTGTCGGGGCACCTGGAAGAGGGAGCCATCGAGGAGCTCACCGGCGTGGTGCTCCACTCCGACATGCCCGAGACGGGGGTGTTCAGCTGCTCGGATGCCGACCTGAACCAGCTCCAGAGCAACATTACCTGGGGTCAGCGCGGCAACTTCGTCGACGTGCCCACCGACTGCCCCCAGCGCGACGAGCGCCTCGGCTGGACCGGCGATGCCCAGGTCTTCGTCCGCACCGCCGCGTTCAACATGGAGGTGGCGGGGTTCTTCTCGAAATGGCTCCTCGACCTCGAGGATGCCCAGGGCGAGGACGGCCGGGTTCCTCCCGTCGCCCCGGTGACCGGCATCGGGCCCCTGCCCAAGCTGGATGGCGGGCCCGCCTGGGCGGACGCGATCGTCATCTGCCCGTGGACGATCCACCGCTGCTTCGGTGACCGCCGGCTCCTGGAGGAGCGCTGGGAAGGCATGGCGGCCTACATCGACTTCCTGGAGCGGCGCTTCCCGAACGGCATCCGCGCCGACCCCAGCATCGATCCGTGGGGCGGCTTCGGCGACTGGGTGGCGCTCGACGGAACGGTCCGCCACGAGGACCGGCTGGGCGGCACCCCCAAGGACCTGATCGGCACCGCGTTCCTCTCCTACTCCTCCCGGCTTCTCGCCGACATCGCCCGCACCATCGATCGGCCCGACCAGGAGAAGCGCTACCGCGAGCTCTCCTCGTCGGTGCGCGACGCCTTCCGCAGGCGCTTCGTCACACCCGACGGCCTGGTCGCGGGCAACACGCAGACGAGCTACGTGCTCGCCCTCCACTTCGATCTCCTCGAGGAACACGAGCGGGAGCTCGCCGCCAACGCCCTGGCCCACAACATCGAGCAGCACGGTCACCTCACCACCGGCTTCGTCGGGACGCCTTATCTATTGCAGGTGCTCACTCGCACCGGGCGGCTCGACCTGGCCTACCGCCTGCTGCTGCGCCGCGAGTTCCCCTCGTGGCTCTACCCGGTGGTGAAGGGCGGCGCCACCACGATCTGGGAGCGTTGGGACGGCTGGACCGAGGAGAGGGGCTTCTTCGACCCCGAGATGAACAGCTTCAACCACTACGCCTACGGGGCCGTGGGCGAGTGGCTGTACGGCACGGTGGCCGGCCTCGACCTCGACCCGGAGGTGAGCGGCTGGCGCCGCGCCCGCCTGGCGCCGCGTCCCCCCCTGCATCCCGGCCTGCCGGACCCGCCGCTGCTCACGCGGGCGCGCGCCGAGCTCGAGACGATTCACGGTGGCTACGCGGTGGAGTGGTCCATCGAGGGCGAGCGCTTCCGTTTCGACGCGCGGGTGCCGGCGGGCTGCTCGGCGCGCGTCGAGCTGCCCGATGGGAGCACCGACGAGGTGACGGCCGGGCGCCACCGCTTCCAGATCGATCTCGACGCGACCAGGAACCCAGGAGCCTGACCCAAGGGTCGGGTCACCTGGCCCCCTCCGGCCAGCCTGGGAGATGCCCCGGGCGAAGCGAATTTCCCCTTGCCGGCCTGCGGGGGGTATGATCAGGGGGGTCACCCGAGATCACCCGACGCGGATGTGTCTCCTGGAGTTCTGGCGCGGACAGGTTCGAGCGGAAGCGTAACCCTGGTCGAATCCTCGGGTGGCTGGAGTCGGATTTCGCAGTCCCCCAACTCGTGGAAGTGCCCCATGAGTAGCGATAAGAAGCCCCAGGGCGAGTCTCTGATCGAGCTGGAGGCTCTACGTGCCCGTGTGGCGGAGCTCGAGCGCGCCCGGGCCGCACTCGAGCGGACGGTGGAGGCGCTGAGAGAGAGCGACGAGCGATTCCAGCTGGCGATTCGGGCCACTTCTGATGGCTTGTGGGACTGGGACTTCGTCACGGGCAACGAGTGGTGGTCGGCTCGGTACAGGCAGCTGATCGGATACACCGAGGACGATCTGCCCTCCACTTACGAATCGTGGGCGTCGATCCTGCACCCCGACGACCGCGAGCGCACGTTCGAGGCCGTCCGTCTGCAGTTCGAAGAGGATCGAACCCATGACATCGAACTCCGATTGAGAACCAAGCACCGTGGGTATCGCTGGTTCCTCGCCCGAGGAGCGATCGGGAGAGACGAAACCGGCAAACTGGTCCGGATGGCCGGCTCGATCAAGGACATCGACGAGCGCAAGCAGGCGGAAATATCGCTCATCGTAGCCAAGGAGCAGTTGGAGCACCTCCTGGAAACCAGTCCCGTGGCGATCTACAGGTGCGAGCCGGGAGGCGACTACCCGGCCACCTTTGTCAGCAACAACGTCGAGCACCAGCTCGGCTACGCAGCACACGAATTCATCGACGATCCGCAGTTCTGGTGGGGCCACATTCACCCCGACGACGCGCCGCGTGTCATGGCCAACCTGTCGGCCCTTCTCGAGAAGGATCACCACACCCACGAGTACCGCTTCCGGCACAGAGATGGGACCTACCGTTGGATGCACGACGAGGCGAGACTGGTACGCGATGCGGACGGCAACCCGCTCGACGTCATCGGCAGCTGGATCGACATCACCGAGCGCAAGAGAAGCGAGGAGGAACGCCGAGTCCTCGAGGCAGAGCTCCGCCAGGCCCAGAAGATGGAGGCCGTGGGCCAACTCGCCGCCGGCGTGGCGCACGACTTCAACAACATCCTGACGGTGATCCTCGGCAACGCCGAGCTGCTGCTGCCGATGCTGAGACCGGGCCTCGATGAAGGAGCAGCCGATGCGGCCAAGAGCGGGCTGGAGCAGGTCCGGTCCGCGGGCCAACGAGCGGCGACACTGACGCGACGGCTGCTGGCGTTCGGCCGCAAGGAGATGACCAGGGCGGAGGTGCTCGATCCGGAGGGCGTGATCCGCGATGCGGAGGAGTTGTTGCGGCGGTTGCTCCGCGAAGACATCGCGTTCGAGGTGAACGCGGCACCGGACACACGCTGCATTCGCGCCGACGCCGGGCACGTCGAGCAGATCATCGTGAATCTCGTCCTCAACGCACGCGACGCCATGCCGGAAGGAGGCACGCTGAGCGTGAGGTGCGCCAACGCGGATCTGGATGAGGCCCACGCCGCCGTCCACTTGGACGCGAGACCCGGCCCACACGTCATGCTCGTCGTCAGCGACACCGGCATCGGGATGAGCGAGGAAACGACCGAGCACATCTTCGAACCGTTCTTCACCACCAAGCCGATGGGCAAAGGCACGGGACTGGGCCTCGCGACGGTGTACGGGATCCTGAGACAGACGGGGGCCCACATCTCGGTCGAGAGCGAGCTGGGAAAAGGCTCGACGTTCAGGGTGTACTTCCCGGCGGTCGAAGACGAGCCCGCGAATGCGGAGGAGGTGGCTACGGCCGAGGGATCGGGCGGCGATGAGGTGATCCTCGTCTGCGAGGATGAAGAGCCCGTGCGCCGACTGGCTTGCCAGGTGCTCCGAACCGCCGGGTACACGGTCCTCGAGGCGGAGAATGGAAGGCACGCACTGGAAGTGGCCGCAGGCCACCGTGGGCCGATCCACTTGCTGCTCTCAGACGTGATCATGCCGGAGCTCGACGGCCGGAAGCTCTCCCAGGAGATGACCAGAACTCATCCGGGGCTGCAGGTGATGTTCGTTTCGGGCTACACGGATGACGTGCTCGACAGCGAGGTCTCCCGGGGCAAGGGGACGGACTTCCTGCAAAAGCCCTTCACCCCCGCCGCTCTGCTACAGCGCGTTCGCGAGCTATTGGATCATCCCTAGCCGCGGTAGCCCCGCTGCCTACGCAGCTAGCGAATCGGCAACACGCTCGACTTGCGCACCGTGCGGAGCGCGAAGCTCGACTGCACCCGCGCCACGCCGGGAAGGCGGGTGAGATGCTGGCTGTGGCAACTATATTCTTGTTCAGCGATTCTGCCGGATTCAACGGCTTGCTGCAGCCGCGAGGAGGGGGATGTGAGGATCGGGGTTCCCAAGGAGATCAAGGTGCACGAGTACCGCGTCGGCCTGGCACCCGCCGGGGCGCGGGAGCTCGTGGCGGCGGGCCACGAGGTGCTGGTCGAGACCCGTGCCGGCGCCGGGATCGGATTCGCGGACGAGGACTACCAGAGCGCCGGCGCGCGGCTCGCCGACCGCGCGGCTGCGGTCTTCGAGGGGGCCGATCTCGTGGTCAAGGTGAAGGAGCCGCAGCCGCAGGAGTGCGCCATGCTGCGGCCCGGCCAGGTGCTGTTCACCTACCTCCACCTCGCGCCCGACCCCGCGCAGGCCCGCGCGCTCTGCGACTCGGGTGCCACCGCCATCGCCTACGAGACGGTGACCGCCCCGGACGGCTCGCTTCCGCTGCTCACGCCGATGAGCGAGGTGGCGGGGCGGATGTCGGTGCAGGTGGGGGCGACCTGTCTGCAGAAGGCCCATGGCGGACGGGGGGTGCTGCTCGGCGGGGTGCCGGGCGTGGATCCCGCGAGGGTGGCGATCCTGGGCGGCGGCGTCTCCGGCACCCATGCGGCGGAGATGGCGGTGGGCATGCGGGCCGACGTCACAGTGGTGGACAAGTCCATCGCGCGGCTGCGCGAGCTCTCGGCCCTCTTCGGCCCCTCCCTCAACACGACCTATTCGACGGCCGACGGGATCGAGTCGCTCGTGACCCGCGCAGATCTGGTGATCGGCGCGGTGCTGGTCGCCGGGGCCGCCGCACCCAAGCTCGTCTCGAGGGAGACGGTGCGGAAGATGAAGCCCGGCGCAGTCGTGGTGGACATCTCCATCGACCAGGGGGGCTGCTTCGAGACCAGCCGGCCGACGACGCACGCCGAGCCGACCTTCGTGGTCGACGACGTGGTGCACTACTGCGTCACGAACATGCCGGGGGCGGTGCCGCTCACCTCCACTCTCGCCCTCACCAACGTGACGCTCCCCTACGTCAGGGCCCTGGCGGACCTCGGACTCAAGGCGGCGCTGGCCGCCGATCCCCACCTGGCGTGCGGTCTCAACGTGCACGACGGGCACATCACCCACGAGGCCGTGGCGCGCGACCTGTCTCTCGAGTACCGGCGATATCCCGTCGCCGCGTAGCTCCCACGTAGTTGTAGAGCGTCCCCTTCCCGACCCCGACGCGCTCGGCGATCGCGTTCACGCTTCCGCGGTCGTAGCCGCGCGCTGCGAACTCCGCGCAGGCCGCTTCGAGGATGGCCCGGTAGCGCTCGGGGCGCTCGACTCGCAGGCGATCAGGATCCGCCACTTCGACCCTTCTTTAGCCCATTCATGGCCCGTTCTGACTGACCGGTCACTCAGCGACCTCTGGCGCGCCTTCCCCGTCAAGTCCAGTGCGGCACACCCAGGGGCTCCGCGGCCCCCTGGCCCCTCCTGCAGCCTTCTAAGGCGAAGGGCGTCATCTGCCGATACCTCCCCCGTGCAGGTGCGCTTCGGTGCATCGGGGAGGTGGGTATGCGCGCGGCCGAGCGCAGCCTGCGGGTGACTTTCGAGAGCGCCGAGACGTTCCAGCAGGAGTACGCCGCGAACCTGGTTCACGGCGGCGTCTTCATCCCCACCGACCAGGCCTTCAAGATCCTCGAAGAGGTGCAGGTCGAGTTGGTCCTGGCGTTCTCCGGGGACCGGCTCACCATGGCGGGCGAGGTGGTGCACCGGGTCGCGCCCGAGATGGCGCGGATGGGCGCGCCGGCCGGCGTCGCCGTCCAGTTCGACGGCCCCTTGGGGGTGGTGCGCAAGCGGTTCGAGCCGCTGTGCGCACTCAGCGGGGTGTCCGGGGAGCCGCCGGCGGACCCGGGGCAGCGCAGAGCGCCGCGCACGAAGGCCCGGGTCACCGCGTGCGTCCACAGCAAGACCGGCCAGGTCATGGGGCACACCCAGGATCTCAGCCGCACCGGCGTGCTGGTCTCGGTGCCGGGCGAGGGCGTCCCCGTCGGGGAGAAGGTGCGCCTCTCGCTCAGCCATCCCACCAGCGGGGAGTCGATGGAGGTCAACGGCCTCGTCGTGCGCGACATCCAGGGCGACAGCGGCGTCTCCGGGCTCGGCATCGCCTTCGAGCCGGCCGAGAGCGAGCGCGCCGAGCTGGAGCGCTTCGTGGAGGGGATCCAGAGCACCGAGCACACGCGACGCCTCGGCGGCATCACCGGCGGCATCGCCGAGCTCGGCGTACAGAACCTGCTCCAGATGTTCACGAGCACCATGCCGACCGGCACCCTCACGCTGCAGCACGGTCAGCGCGAGGGCGTGATCGGCTTCGATGGCGGCCAGCTGCGGTTCGTGCGGCTGGGCCGCGCGACGGGTCTGAAGGCGCTGGTGCGCCTGCTCGCGTGGAGCGAGGGTCGCTTCGAGTTCCACGCGTCTCTCGACTCCGTGGAAGAGCGCGAGGAGCCGATGCCCCTGCACACGGCGCTCTTCGACGCCGCGCGGCTGCTCGGCGAGGGCGAACGGATCGACCGGAGCCGCCTGCCCGCCGCAGCCAAGCCGCGCATCGCGAAGGCGGACAGCGAGGGGGACGATCTCAGCAAGGTCGAGGCGACGGTGCTCGACCTGGTGCGGGCCGGCTTCACCGTGCAGCGCATGGTCGACGTGATCCCGGAGCCGGACCCCGCGATCTACCGGGCGCTGGTCACGCTCGCCGAATGCGGCGCCATCTCCATCTGATTCCCCAACGCCCGTGACATTTCCCGAAACCGGCCGTCACTGATCCTCAGGCACGATTTCCTCTCTCGGCGGCCAGGGCGCGGTACTCGCGGATGATCTCCTCTGCCACCTCGGTCACGGTCAGCGGGTCGGTATCGATTTCGCGATCCGCCGCGGCCCGGTACAAGGACAGGCGCTGCGAGAGAACCTCCTCGACTTCCTCCAGGAAGGACCTGCCCTCGGTGAGCGACGGTCGCTCCGTGCTCTTCTGGATGCGGTGGACGATCACATCCACCGATGCCTTGAGCCAGAAGAGGGCGCCGTTGCGACGAAGGTTCTCGGTGTTCTCCGGGCGCAGGACCACCCCGCCGCCGGTATCCAGGATCGCGTCGTCGCGCATGGCGAAGCGCTCGGCAATCTCGGACTCCAGGTCCCGAAACCACGGCCAGCCGTGCTTCTCGACGATCTCGGGAATCGGCATCCCAGCTTCGCGCGCGATCTCTTCGTCGAGACTCACCGCCGGCATGCCCAGCTTCCGTGACAGAATCTCGGCCACCGCCGACTTCCCGGTTCCGCGGTACCCGATCAGTACGAGATTCATCGCTTCGCTGCCCGGCTCTCAGCTGGAAAGGTGGTCGAGGACGACCTGCTTCATGACTCGCTTCGGAGCGCGCTCTCCCGTCCAGGCCTCGAACTGGAAGAGGGCCTGATTCACGAACATCTCGATGCCCGGGATGGTCTTGACGCCTCTCGCCCTGGCTTCCTCGAGAAGCTTGGTCTGGTAGGGGTTGTAGACGATGTCCATGACGGCGAGGTCCGCGTGCATCAGTTCCGGGGGAACCAGGCTCTCGTCCTCTCTCGGGTGCATCCCGATCGGAGTGGCGTGGATCAGGACCCGGCTCTCCGCGATCCGCCTGGCGAGACTCTCCTCGGTGAGGGTCTCGCCGGTCGCGTTCACCCCGGTCCTCTCCCCCAGGTCCCGAACCAGGGTCTCGAGCTCGTCTTCGACGACACCCAAGATCACCAGCGACAAGGGCGGAGCGCGATGCGCCAGATCGAAGCTGATCGCCCGCGCGGCTCCCCCCGAGCCCAGGACCAGGACGGGCCGGCCGGCCACCTCGACACCGCTTTCCAGGAGCGCCTGGCGGGCGCCGGGACCGTCGCTCCCGAATCCCCGGAGCTTTCCGCCCTGGTTGACCACGGTATTGATGGAGCCGATCTGCCGGTCGACCTCGGCGATCTCGTCCAGGTGCTCGATGATCGCCACCTTGTGGGGAATCGTGACGCTCATACCGCGGAAGTTCTCGAGGGCGCGCATTCCCGATACGGCAGACCGGACGTCTTCCACGCGGAAGGCGAGATAGACGAAGTCGAGCCCCAGCTCCTCGAAGGCCCGGTTGTGCATCGCCGGCGAAAGCGAATGCGACACCGGATTTCCAATCACGGCGCAAAGCTTGGTGTTGGGATTGACATCGGCAATCGATCTCATCTCCACCTCGTCCCGTTCGCCGCTGCGTCGCAGAACCATAGCCCAGCCCCGGTTCCTCGCAGAGCCCGGAATGCACGGTGATCGTTGAGGATTTTCGAAGCGCGAGGCGAGCCGGGATCTTGGCGAGAATCCCCCACTCCCTCGAGCTGTGCTATGGAGGCAGGCCATGCGGGTGCACCACCTCAACTGCGCGACACTCCGTCCCCTGGCGGCGCCCGAGATGGTCAGCCACTGCCTGCTCGTCGAGACCGGAAGCGAGCTGGTGCTGGTCGATGCCGGCTTCGGTACGGGCGACATCGAGCGCAGCCGGGAGCGATTGGGCTCCTCGTTGAAGTTCGTGCTCCGGCCGAGCCTCGAGCGGTCCGAGACCGCGATCGAGCAGGTGCGGGGACTCGGCTTCGATCCGAAGGACGTGAGACACGTGATCCTGACCCACCTGGACGTGGATCACGTGGGAGGGGTAAGCGACTTCCCCTGGGCGCGCCTGCACGTGACACGCGACGAGGTTGTCGGCGCCTTCGAGAAACCCACGGCGGCCGAGCGCGCGCGCTTCAAGGGTCTCGGCTGGGCGCGCGATCTGACCTTCTCCACCTACGAACCGAACGGGGAGCCCTGGCTCGGCTTCCGATGCGTTCGCGGTCTCGAAGGCCTGCCGGCAGAGTTCCTGCTGGTATCGCTTCCGGGCCACACGCGGGGCCATGCGGGCGTGGCGGTGCAGGTCGCGGAGCGATGGCTCCTCCACTGCGGCGACGCCTACTTCTACCACGCCGAGATGCAGCCCGAGCCAAAGCGTCCCTGGGCCCTTTCGCTCTTTCAGCGCTTCTGCATCGACGATGCGGCACGGCGTCGGCACCAGGCGAAGCTGCGAGAGCTGGTGCAGAGCCACGGCGACGAGGTCCGGGTGTTCTGCACCCACGACCAGCACGAGTACCAGGCCGCGCGCGGCCGCGCAGCGGGTTAGGAGCTTCACTCGAGGACGATGACGGACGGGACGGGAAGGATCTTCTACGGCTGGTACATCGTCGCCGTCTGCTTCGTGGTCAACTTCGTCGTCTTCGGCATCACCGTGAACACGTTCACCGTCTACGTGAAGCCGATCCAGGCCGACATGGGATGGTCACGAGGCCAGATCTCCGCGGCCATTACCGTCGCAGCCGTCGCCATGGGGCTCGGGGCGCCCTTCATCGGCCGCCTGATCGATCGCACCGGCGCGAGGCTCGTGATGGCGACGGGAGCCGGGATCACCGGAATTTGCACACTGCTCCTCTCGCAGGCGCAGTCGCTCCCCTACTTCTACGCGATGTTCGTCGTGTCGGGCATCGGAATGGGAGCGGCCACACTCATTCCCGTCTCCCTGGTGATCTCGAACTGGTTCACCGCGATGCGCGGAAAGGCGCTCGGCGTCGCGATGACGGGCACCGGACTCGGCGCGATGGTGATGGTCCCCGTGACCAGCTGGATCGTGGTCCACTGGGGCTGGCGCACCTCCTACCTGATCATGGGATGCATCATCCTGCTGATGGTGCCGATGAATCTGCTCTTCATCCGCACTCGCCCCTCCGACATGGGCCTGCTGCCCGACGGCGGTCTCGCCGCTGCGGAAGAGCCCGCCTCGGCCGTTGGACTCGGTGTAGCCGAAGCCGTGAGGACGCAGGCCTTCTGGATGATCGGAGCCATGATGATGCTCGCCGGCCTGGTGGCGATGGGCGTGGGCGTGCACCTGATGCCCTACCTGACGGACATCGGGCATGCGGAGTCGAGGGCGAGCCTGATCATCGCCGTCATCTCGGGGATGACGGTGATCGGGAAGATCGGAATGGGCTCCATCACCGACCGCTGGGGCGTGCGACCGGCGGTGGCTCTGGCCTTCGGCCTGATCCTCGCCGGAATCCTGCTTCTGATGGGCTCGCGGGGTCTCTCCGTCGCCTTCACCTTTGCCATCGTCTACGGCTTCGGGATCGGTGCGCCGCTCGTCGTCAATCCCGCACTGACGGCCGAGCGCCTCGGCCTCAAGCACTTCGGCGCGGTGTTCGGGATTCTGACACTGTTCAATACCGCCGGCGCCGCACTGGGCGCGGTCCTCACCGGCTTCATCTACGACGCCGTCACCTCCTACATCCCGGCCCTCCTGCTCTTCGTCGCACTCACGGCTGTGGCGGGGCTCTGCGGCGTGATGGCCCGCCGGGCGCTTCCGACCTAGGAGTCTGACCCAGGGTCGCCAGGCTCATTTTGCTCGCCTTGGGGGCTGCCCGAGGACTACCATGGGGAGCTGTACGACGACCGGTGGCAGGTCACCTGCCGTCGGCCGCCCCCGAGCCTCGGGTGCAATCATGGCGAACAACCGGCAGATTCTGGTGAAGGAGCTCCCGGAGGGGCCGCTCGAGGAGCGCCACTTCGAGCTTCGCGAGGCGCCGATCCCGACGCCGGATGCCGGCGAGGTGCTGACCCGCACCATCTACCTCTCCCTGGACCCCGCGAACCGGGCCTGGATGCGGGGTGCCACGTACCGCGCTCCGGTGGAGGCGGGCGACGTGATGGCCGGATTCACCGTGGCTCAGGTGATCGACTCCCGCGATCCCGGCTTTCGCCCGGGCGAGCTGGTGGAGTGCGAGAGCGGCTGGCAGGAGCACGCCGTCCACCCGGCGCGGGCGCTCCGGCGGCTCGAACGCCGGGGCCCCTTGAGCCATCACCTGTCGGCCCTCGGCATCACGGGCCTGACGGCGTACTTCGGTCTGCTGGAGATCGGACGACCCCGCGCGGGAGAGACCGTGGTGGTATCCGCGGCGGCGGGGGCGACGGGGAGCGTGGCCGGCCAGATCTCCCGGATCCGCGGATGCCGCACCGTCGGACTGGCGGGATCCGACGACAAGTGCGCGTGGCTCACCGAAGAGCTCGGCTTCGATTCGGCGATCAACTACAAGACCGAGAAGGCTCGCCCGGCGCTCAAGGAGCACTGCCCGGGCGGCATCGACATCTACTTCGACAATACCGGCGGTGAGATCCTAGAGGCCGCACTGTTCCGCATGAACCTGCACGGTCGGGTCGTGTGCTGTGGTGCCATCTCCCAGTACGACACGGCCACACCGGCGCCGGGGCCGCGCGGCGTTCCGGGTCTGATCGTCACCAAGCGACTCCGCGTGGAGGGCTTCCTCGTCTCGGACTTCTTCCGGCACCGCGCCGAGGCGACCGATCAGCTCGCGCGCTGGATCGCCGACGGTCAGCTCGTCGTCCGCGAGGAGATTCTCGAAGGCCTGGAGGCTGCGCCGCGCGGCCTGATCGGCCTGCTTCACGGCGAGAACTTCGGCAAGCGCATGGTCCGGGTGGCCCCGGAACCGTAAACGGGGACGTTGTTGAACGTTCAATTTCCCGACCGGTCGGGAAATTGAACGTTCAACAACGTCCCCGGCGCGAAGGGGGCACGGCCGACCGGCCGTGCCCCCTCGCTTGATCGCGTCTGGCGACCTAGCCTAGGGTGTGCAGTCGAGCACGTCGTTGTTCTTGTCGACGAAGCCCTCCAGCAGCCAGTCGTTGACGCCGCTCGAGCCCTTGCCGTTGCCCTGGGACTTCCCGCAGTCCCGACCCAGCGGCGAGACCTGGACCTCATCTTCGTTCGTCGCCGTGTCGCCATCCATGTCCTTGTCCGAGCAGGACACGTGGAACACCGACTCACCCCCTCCAACGATGGTCACGACCACGTCGTTGTCCGAGAACGGCCCGAAGAAGGTCACC
>Ga0255055_10001392_pt1 | contig 17834 bp, 19 predicted proteins | sample JV7_2_27_MG_FD_188633 | JGI IMG/M metagenome (GOLD analysis project Ga0255055, IMG submission 188633) | Seawater microbial communities from Jervis Inlet, British Columbia, Canada - JV7_2_27 | ecosystem: Environmental > Aquatic > Marine > Inlet | place: Canada: British Columbia | collected... | reverse complement strand
ACGGCAGTGAGGATATATCTCTTGACATTGCCCCAGTTGACCTTCCCCCATATTATAGGCCAACCGCTATTAGAGTCTCCCCTGCGTTTTCAACGTATTCCTTGGGTGTGAGGCCTCCCAGTGAGCTGTGTGGTCTGCCATCATTATAATCTATCCGCCAGCTTTCGATAATATCCCTCGCGTCGTTCAGGCTGATAAACCAGTTTTCGTTCAGGCACTCATCCCTCAATCTGCCGATGAAGCTCTCGGCATAGGCATTTTCAATCGGCTTGCCAGGCCGGATGAAATTCAGCTTCACACCTTTGGAGTAAGCCCATTCATCAAGTGCCTTGCCGGTAAACTCGGGTCCGTTATCCAAAGTGATGACCTCCGGTAACCCCCTGGTCTCACCCAAACGTTCCAGCACCTGTACCACCCGACACCCTCCCAGGGAAGTATCCACTTCGATGGCCGGGCACTCCCTGGAGTAGTCATCGACAATCACCAGAGCGCGAAAACGACGCCCTGTAACGATGCTGTCGGTGACGAAGTCCATCGACCACCTCTCATTCGGTCTTTCTGCTGCTGGCAGTATCACCCTGGTCATTGCTGCCGTCTTCTTACGTTTCCTTTTCCTCAAGGAGAGTCCTTCTTCCCGGTATATCCTCTCCGTCCGCTTATGATTGACCGCCAGGCCTTCCCGCCGCAGCAGGAGATGGATCCGGGGACAGCCAAATCTCCGCCGCTGGTGTGCTAGCTTTCGCATTCTCTCACGTAGCTTTTCATCACGGTCTGCCCTCACCGGTCGGTAATCGTAGCTTGCCCGCGTCATACCCACCAGAAGGCATGCCTTCCTGACACTCCGCCCAAGACTGGTCACTGCACACGTGACCGCCTGTTTCCTGGTCTTGGGCGTTAGAAGTTTTTTGAGAGCAATTCCTTGAGCGTCAGATTATCCAGAGCCTGTTCAGCTACAATCTGCTTTAAGCGCCGATTCTCCGCCTCCAATGCTTTCAGCCGCCTCAGGTCGCTTACTGTCATCCCTGCATACTTGGCCTTCCAGTTGTAGTAGGAAGCGTCGCTCATGCCATATCTTCGACAGAGATCGGCAACCTTGGCGCCAGCCTGCCCCTCCTTAAGCACAGCGATGATCTGTTCCTCTGTGTACCTCTTTGCTTTCAATAGAGCCCTCCTTATGCCTTCTTATCATAGGGGGACTCTAAGAGCAACTGGCCTGGTTTTCGGGGGCAAGGTCAATCTCTCAGCTTTGGCATTGCCAACCGGGGAAGGGACCATCCCTGTACCTGCGCTAATAACTTCACAGGCCTCAGCATCACATCTATTGAACTCTGTCTATACGCTTGCTCACGCAAGTAGCATAGATACCTTATGACATCATCCCTGTCATATTTCCTCTTAGTTCCACAGCGAACCTCAAACGTCATAGTCCAATATCGCCAACGTCTAGCAGTCTCGATATCCTTGCCTCGGGCCATCAAATCCATATATACCTTTTCAGCTGGCCTTGCCATCTTCCAGACCTCCTGCTTGACTTTCACCCAAGCATTGCTTTAGAATCCACCAGTTAATTAGCCAACTCAACATGTAGGCCACGTTCTGAAGTAGGAAATCTACATTCTGTTGACTATTTACCCATAGTGACTTAAAATATGCTCTGACATAGTGCCCACATAGCTCAGTAGGTAGAGCACGTTCTTGGTAAGAACGGGGTCACCAGTTCGAATCTGGTTGTGGGCTTTGAATTAGAAGGAGGTTTAAGATGGCTAAGAAAACATATGAACGCACTAAACCGCATGTCAACGTGGGGACCATTGGACATGTTGACCATGGGAAAACGACGCTGACAGCATCTATCACACAGGTGTTGTGCAAAGCGGGCCATACAGAGTTTATGAGCTTTGATTCAATTGATAATGCTCCTGAGGAAAAGGCACGCGGCTTGACTATCGCGATCTCTCACATCGAGTATGAAACCGAGAAACGTCATTACTGCCACGTCGATTGCCCAGGGCATGCCGACTACATCAAGAATATGATCACCGGGGCCGCCCAGATGGACGGAGCCATCCTCGTGGTCGCCGCCGACGACGGCCCCATGCCTCAGACCAGGGAACACATCCTCCTGGCTAGGCAGGTTCAGGTTCCTCGCATGATCGTGGCTCTGAACAAGGTGGATCTTGTCGATGACCCCGAGTTGCTGGATCTGGTAGAGATGGAAGTCAGGGATCTCCTTAAGAGGTACGAATTCCCCGGTGACGAGATTCCTGTTGTGAGGGTTAGTGCCGTCAAGGCTCTGGAGTGTGGCTGTGGCAAGGGAGAGTGCTCCTGGTGCGGGCGGATACGGAACCTGCTGGACGCGGTGGATGACTACATCCCGTTGCCGCAGAGAGACCGCGACAAGCCATTCCTGATGCCGATCGAAGATGTGTTCAGTATCAAGGGGCGAGGCACTGTGCCCACGGGCAGGGTCGAGCGTGGAAGAGTAAAGGCAGGCGACGACGTGGAGATAGTGGGACTGAAGGAATCGAGAAAGGTAGTAGCGGTCAGCCTGGAGATGTTCCACAAGACCATGCAGGAGGCAGAGGCCGGAGATGCCGTAGGAGTGCTGCTCCGTGGCATAGACCGGGACGAGATTGAGCGTGGGCAGGTGCTGGCGAAGCCAGGCTCCGTCAAGCCCCACACCGAAGCCGAGGTCGAGGTCTATATTCTGACCAAGGAGGAGGGTGGTAGGCATACACCATTCTTCACCGGATACAAGCCTCAATTCTACATTAGAACCCTCGATGTTACAGGCGAGATAATCCTGCCTGAGGGAGTGGAGATGGCCATGCCCGGTGATAGCCTCAACCGTATGAAAATCAAGATCTCGGTTCCTGTGGCTATGGAGGAAGGTCTGAGGTTCGCCATCAGGGAGGGCGGAAGAACAGTAGGCGCGGGAGTCATTGATAAGATCATCGCATGAACGCTGCTGAGTCGAATCTGTGCGAATCTGTGGATAGATGTGGCTAAGAAGAAAGGCGATCTGCGTGTGATCATCCACTTGGCCTGCAGCCAGTGCATGCGGAGGACGTACACCACGACCAAGAACAAGAAGAATGATCCTCAGAGGCTGGAACTGAGCAAGTATTGTCCCCACTGTCGTGGCTATGCCGTTCATCGAGAAGCGAAGTAACGTATGACCAGTCATACCAGGAAAGCCATAAGCACCAAGCCCGCCCCAGCTAAGAAGTCGAGATTCAGTTTCTTCGCTGAAGTTGTGGCCGAGCTCCGGAAGGCCCACTGGCCGACGAGACAGGAAGCCCTGAGGTTGAGCCTGTTGGTGCTGCTTGTGTGTGGTGTAGTAGGGGGAATCCTCGGTGCCCTCGACTATGGTTTCTACAGGCTCTTCCTGCTTATAGGCGGTTAGCAGTCGATGGTTAGCGGAGAATGGTATCTATTATATGTCTCTTCAGGTCATGAGGAGCAGGCTAGGAGAAACCTCGAGCAGCGTATCAAATATATGGATGTCGGAGATAAGGTGTTTGATGTGGTGATACCGACGGCGAAAGAGATCGAGATCAGGGCGGGAAAGCGTCGTACGATAAGCAAGAAGGCGTTTCCCGGCTACATCATGGTCAACATGAAGCTGGACGAGTATAGCTGGGACATAGTGCGTAACACCCCCGGCGTTGCCGGATTTGTGAGTGCCGGCGTCAAACCTGTCCCTTTGCCTGATGAAGAAGCTAACGCAATCCTGCAGCGCATGGATGAAGCTCCTACCGAGGTCAAGATGACCTTCAAGGAGGGAGACAGCATACGTGTAACCAGCGGGCCCTTTATCGACTTCATCGGCAAGGTGGAGCAACTGAATCTCAACAAAGGCAAAGTGATAGTGATGCTGTCGCTCTTTGGCAGGGAGACTCCGGTGGAGTTGGATCTCCTGGGGGTAGAGAAGATATAACCAGTCCCGGAGAGAGTCGGTAACGGAGCGAAAGAGAACCGGATATGGCAAAGAAGAAGGTCAAGGCGGTGGTTAAGCTGCAGATATCTGCGGGGAAGGCTACTCCTGCTCCGCCTGTGGGGCCTGCTCTGGGACCGTACGGCATCAACATCATGGCCTTCTGCAGGGAGTACAATGAGCGCACGGGTTCCCAGGAAGGCTACATAATTCCTGTTGATCTTACTATCTATGAGGATCGCTCATTCACCTTTGTAACGAAGATGCCGCCTGTCTCTGACCTGGTGCGGCGTGCTCTGGGAGTGGAGAAGGGCAGTGGCAGTCCAGGAAGTGAGGTGATAGGCAGACTGAGCGGAGAGGCTGTCAGGGAGATTGCGCGGACAAAGATGAAGGACCTGAATACAACTGATCTTGAGAAGGCGGTCAAGATTGTCGCAGGCACGGCGCGCAGCATGGGAGTGGAGGTAGAGTAGATTAGTTATCCGAGATACTCAAGTTCTGAGGTGTACGCTTTTGGCAAAGCACGGTAAGAAGTACCAAGAAGGCAGCAAACTGATTGATAGCACAAAGGCCTACTCTCCGGAGGAGGCGATAGGGCTGGCCAAGGAAGCCTCGTTCGCCAAATTCGATGAGACTGTGGAACTCCATCTGAAGATGGGAGTGAATCCACGTAGCGCCGATCAGCAGGTGAGGGGGGTCATTCTGCTGCCTAACGGACTGGGCAAGAAGACCCGAATACTGGTCTTCACTCAAGGTGAGGGTGTAAAGGCTGCGGAGGAGGCCGGTGCCGATTACGTCGGGGGAGACGATCTCATGAAGCAGATCGAAGGAGGATGGCTCGAGTTTGACGTGTCCATCGCCACTCCCGATATGATGCCCAAGGTAGCCAAGCTGGGCAAGATCCTGGGTCGCCGGGGACTCATGCCCAATCCCAAGGCAGGCACCGTGGTGCCTCCTCAAGATCTCGCTCGTGTGATAGAGGAAGCCCGCAAAGGCAGGGCCGAGTTTCGACTGGACAGGACGGCGATCATCCATCTGCCTATAGGCAAGATTAGCTTTGATAAGGAGAAGCTCGTGGAGAATCTGGCGGCTGCCGTCGAGGCCATCGTCAGAGCCAAGCCGAGCGGAGCTAAGGGTCAGTACATACGGAGCGCATCCCTGTCTAGCAGCATGGGCCCGGGGTTCAAGCTTGACATAGCATCCCTGCTTGCTGTATCAAGCACTCTAACCAGGTAACTCAGTTCATTTCGCAATCCCGCCATATCCGATCACTTGCTCCGTACAGGCGGTTGCAGACTACATCAGGATGACCCCGCAATTCGGCGTCCGGATTGCAGGGCAAGGATGGCCAGCCATGGCCTCCGATGACACACACAGAACTGAGCTCAGGATGATGGGTGATGAAAGCTCTAGTTAGCTATATCTCGATTCATCATGGCAACACCAGGAAGATCGCAGAGGTGATTGCGGCGACCCTCGGGGCCGACTCACTCCCGCTGCAGGAAGTGGATGTAAACAGGCTAGTGGAGTACGATCTCGTCGGTCTTGGATCAGGGATCTACTTCGGCAGGCATCACAGAACTCTGCTGGGCTTAGCGGGCAGGTTCCCGGTGCTGAGTAACAGGAGGGCATTCATCTTCGCAACAAGCGGACTGCGGCCGGTGCGGTTTGTCCATGATTTCAGCAGACCCCTGAAGAAGAAGCTGCAGGATAGGGGGTTTGATGTCGTAGGGGAGTTCTCCTGCCGGGGATTGGACACGTTCGGGGCAACCATGATCGTCGGAGGGATAAACAGAGGCAGACCCAATGCCGGAGATCTCATACAGGCAGAGCGGTTTGCCAGAGTTCTGGCAGACGGATAGTTCATCGCCCTGTGTTGGAACGTTATCCTGCCGTGCGGCCCACAGGCACTATGTACAGAGGCTGTTCGTTCCGGGGTAGGTCCAGTATCTCGGCTACCCGTTCGTCGAGGAAAGCACCGACCACAACTGTTGCCAAACCCATGCTTGTGGCCTGAAGACAAAGGTTCTGAGCGGCGTGCCCTGCCTCCATGTGGATGTACCTCACACCTCCATCGCCGTATCTGATTGTGGTCCTCTCGTGAAATGCTGTGAAGACAAACACGACGGCCCCATCCACCACAAGACGTTGCCCCAAGGCGGCATCTGCAAGCTGGGCTCTCGTGTCGCCTTCCATGATCTTGAGTAGTCGATGCTAATCAGGCTCGTACCTGTATATGCCTGGGCCCAGTTCGTCGACTTCGCCTGTCACCGCATACGGCTCAAGCGGATAGGTGGCTCCCGCCGATGGGGTAGTTCTGAGACCACGGACATCTGTCGCACGCTGTGCTGCCCACAGCATCTGAGCCAGTTCCTGTAGAGTTGGGGGCTCGTCGGCGAAAGCCCTGATAGACCGTCTCCGAAGCAAGCCTTGTTCGATGGACGTGTCACTATCAAATCGCGGCTCGGGAAGTGCTATGATAACCGGCTCTGGGTCTGAGGGCGGTCTGTAATGAACTGCCTCATGATCTAACGTCCATTCGCGCAATATGCCGTTGGCAGCGCCCTCACAGCCTCCTTCGAGTAGAACCGATTATTGTCTCTCGTGTCTCGAGCCTCTACAGCGATTGCCGGTCTGACGGGGACTCGGCGCTGTCCATGCAGGTCAACAGGCCTAGTCTATCCTGTTGAAAGCCTTGCCCTTGGTTCCACACACCGGACAGGTGTCGGGCGGTTCCTTGCCCGAGGTATAGCCGCAAACCGGACATACGTAGTAAGGATAGGCCTCCTGACCTGCATCCAGGCCGTCCAGCAGCTTCTGATAGAGCTCGGCGTGCACCTTCTCCACCTCGCTAGCATAGTGGAGTGACCTTTCCGCCTCCTTGTTCCCTTCGGCTCTTGCATCCTTCAGCATCTCGGGGTACATCTCCTCAAACTCATGCGTCTCACCAGCTACGGCCTGTGCCAGGTTCTCCATGGTGCTCTTGACTCCGTTGAGCGCTTTCAGATGATTATGGGCGTGAATGGTCTCGGCCTCGGCGGCGGCTCTGAACAGCCTTGCCACCTGTGGGTACCCTTCCTTATCCGCGGCCAGTGCAAAGGCAAGATAAGTGCGGTTAGCCTGGGACTCTCCGGCGAAGGCCTCTCTCAGGTGTTCTTCTGTCTTCGACATTGTCGATGTTCCTCCTCTCTCTAGTCGGGTTCGTCTGGCGACGGCGTTCATTATACTATCGTTGAGCGTGGAACGTCAGTATTAGGAACGTGCTGTCCTACGGTATGGCTGTCGACGGTTCGAGGCGCGTGTATGCTTGTTGCTGCGGAGCAATGGTGTGACAGGATATTGTTGCATGCTGTGCCCTGCACACCCGGGCCGGATTCCTGCGCGGCCTTGTGATCTTTCCTGATGGTGGGGTACCATTGTGCTTGAGCGGTATGCATGACCCCGACATGTCGGCGTGGCCGCGATCTCTGGCAAGGAGGTGAAGATGAAAGTAGCCAAGGTGGCCGAAATGGCGGCACTGGACGAACGCGCTACCGCGGAGTTCGGGATCTCGCAAGAACTACTGATGGAGAACGCGGGCCAGGCGGTGTGCTCGGTTGTATCGCAGGAGATTGGAATAAGGGGAAACAGGTTCGTTGTGCTGTGTGGGGGTGGCAACAACGGCGGAGACGGATTGGTTGTAGCCAGGAAGATTCGCTCGAGTGGTGGGGAGGTCAAGGTGTTCCTGCTCGATGACGAGAGCAGATTCAGGGGAGCGGCAAGGAAAAACCTAGGTATCGTGTCGAAGATGGCCATAGAGATTGCCAGGGTCGGTTCACTCGATTCGGTCACGCCCGAGGTCTTTGATGCCGACGGAATCGTGGATGCCGTGTTCGGCACCGGCCTTGTCAGGAAGATAGACGGATTGCTACGGGATGTGATTGATCTTGTGAACCAGAGCCCCGGTCCGGTATTCGCCGTCGATATCCCTTCCGGCATAAACGGCGATACCGGAGAGGTTATGGGGACGGCGGTACGGGCGGACTGCACCGTCACATTCGGGCTTCCCAAGCGCGGGTGTCTGCTGTATCCAGGCTATGATTACTGCGGCAAGGTATACGTCTCGCATATATCGTTCCCGCCTGTGCTGTACGAGTCGGATGCCATCGGGGTGGCGATCAACGCTCCGCTGGAACTACCGGTAAGAGTCCGAGACACCCATAAGGGTAGCTACGGGAAGACACTCTCCATCGCTGGCTCTCCTCGCTATGTGGGTGCACCATACTTCTCAGCACTATCCTTCCTCAAAGCTGGAGGAGGGCTATCCTACCTGGCTGCGCCCAGTTCTATAGCGTCGTTGGTGGCAGGCAAGGGTGGCGAAGTCGTTGTGCTTCCTCAGAGGGAGACGTCTTCAGGTAGCATAGCTCTGTCGAACAAGGATGATCTTGCGGAGTTCTCCAGGATGGTGGATATGGTGATCATCGGACCGGGCCTGTCGCTCGACGACGAGGCACAAGAGCTCGTTCGAGAGCTAGTACAGGTAATCGACAGACCTCTGCTCATAGACGGGGATGGCATCACCGCCATAGCTCAGGATCTGGCGAGCATAAGAGAGAGAGGAGCAGCAACGATACTCACACCTCACCACGGGGAGATGTCCAGGATCACGAAGAGGGACGTGAAGGAGGCCGGCTCACACAAGATCGACACTCTGCAGAACACTGCTAGAGATCTCAATGCTGTGGTTGTCTTAAAGGGGGCCCATTCGCTCATAGGTTATCCCGACGGCACCGTGTTCATCAACCTTAGCGGCAATCCCGGGATGGCCACGGCCGGCAGTGGCGATGTGCTAACGGGAAGCATCGCCGCCATGTTTGGCCTGGGCTTGTCCCTGGAAGATGCGGTGAGAATGGGTGTCTTCATCCACGGTTTCGCCGGTGACATGGCCGCGGTAGACAGAGGTGAGGATGGGATGACGGCGCAGGACATTCTGAACTCGCTTCCCGAAGCGATGAAACTGTACAGGGAGAACTTTGCGGAGATTTCCGAGAATCTCTACGAGAGCATCTATGTGGTGTAACAGAGAACGGCGGTGGCGTTCAGGGGCTCGAACGGTGACCATGCTTGATGGACCGTCGGAACTGAAGCGGACTGGATCGGGATGACCGACCCCTGGCTGCTGCGATTCCCATCGTGCCTGTGGTGCAGGAGTTCTGCATGCATGAGGCGAACGAGGCCCTGGTCTTGCTCAAGGAGGGGCGCATGCGCGGTGCGGGAGTTCTGAAGGTAATGGGCCGCGATGGGATCCCTGGGTAGCTTCACACGACGGCAGTCAGATGCTCGACGCCGCCTCGATAGCGTTGAGAAGTGACACAGGCTGTGACAGAGCAGGGCGTCCATAGAGGTCATGGAAGACTGTTACCTTGACAGCCCCACGGTTATGGTTATACCCTATACCCAGGTCGAGCCAGCATAAAGCAAGGTTGTTGCCCAGAGTCGTTGGACGGCCATCATATCCGGGAAGCCTCATCATATGCTTGGGTCTGTACTTATCGCCAATCGCGGGGAGATTGCCCGACGCATCATTAGAACAGCCAGGAGATTGGGGATCGAGACTCTGGCGGTATACTCCGACATCGACAGTACATCGTTATTCGCTCAAGAAGCAGACAGGGCCATAGCCATTGGCGAGGCCAGACCCAGGGACAGCTATCTGAACATCGATAGGATCATCGCAGCAGCCAAGAAGTCGGGAGCGACTGCCGTTCATCCCGGATATGGCTTCCTTGCCGAAAGACGGGAGTTCGCCCGAAGATGTGAGAGCGAGGGACTGACGTTCATCGGCCCCAGATCCGATGTCATTCATAGAATGGGAGACAAATCCCGTTCTCGAGAGATCGCTACCGATCTGGGAATACCGATCCCACCGGGAAGCCCGGTCTTGAGCGACGTAGAAGCAGCCAGACAGTGGGCCGAAAGACTCTCGCTGCCCGTCATCTTCAAGGCATCGGCCGGGGGTGGTGGTATCGGCATGATGATGGTGGAGAGCATGGAGGAGGTGGCAGATGCCTTCGATACCGCGACGAGCCGGGCCAGACTCGCCTTTGGTGATGAGAGAGTCTACGTCGAGAAATATCTGGAGTCACCCCATCACATCGAGATCCAGATCCTGGGCGAGGCAGGCGGCAACATTGTCACCTTCCCTGAAAGGGAATGCTCTGTACAGAGACGTCACCAGAAGGTGATTGAGGAGTCGCCGTCTCCCTTCACCACCGCCGCGCTACGACAAGGGTTGAGGCAATCCGCCAAACGCCTTGCTCAGGAGATCGCCTACACGAATGCCGGCACTGTGGAGTTTGTCGTTGACAAGGACCGCAACTACTACTTCCTGGAGATGAACACCAGGCTGCAGGTGGAGCATCCGATTACCGAGATGATAACAGGCGTGGACCTGGTTGAGCAGCAGTTCAGAGTTGCCTCTGGTGAACCTCTGTCTCTTAGAGAAGAGAGCATAGAATGGAGAGGATGGGCTATGGAGTCGCGTGTCTATGCCGAGGACCCTGAGAGCTTCTACCCTTCACCGGGCAAGCTGGTGTCACACATCGAGCCACATGGCGAAGGCATAAGGGTGGACTCAGGATATCAGGCAGGAGATACCGTGAGCCGGTTCTACGACCCCTTGATATCCAAACTCGTTGCCTGGGGTAGCGAGAGGGAAGAGGCAGTGCTGAGGATGCGTCGTGCCCTTGATGAGTATGAGATCACGGGCATCAGGAACAACATCCCTTTTCTCAGGCAGGCATTTGACTCTGCAGCGTTCAAGTCGGGCAACTATGATACTCACTTTATCGCTAAGCTAAAGGAGGAAAGAGATGGGTGATAGGATGAGACAAGAGGTCGAGAAGCTTGCCGCCCTCAGGGAAGAGATCAGGCAGATGGGGGGTGAAGAGGCTGTGGCAAAGCATCATGGAAAGGGGAAGTTGACCGTCAGGGAGAGGCTTGCCCTTCTCATCGAGGAAGGTACGTTCGTGGAAGTCGGTATGCTTGGCAGCGAGTTCGGTGTCGACAAACTAGTGCCTGCGGATGGAGTCATCACAGGATATGGCAGGGTGAATGACGGAGTTCGCACTAGAGAGGTGGCTGTTGCAGCTTACGACTTCACGGTGAGGGGAGGCTCGATGGGAGCGGTCAATGAGACAAAGGTGACGAGGTTAAGGGAGATAGCGCTCAAGGAACGTATCCCGATGATATGGCTCAACGATTCGGGAGGGGCCAGGGTTAGTGGTGGTGGCCTCAGCGGAGAGAGGGTGGCGCTGTTCGCCGATTCCGGCTATCTCTTCAAGGAGGAGTCACTAATGTCGGGGGTTATCCCGTTGATAGCGGCCATGATGGGCCCCGGTTACGCGGGCACCGCATACATCCCCGGGCTTTCGGATTTCGTGCCCATGGTCAAGGGCACGAGTTTCATGGGATTGGGAGGTCCTGCGCTTGTAGAATCGGTGATTCGTGAGAAACTAACCGAAGACGAACTGGGGGGCTCCAAGGTTCATTGTGAGATCAGTGGCTGTGGCGACCTGGAGGTTACCTCGGACGAGGAATGCATCAAGGCGATAAAGGAGTACCTGTCGTTCTTCCCTCAGCATTGCGAGGAGAAGCCACAGCGAAAGGAGTGGCAGGGAGACCCCATGGCCCTGATCGCTGATGAGATTCTGAAGGTCATCCCGGACAACCCGAGAGAGGCCTATGACATGCGCGACCTGATCAGTTACATCGTGGACGATGGCTACTTCTTCGAGATGAAGCCGAAATGGGGGAGAAACATCGTTGTCGGGTTTGGGCGCATAGCCGGCTACTCCATCGGCGTCGTGGCCAACAACCCGATGTTCTACGGCGGTGTCATCGACATCGACGCTGCTGATAAGGCAGCACGCTTCATCTGGCTCTGCGACGCATTCAACATACCCCTGCTCTTTCTTTCCGACGTGCCGGGCTTCATGGTCGGGTCCAAGGCTGAGAAGTCGGGCATAATCAGGCACGGAGCCAAGCTGATCCATGCTGTGGCGGAAGCAACCGTTCCGAAGTTGACCCTGATTGTCAGGAAGTCCTACGGTGCCGGGTATTACGCTATGTGCGGCAGGTCGTTCGATCCTGACCTGTTGATCGCCTACCCCGGGGCCGAGATATCGGTCATGGGGCCTGAGGGCATGGTATCCATCTTCGCCAGAAAGCAGCTCGCTGAGGCCGAGAACCCGCAGGAGATGGTAGAGCGGCTTGCCGATGACATAAGACCGCAGATAAACATATTCAAGACAGCGCAGTTCGGCGTCATAGATGACGTAGTAGACCCGAGGGAGACCAGAAGGGTTCTGTTCCGGGCGCTGGAGTTCACTAAGGACAAGAAGATACTCAGGCACCCCAGAAAGCACGGAGTGTACCCTGTCTAAGGAGGAGGCGAATGTATGAGACGATAGTTACCGAGGAGAAAGGTAAAGCGGGCGTGATCACCCTGTCTCGGGAGGAGCGCAGGAATGCCATATCGCCGACTATGCTGACTGAGCTCTTCGATGCTCTGGGCAAGTATGACGCCGATTCCGGCGTCATCGCCATCGTTCTGACTGGAGCGGGTAGCAAGGCGTTCTGCGCCGGGGCGGATTTCGCTGAGTCAATGGGGGCTACAGCGAGCTTGCTCGAGCGGCACGAGCAACAGAGAAGGTTTGCTGAGCTTCTGAGAGCGATCAAAGACTTACGGAAGCCGCTGCTGGCGAGGGTCAATGGCGATGCTCTAGGTGGTGGACTCGGGTTGGCCTGTGCCTGCGACATAGTGATCGCTGCTGAGGACTGCCGTCTTGGCACCCCGGAGATAAACGTCGGCCTCTTCCCCTACATCATCATGGCGTCTTTGCTTCGTTCTGCCTCGGCACCGAAGAGACTGTTGGAGATGATGCTGACGGGTGAGAGGCTTGATGCCAGAGAGGCGCGAGAGATCGGCCTGGTTAACCATGTCGTGCCCAGAGAACAACTGGATGCAAAGGTAGACGAAGTTGTGGGAAAGGTAACAAGCAAAAGCCCGGCCATCCTAAGGCTGGGCAGGAGAGCCTTCTATACTGCGCGTGACATGGAGTACGAGAAGGCGCTGGAGTACCTCGCGTCGGTGCTGACGATCAACACGATGGCTGAGGACGTGGCCGAGGGGGTTGCAGCTTTTCTGGAGAAGCGTGAACCACGATGGAGGGGAAAATAGATAAGCGAGAGGAGATGACATGGTATCATCTGACAGAGTAGTGATAACCGCTGCACTCACCGGAGTGGTAGCCAACAGAGACCAGTGCAAGTGGATCCCCTACACACCCGAGGAGATCGCCGATGAGGCGCAAAGGGCATACAACGCGGGAGCCGCGATCGTGCACATACACGGCAGGGAATATGATGGCACCCCGTCCTGGAGGGTCGAGATATTCCGTGAGATCATGCAGGAGGTTCGGAAACGTTGCCCCGTGATAATCAACTTCTCCACAGGAGCTGTCGGTGTGGACAGGGACACCAGGATGGGGCATATCCGGGAACTCAGGCCGGAGATAGCCGCACTGAACATGGGGACGATGAACTATGCCAAATACAGCCATAGGCGGAAGAGCTTTGTGTTCTCCGTGGTTTTCCAGAATCCCTTTGATGATATAATGTTCTTCCTTGATACCATGAAGCAGAACGGCGTCAAGCCGGAGTGCGAGTGTTTCGATCTCGGGCAAGCTGAGAGCATTCTCCCTCTGATGGATATGGGACTGCTCGAGAGTTTTCAGATGAGCCTGATAGTGGGTGTGGTTGGGGGTATGGGTGCCACAGCAAGGAACCTCGCGCATGTGTCGACCGTGGTACCTTCCGGAACGGCATGGCAGGTGATCGGACTAAGTCAGGAGCAGTGGCTCCTGATAGCCACCGCCCTGGCGCTGGGGGGCAATGTCAGAGTCGGCCTTGAGGACAATTTCTACTTGTCGCCCGGGGAAATGGCTGAGGGGAACGGGCCCCTGGTGGAGAAGGCAGCGAGAATGGCACGGGATGTCGGCAGGGAACCGGCAACGGTGGAGGAAGCCCGGGCTATTCTCAAGCTCGCGTAGGCGAGCTTGAGGTCAGGCGAAGCATAGGATGGAGCGAGTTTGGCAGAGGTAACGTCACCGATCACAGGCAGTGTCTGGAAGATCCTGGCACAGGCCGAGGCATCGATCGAGGAGGGCGAGACCATAATGATACTCGAATCCATGAAGATGGAGATTCGAGTCAAATCTCCGCAGAAGGGCAAGGTGGTTGAGATCAGGGTGCAGGAGGGCGATTCTGTACTTGAGGATGACATTGTGGCCCTAGTCGAGTAGGCGAAGTCCTGCTCAGCGATCCCGAGACAGACGACCATGGACTTCAGGTTTTCGGAAGACGAAGAAGCGTTCAGGCAAGAGGTACGCCAGTGGCTCAGGGACGAGATCCCGCAGAGATGGATCGAACTGGATCCTGGGATCTGGGAGGAGACTGAGGAATCCTGGGCACTTGCGCGCGGATTCCAGCGCAGGCTGGGAGAGAAGGGGTGGTTGGCGCCGGCCTTTCCCAGAGAGTACGGCGGGCTGGAACTGAGCCACATGAAACGGCTTGTGCTCGCTGAGGAACTTGCCTACAACAGAGCCCCGGTAAGCGTGGAGGTTGAGATCACCGTGAATTGGGTGGCGCCCTCGATTATGCTTTTCGGGAGCGAACAGCAGAAAAAGGACTATGTAACCAGGATAGCCAGGGGAGAGATGATCTTCTGCATCGGATACAGCGAGCCGGATGCCGGCTCTGACCTTGCCTCGCTCAAGACGCGAGCGGTCGAAGAGAGCGATGGCTACGTGATAAACGGCCAGAAGATATGGTGCAGCTACGGGCATCTAGCCGACTACTGCTGGATGGCTGTCAGAACCGATCCCGAGGCGCCGAGACACCAAGGAATCAGCGTGTTCATTGTTGATATGAAGACACCGGGCATCACCGTGCGTCCGTTGATAAACATCCTGAACCATCATTCATTTAACGAAGTGTTCTTCGATGATGTGCGCATACCTAAGGAGAACCTGGTGGGCCGGAAGAACAACGGGTGGTATCAGGTGATGATTGCCCTTGACTTCGAGCGCTCATCGGTCGGCTGGGCTGCATCCAACCGGCGGATCATCGAGGAGCTCATCGAGTACGCTAGGAACACCAGGAGAAACGGACTGCCTCTGGCCAGCGACCCGCTAATCAGGAACCAACTGGCGCAGCTTGTAGTGGAGAACGAAGTGGCCCGTATGATGGCGTATCGCATCGCCTGGATGTACAGCAGGGGTCTTTACCCCAGCTATGAGTCATCCATGTCGATGGTCTTCATCAGCGAGGCGACCCGGCGTACGGCCGATGCCGGAATGCGAATCCTAGGGCATTACGGAGAGCTCGACAGAGACTCGAAGTGGGCAGTCATGAACGCGCGGCTGATGCGCATGTGTCTGAGTTCGCTTTCCATCGGCGTTGGCGGCGGCTCCAACGAGATTCAGCGTAACATAATAGCTATGAGGGGGCTTGGTCTGCCCCGGAAGTGAACAAGCGGCGGTTGTGTCAATAGGAACGACGGTGCGAGCTATATGGATTTCGGTCTGAGCGAAGAACAGGAGATGCTCAGGGCGTCAGCCCGCGACTTCCTGCAGAAGGAGTGTCCCAGGCAGGCTGTCAGACAGTTTGACGAGGGTGAGGAGGGCTACTCTCCAGATCTATGGAGAAAGATGGCAGAGCAGGGCTGGATGGGGCTCGTGCTTCCTGAGGAGTACGGTGGCGGTGGGGGTAGCTTCCTTGATCTGGCGGTGCTTCTCGAGGAGACGGGGTACAGTATGCTGCCGGGGCCGTTCTTCTCGACGGTGGTCCTCGGGGGGCTAACTACACTAGAAGCCGGCAACGAGGCGCAGAAGAAGGAGTTCTTGCCCGATGTGGCGGGGGGAAAGAAGATCATAGCTTTTGCCTTGACTGAGCCTTCTGCCGGTTATGACGCATCAGCAGTCAAGACCAGAGCCATCCGTCGTGATGGCGGATACGTGATCGATGGCACCAAGCTGTTTGTTCTTGATGCCAACGTGGCGGACTACATGATATGCGTGGCCCGGACAGCAGAGATGAGCAATCCAGAGGATGGCCTTACGCTGTTTCTGGTAGATGCCGGTAGCGCCGGGATCGGGTGTACTCCTCTGAGTACTCTGGCACGTGACAAGCAGTGCGAGGTTGTCTTTGACGGTGTCAATGTCCCCGAGACCGGCGTACTGGGCAAAGTGGATGAAGGGTGGCCGATAGTGACGGAGATCCTGCAGAAGGCGACTGTGGCCAAGTGTGCTGAGATGGTTGGCGGTGCTCAGGCGGTTCTTGATATGACTGTGGCCTATGCCAAGGAGAGAGTCCAGTTCGGCAGGCCGATAGGCAGCTTCCAGGCCATCCAGCACTACTGCGCCGATATGCTGACCGATGTCAGTGGATCGCGGTTTGTCACCTATAAGGCGGCCTGGAAGGTGAGCGAAGGACTTCCCGCGGCAGCGGACACTGCGATAGCCAAGGCATGGACGGGTGACTCTTACGGAAGGGTTGCCTTGCTGGCGCATCAGATATTCGGCGCCATCGGCTTCACCATGGATCACGACATGCATATGTACTACAGGCGGGCGAGGGCCGGCCAGACGATCTTTGGCGATGCCGATTTCCATCGTGCTGCGGTGGCTCAAGCACTGGGATTCTGAAGGGAACTGAGTTGCTTTGATCATGATCCGCGTGGTGTAGCGATTCCCCGGAAGGTATGAGAATGATACGAGATCTGGCGTTGAGGAGTAGGAGTTATCGTCGGTTCCACCAGAAAGTTGACATAGAGCTTGAGACTCTGAAAGAGCTGGTTGAACTGGCGCGGTTGTCTCCCTCGGCGATGAACCTGCAGCCGTTGAAGTACATCCTTTCCTGTGAATCGAAGAAGAATGCACTTATCTTCCCGCATCTAGGCTGGGCCGGCTATCTTACGGACTGGTCGGGTCCGTGTGAAGGGGAGAGACCATCTGCTTACATAATCATCCTCGGGGATACGGAAATAGGCCGATCGTTTGGATGCGACCACGGAATCGCGGCTCAGAGCATAATGCTCGGGGCTGCTGAAAAGGGTCTTGGCGGGTGCATGATCGGCAGCGCAAAGCAGGATGAACTCCGAAGAGCGCTGGATATACCGTCGCGGTACGAGGTGCTGCTGGTACTGGCTCTTGGCAAGCCGAAGGAAGCCGTGGTGTTAGAGGAAGTCGGTCCTGGCGGAAGCATCAGATACTGGCGGGACGAGGAAGGCGTGCACCATGTGCCGAAGAGAGCTCTGGCCGATCTGATTATCGACTAGCTATCTGGTCCTTTGCAGCAGACATCAGGCGCGCCTTTCCGAAGATGACTGTCATCCAACGATGCCTGCTCGCCTCTGTGTCCCGGTTGTTATCCCGAGGCGACTCTCTTCCGTGACAAACCGGGATGGTAGGTGCCCGGTGGTGCACGTGGGCGTTGCATCGGAGAGGTGAAGGCACAGGATTATGCTGAGTTATTACATATGGACCATCGGTTGCCAGATGAACATGGCGGAGTCCCGGCGGATAGCCGAATATCTGGATTCCGCCGGTTGCAGAGCTGCTGCGGGTCTGTCCGAAGCCGATCTTGTAGTTCTCAACACCTGCGTGGTCAGGCAGAGTGCGGAGAACAAGGTGATGGGCACGCTGGGTCTGCTGAGAGGGCTGAAGAGCAAACGTTCTGACCTTATGGTACTTGTCACAGGGTGCTTCGTCGGTTCCGGCGACGAGCCGCTGAGGGAACGGTATCCCGAGGTCGATTTCTCGTTCAAACCGGGAGACTATGATGAGCTGATCGCGTG
>Ga0255055_10001391_pt1 | contig 17843 bp, 17 predicted proteins | sample JV7_2_27_MG_FD_188633 | JGI IMG/M metagenome (GOLD analysis project Ga0255055, IMG submission 188633) | Seawater microbial communities from Jervis Inlet, British Columbia, Canada - JV7_2_27 | ecosystem: Environmental > Aquatic > Marine > Inlet | place: Canada: British Columbia | collected... | reverse complement strand
GCCAAAGAGAAGCCAGCCGAAACCGAGGAGAAACCAGCCGAAGCCGAGGAGAAGCCAGCCGAAGCCGAGGAGAAGCCAGCCGAAGTCGAGGAGAAACCAGCCGAAGCCGAGGAGAAGTCAGCTGAAGCCGAGGAGAAGCCAGCCGAAGTCGAGGAGAAACCAGCCGAAGCCGGGGAGAAGCCGGCTGAAGCCAAAGAAAAGCCTTTGGAAAAAATGACGGTCAAGGAACTTCGAGAAATGGCCAAGGAAATGCCGGATATTGTCGGTGTGCACGGGATGAAAAAAGAAGAATTGATCGTCGCAATTCAAAAGACAAAGGGCATTAAGGCGGCACCTGTAAAAAAGACGGATGCCACCGTTACCGTTTTAAAGAAAAAGATCAAAGCCCTGAAGGTGGAACGTCAAGCCGCGCTGGAAGCCAGGGATAAGAAAATGGCAACGATTTATAAACGTCGTATTTCCAGACTCAAAAAAAAGACACGGCGGGCAGCAGCCTGATGATCGATCCAGCCTCGGTGGCCTTTGATATTGACGGTGTATTTGCAGACACCATGACATTGTTTCTTGATATCGCCCATCAGGAATTTGATGTTGACGGCATCCGTTATAAAGACATTACGTGTTACAATTTAACAGATTGTCTTGAGATTGAGTCGAAAATCATTGATGCTATTGTGACCCGGATATTGGATGGAGATTATACGGCGCCATTAAAGCCGATTGCAGGTGCTCCTGAAGTTTTAAGTCGACTTGGAAGGCTTTACGGCCCTGTTATTTTTGTCACCGCCCGTCCTTACCTGGGCCCTCTTTGTGATTGGATACAGCGAACACTGGCGTTGGATCCGGCAGCGGTTGAAGTCATTTCCACCGGCTCCCATGATGGCAAAACCAACATTCTGCTCGACAGAAATATTTCTTATTTTATAGATGATCGCCTCGAAACTTGTTTTGCGCTTCAGGATGCCGGCGTGCGGCCGGTTCTTTTCAAACAGCCTTGGAATCGTGAGCCGCACCCATTTGTAGAAGTGGGCTCCTGGGATGAACTGCAAGCCCTAATCGAGTTTTAAGGGGAAAACCTAAATGGAATCCCATCCCGAAGAAAGTTTGATAGGCCTGTTCTTAGAATCCCTTGCCACTGAAAAGGGTTATTCAGATCACACACTTCGAGCCTACGGTAACGATCTTGAAGCTTTTTTTTCATTTGTTGCTGAATCCCAAGCCTCAGCCGAAGGCCGTCAAAAACTCACGCGCGCCGTCTCACCCACACAGATTGACGGGATAATCATCAGGGGCTACCTGGGTTTTTTACACCGTCAGAACAAAAAAGCAACCATTGCCCGCAAGCTGTCAGCGATCCGGTCTTTTTTTAAATTCCTGGTTAAACAGGGCGTCATTTCAGAAAACCCGGCCGAACTCGTGCTTACCCCGAAGCAGGATAAAACCATTCCGACCTATCTTTCGGTTGATGAAATGTTTCGGCTTCTTGATTCAATTAAGACGGATACCCTGCTGGGTCTAAGAAACCGCGCTATTTTCGAAACACTATACTCCGGTGGCATTCGCGTATCCGAGCTTGCAGGCATGAATTTTTCTGATGTTGATTTTTCATCTGCGCTTATCCGGGTTTTGGGAAAAGGCAGTAAGCAGCGGATTATACCCATCGGTCAGAAGGCGCTTAAGGCCATAACAGCTTATCGGGAGCAGCTAGGCCGGCAGATGGATTCCGCAGCGCTGAAAAATGGTGCATTATTTCTGAATAGATACAAAAAGCGTTTGACCGTCCGTTCGATTGCCAGAATTTTAAGAAAACTGGTGGACGCCGTCGGACTTCTGACACCGGTTTCACCGCATGCATTACGACATAGCTTCGCCACGCACATGCTGGATTCTGGTGCGGATTTAAGGGTGGTACAGGAACTTCTGGGTCATAAAAGCCTTTCGACAACTCAGAAGTATACCCATGTGAGCATTGACCGTTTGATGGAGACCTATGACAAGGCTCACCCAAGAAAATAGACCAACGGGTTGCGAAACCCACCTGTTTGGTCATGGCCAGACAAATTCTGAGGCCATAAAACCGGTTTTTAAATCAATATTAAATTATTGGAGCAATTAAGTTATGAAACTACGCGGTACAACAATTTTGGCGGTTCGGCATAAGGGGAAGGCAGCGGTGGCCGGCGATGGGCAGGTCACCCTAAAGGATACGGTCATTAAGCATCAGGCCAAAAAAGTCAGAAAAATCTACCAAGAAAAAATTATCGTTGGATTTGCCGGTGCTACAGCCGACGCCTTGAATCTGTCTGAACGTTTGGAACAAAAACTTGAACGCTACAATGGAAATCTAACTCGAGCAACTGTTGAATTGGCCCGGGACTGGCGAACCGACAAATATCTACGACGCCTCGAAGCGTTTATGATTGCTGTGGATGAAGAGTCGATGTATCTCATATCCGGCAGTGGCGATGTCATTGAACCTGATGAATCTATCATCGGCATTGGGTCCGGCGGCGTCGGTGCTCAGGCAGCCGCAGCCGCCCTGATTGAGCATACGGATCTTAATGCCCGTAAAATTGTGGAAACTGCAATGAAGATTGCTGCGTCCCTTTGTATCTATACCAACGATAGAATTACACTTGAGGAACTCTAAGTGGCTATTCGTTACTTATATTGCTCAGCAGCTTATTTGCGGAACGAATAAAATCTTAAAGATTACCTAATCACTAAACACGGATACAGAAAATATGAATCCCTTGAAACCCTCTCAGGTTGTAGAAGAGCTTAATAAATATATAATCGGTCAGGACAAAGCCAAGCGCGCTGTTGCGATTGCATTAAGAAATCGCTGGCGGCGGCAACAGGTTTCCGCTGAACTGCGCGATGAAATTGCTCCGAAAAATATCATTGTTATCGGTCCCACCGGCGTGGGGAAAACCGAAATTGCCAGGCGATTGTCCAAACTCACAGATTCACCTTTCTCAAAAGTCGAAGCATCTAAGTTTACCGAAGTTGGGTACGTGGGGCGGGATGTTGAGTCCATGGTGAGAGATCTACTAGAGTTGACGATTAATTCGCTTAAATCGCGAGAGCAGGAGGCGGTTAAAGATAAGGCCTGGCAGATTGCTGAAGAGCGAATGCTGGATCTGTTGCTGCCAAAATCAGGCGCACCGCCGACTCCGCGGAACGAAGAAGCGAAAGAGGTCCAGTTCGAGCTGGTCACGTCCGGAACAGAGGAATCCTCATCAACCCGGGAAAAGCTGCGTAACATGCTGCGCCAGGGTAAACTGGATAATCGATATGTGGATCTCGACGTTGCCGACCGCAGTCTGCCGATGGTAGAAATTTTTTCCAATGTCGGTATGGAAGAGATGGGAATCAATTTTAAAGATATGCTGGGCGGCATATTTCCCAAAGGAACCAAACGCCGTAAAGTAAAGGTGCCGGAGGCCATGGAGATTCTGGCCCAGGAGGAAGCTCAGGGGCTTGTGGATATGGATAAAGTCGTCAAGCAGGCTATTAATAAGGTCGAGCAATCCGGGATAATCTTTTTAGATGAGATAGACAAAATTGCAGGAAGAAACAGCACACATGGTCCGGATGTGTCCCGGGAGGGCGTACAGAGAGATCTTTTGCCTATTGTTGAGGGCAGTACCGTCACAACGAAATATGGCCCGGTTAAGACCGATCATATTTTATTTATTGCATCCGGAGCGTTCCATATGGTTAAGCCATCCGATTTAATCCCTGAGTTGCAGGGCCGCTTTCCAATTCGCGTTGAGCTCGACGCTCTGGGAAGAAAAGAGTTTGTCAGAATCCTGACGGAACCGAAAAATGCGCTTCTGCTTCAATATATGGCACTGCTAAGAACCGAAGGGGTAGACGTTGTCTTTGAAGATGATGCCGTTGAAGCCATCGCGAGAATTGCCGAAGAAGTTAATAGCCGCACCGAGAACATTGGCGCTCGGAGGCTGCATACGATTATGGAACGTCTGCTGGAAGACCCTCTTTTTGATGCACCGGATATGAAAAATCAACGCTTGGTGATCGACAAAGACTATGTCGAATCCAAATTAAAAGATATTAAGGACGATGAGGATCTGAGTCGCTATATCCTTTAGTGTTGTGTCCCACAAGTAATTTATAAAATACGGAGTGAGTTTATTAATGTTAATTCGTTTTATTTTAGGTGTCAGGAATAAGTAGGTTTCGGGTGTCAGGAAAAAGTAGGTGTCAGGTGTCGGGTGTCAGGTGTCAGAATTATGAAGGAGCTGAAACCGTTGCGGGTCGAATGCTGAACACTGAAACCTGAAACCTGAAACCCGGTATCTGAAAGATACCCGAAACCTGACACCTGACACCATAGACATTGTGTTGTTTAAAGAACTCAACTGAACTAAAATATACTGCACGACTTTTGTAATATATTTGTGGGACACAACACTAGTTTCCGATTCCTAAATGGCTATTTTCAGACACAGATCATATTTTAACTTAAGCTAAAAATGATGCAAAATAATAAGGATACGACCCCCGGTGTGGCCGATATTCTCATTGAAGCGTTGCCCTATATTCGCCGCTTTTATGGTATGACGATTGTGATTAAATACGGCGGGCATGCCATGGTGGATGAGCAGCTCAAGCAGGATTTTGCCTGTGACATTACGCTGTTAAAATTTGTCGGTCTCAACCCAGTTGTGGTGCACGGCGGGGGGCCTCAGATCAATTCGGTACTGGACCAGATGGGAATCCGGCCCCAATTTGTCCGCGGCATGCGCCTGACCGATGAACGCACCATGGAGGTCGTTGAAATGGTTTTGGGCGGCAAGATCAACAAGGCCATCGTTCATCAGATTAATCAGCAGGGCGGCAAGGCCGTTGGTCTTAGCGGCAAGGATGCTGGTTTGATTCAAGCGAAAAAGCTTCAAATCGTACACCAGGAAGATATAAACAAGCCGCCCGAAATCATTGATCCTGGCCTGGTAGGGGAGGTGACGCGGATAAATTCCGACATTATTGACAAGCTCACCCAACAGGGATTTATACCCATTATTGCCCCCGTGGGTGCCGGTGAAGCCGGAGAAACTTACAACATCAATGCGGATCTTGTGGCCAGTCGCATCGCTATGGCGCTTAAAGCCGGTCGCCTTGTTTTGCTCACCGATGTGGATGGGGTTTTGGATGCCGGTGGTGAACTTATCAGTTCAATTGACGCCGGGAAGATTAAAAAGATGATCGATAATCAGCGCATTTCCGGCGGTATGATTCCCAAGATCGAATATGGCCTTAAAGCGCTGAAAAACGGAGTGCAGAAAGTTCAGATCATCAATGGCACCAAACGGCATGCAATTCTGCTGGAATTGTTTACCGACGGCGGAATTGGAACGGAGGTGACGGCATGACCGCCGAGATAATGGAGCGCGCCGATCAAGTGATGGCGGCCACCTATCAGAGATTTCCGGTGGCTTTTGAGAAGGGACGTGGTTGTAAACTCTGGGACACCGAAGGGCGATCTTACACGGACTTTGTGGCCGGTATTGCGGTTTGTAATCTTGGGCATGCCCACCCGCGGATTAGCGAAACCGTTTCCCGACAGGCCGAAACGCTGCTGCATGTATCCAATCTGTACTATACGCTGCCACAGGTCGATCTGGCTGCCTGGTTGGTGGAAAATAGTTTTGCCGATCGTGTTTTTTTTGGCAACAGCGGGGCCGAAGCCAATGAGGCCGCCATTAAACTGGCGAGAAGATACTTTAAAGACCGCGGAGAAGAAAACCGTTTTCGAATCGTCACCATGGAGCGCTCATTTCACGGACGCACACTGGCAACCCTTTCAGCGACCGGTCAGGAAAAAGTTAGAAAAGGGTTTGATCCGGTTCTGGATGGTTTTGATTTTGTACCCTTTAATGATGAAAAGGCGCTGCAGGCCCAAATCGGGTCCGCCACCTGTGCTGTCATGCTGGAGCCCATTCAAGGCGAAGGCGGCGTGCGCTGCCCGGATGAGAAATACCTGCAAACGGTCAGAAAAATCTGTGACGAAACCGGGACGCTTTTGATTTTTGATGAAATTCAAACCGGTATGGGACGTACCGGACAGCTTTTCGCTTATAAACACTTCGGAATCGAACCGGATATTATGACCCTGGCCAAAGCCCTGGCCAATGGGTTGCCAATCGGGGCGATGATGGCCAGAGAAACGATTGCCGCCGCCTTTGGACCCGGCTCGCATGCTTCCACCTTTGGCGGAACACCCATTGTTACGGCAGCGGCCCTGGAGGTTTGTAAAATTCTGATGGAAGACCGGGTTATTGAAAACGGCAAAGCCGCTGGATCGTATTTCAAAGAAAAATTGCTCGAGTTAAAAGACCGGCATGCCATCATTGAAGATGTGCGCGGGCTGGGCCTGTTGCTGGGCATGAAGCTCAAAATCGACGGTGCGCCAGTAGTGAAGCAATGTATGCAAAACGGCTTTTTAATCAATTGTATCCAGGATCGTATTTTAAGATTTATTCCGCCCTTGATCATTTCCGAAGAAGAAATTGATCAGCTGATTGAGTGTCTCGACGGGATATTTACTGAGGCCGTATAACATTAAAACTCGGGGGTGTATTTATGACCAAACATCTGCTGACGCTGGCCGATCTTGCCAAAGAAGAATTTGAGGCGTTTTTTAAGCGGGCGATTGAGCTTAAAGAAAAACAGAAGAATGGCATTGCCGAACCATTGCTGGCCGGCAAAAGCCTTGGGCTTTTATTTGATAAACCCTCGACGCGCACCCGGGTCTCATTTGAGACCGCCATGATACAGCTGGGCGGCTCGCCGCTTTTTATCAGTTCCAAAGATACGCAAATGTCGAGGGATGAACCCATAAAAGATACCGCCAGAGTCCTTTCCCGCTATCTGGATGCACTGGCCATTCGGACTTTCTCTCAGGAGGTGATCCAGGAATTTGCGGAATCTGCCGGCATCCCGGTGATAAACGCCTTAACGGATGCCTATCATCCGTGTCAGGTTTTAAGTGATTTGTTGACGGTCATCGAGCACAAAGGGTCGTATCAAGATCTAAAAATTGCATGGGTGGGAGACGGCCACAATATGGCTCAATCCTGGATCAATGCGGCAGGGACCCTGGGCTTTGAGCTTCACCTGGCATGCCCTGAAGGCTATTTCCCTGATGCGCAGATTTTAAGCGGCGCCGCCCAAAAATCCAATGCCAGGATTACCCTTAATTCGGATCCCATCGCAGCGGTTAAAGATGCGGATGTGGTCAATACGGATGTCTGGGCCAGTATGGGACAGGAGGCCGAACAGGAGGCCCGCAAGAAAATCTTTGCTCCCTTTCAATTGAATGCAGCGCTTTTGGAAAATGCTGCTAAAGATGTCATTGTCCTGCATTGCTTGCCGGCCCATCGAGAAGAAGAAATTACCGAAGCGGTTCTGGAAGGCCCCCATTCCGTTGTTTGGGATCAATCCGAAAATAAGCTTCATATGCACAAGGCTATCCTGGATATACTGATAAGCGGAGGTTCATATTTTGACTGCTAAGATCAACAAAGTGGTGCTGGCGTATTCCGGTGGGCTGGATACATCGGTTATTTTAAAGTGGCTTATTGAAACCTATCAATGCGAGGTAATTACCTTTTCGGCCAACATCGGTCAGGAAGATGACATGGACCAGGTCAGGGAGAATGCTTATAAAACCGGGGCCACAAAGGCCTATATCGAGGACCTATCGGGGACCTTTGTTAATGATTACGTATTTGCGGCATTCCGTGCCAATGCGATTTACGAGGGCCAGTATCTATTGGGAACTTCTCTGGCCAGGCCGCTGATCGCAAAGCGCCAGATAGAAATTGCCCACAGTGAAAAAGCCGATGCCGTTAGTCACGGTGCCACCGGTAAAGGCAATGATCAGGTTCGCTTTGAACTGGGTTATCTTTCCCATGATCCCGGCATCAAAATAATTGCACCCTGGCGGGAGTGGGATTTAAATTCGCGCACTGCCTTAATGGATTTTGCCGGCAAGCATGGTATCGAAGTTCAAGCCACCCATGACAAACCGTACAGTACGGATTCCAATCTTTTGCATATCAGTTATGAAGGCGGCATACTTGAAGATCCATGGGCAGAAGCGCCCGAAGACATTTTTACGCTGACCGTTTCACCCCAACAGGCACCGGATAAACCCGAAATCATCGAGTTGAGCTTTCAAAACGGCAATCCGGTCAAGCTAAACGGAAACGAACTGACGCCGGCGAATATGCTGAAGGCGTTAAACGCCCATGGCGGCAAACATGGTATCGGACGGGTGGATATGGTTGAGAATCGATTTGTGGGGATGAAATCCCGCGGCGTTTATGAAACTCCCGGCGGGTCAATTTTGCGCGCCGGCCACATGGCGATGGAATCCATTACCATGGATCGCGAGGTCTTGCACCTGCGGGATTCGTTAATACCCAAATACGCGCAGCTGGTATACAATGGTTTCTGGTTTTCACCGGAGATGAAATTGTTGCAAAATATGATTGACATGACCCAGCAGAATGTATCCGGAACCGTGCGCCTTGAATTGTATAAAGGCAACTGCCGTGTTCTTGGCCGTAAATCAGATGGTTCTCTGTATCGGGAAGACTTTGCCACCTTTGAAGATGACCAGGTTTACAACCAAAAAGATGCCGAAGGCTTTATCCGCTTAAACGCTTTAAGATTAAGGATTCAAAAATTAGTCGAAACCACTAAATAATACCGATATATCCATGTCCGAAAAACTCTGGGCCGGGCGGTTTAAAGAAAAAACTGCAAAAATTGTCGAAACATTTACGTCTTCAATCGATGTCGATCGGCGCCTGTACGGCTATGATATTCAGGGCAGTATTGCACACTGCCAGACCCTGGCAAAGGCGGCAATTATATCCGCAGAAGAGGCCGACGAATTAATTGCGGGCCTTGAGAAAATAAAGCAGGAAATCGACGAAGAAACTTTGCCGTACAGTGACGCACTGGAAGATATTCATACTCATATTGAATTCCGGCTGGCTGAGATTGCAGGGAAAGTTGCACACAAGCTGCATACCGCCCGAAGTCGCAACGATCAGGTGGCACTGGACGTGCGCCTGTATCTGAGGGATACCGTCTTTTCCATCATCCAACTCCTGTTCGAATTGCAAAAAGTTCTGGTGGGCCTTGCCAAACGCCATATTGAAACCGTGCTGCCGGGCTACACCCATCTGCAGCGCGCCCAGCCGATCCTGCTGGCGCATCATCTGATGGCCTATTATGAGATGTTTTCACGGGATTCCGAGCGTCTGCAAGATGGTCTGGTGCGCATTAACGTCATGCCGCTGGGCAGCGCAGCCCTTGCCGGAACGCCGCATCCCATTGACAGAAAATACACGGCCGAACTGCTCGGGTTTGAGAAAGTTTCAGCCAACAGTGTCGATTCAGTATCCGACCGGGATTTCATTATTGAATTTTTATCCGCCGCCGGTATTTGCATGATGCATTTAAGCCGGTTGTCGGAAGAACTGATTATCTGGTCTTCAGCCGAGTTTGGCTTTATTGAACTGCCCGATGCATTTGCCACCGGCAGCAGTATTATGCCGCAGAAAAAAAATCCCGATGTTGCCGAACTCATCAGAGGCAAAAGCGGTCGCGTATTCGGCAACCTGATGGCCATGCTGACGTTAATGAAGTCCTTGCCGCTGTCGTATAACCGCGATATGCAGGAGGACAAAACACTGCTGTTTGATGCTGCCGATATCCTGACGGCTTGTGTTGAAATTTATATTCAATTGCTTCCCAACATCAAAATCAACAAAACCATTATGCAAAAAGCAGCCGCCAGCGGATATCTCAATGCCACCGATATGGCTGATTATCTGGTAACCAAAGGCATGCCGTTCAGGGAGGCCCACCATTGTGTCGGTCAGGTCGTTAGCTATGCATTAGGTCTTAAGAAAGAAATTCATGAACTTTCGATAAAACAATTGCAACAACACGCACCTCAGATCGAAGACGACGTTTTCGACTACTTAGCGACACAGCAGATGATCGATCGGCGTACCTCAATAGGCGGTACGGCAACTCAAACAGTTAAAACAGCGATTAAGGCTGCGGAGCAGAAACTGAAAAAAAGCACCCATTGATCATGCACAAAGATTATTTTTCCCGTAACAAATGGTTAACTCTTTTTTTCTTTGCGTTTGTGAGCTTGAACTTTTGGTGGATCGGTTGCGGGCAAAAGGGACCGCCCCGGCCGCCACACCGTCCCTTGCCACCGACAGTCAAAGACTTGAGTTATGTGGTAGATAACCAGATTGTTGAGCTGAGCTGGAAGGTTCCAGGCGCTGACGATCGCTCCGCTTCTCCTCCGGCCGGGTATAAAGTTTTTCGCTCCAAATTGTCAGCTGAAGAATCCAACTGTGAAAAATGCCCGATGCACTTCAATGAGGTCGGCGATATTCCGATTCCTGTTAAACGGCCGGATGAATCCAAGCCGGAAAAACTCAGCTTTACCGAAGGCCTCGAGCCGGGCTATCGCTATATTTACAAAGTGGTCGTTTACGATGAAGATGGAATAAGCAGTAAGGACTCGAACACCGTTAAATTCGACCATTGAACTGATTGAGTTAAAACTCAATCGGGCGTTATTTGTTATTGGTTTTGACAAACTGATGCTTTCAATTGCATCTCAACTTTGGCACAACGTTCGAATAAGGACCGATATCCATCCCAATAACATATAACGAATAACGATTAACCTCTTTGAAGGCAAGCATGAATCATTTCATCTATCGCGAAAATGAACTTTATTGTGAAGATGTACCGGTGCAAAGAATCGCAACTCAAATCGGAACGCCGTTTTATCTATACAGCCACGCAACACTGACGCGTCATTTCAAAGCCTTCAATGAAGCCTTTGAAGGTATCGATAGGCTGGTTTGCTTCTCTGCGAAGGCCAATACCAATTTGGCAATTTTGAAATTATTTGCCAATTTGGACTGTGGTCTGGACATCGTATCCGGCGGAGAGCTTTATCGCGGAATTCAGGCCGGCTTTGCACCGAATCTTATCGTATATTCCGGTGTGGGCAAACGGGTTGATGAAATTGATTATGCCCTCAAATCCGGAATCCTGATGTTCAATCTGGAATCTCTTGATGAGTTAAAATTGATCAACCAGCGGGCCGGCCGGTTAAATCAGCGGGCCCGCATTGCCATCCGGGTCAATCCGGATGTCGATCCCAAAACACATCCGTATATTTCTACCGGTCTTAAGAAAAATAAATTCGGAATTGATACCGCCGCTGCTCTCGAAGGCTACCGGCTGGCCGGTAGTCTGGAGCATATTGAAGTCATCGGCATCGATTGCCATATCGGCTCTCAGATAACAGAAGCCGCGCCTTTTGAAGATGCCTTAAACAGCATAAAGACTTTGATCAAGCAGTTAAAATCCGAACTGGGGATTCAGATCCAATATGTTGATATGGGTGGAGGCCTTGGTATTACCTATGCGGATGAAACACCACCGTCTTTAAAAGAATATGCGAAAGCCTTTCTGGAAAACCTTGAAGGCATGGATTTAACGCTCATTCTGGAGCCGGGCAGGGTGCTGGTCGGAAACGCCGGCATACTGGTAACCCGCGTGCTTTATAAAAAAGCGGGCAAAGGCAAAAATTTTATTATTGTGGATGCCGGAATGAACGATCTGTTGCGTCCGACCCTTTACAATGCTTTTCATGCGATTGAACCCATTTTGCGCTCCCAGGCGCCCTTAACAGTGGCAGATGTCGTGGGGCCGATATGTGAAAGCGGTGATTTCCTGGCGATCGACCGCAACCTGACCGAAGTGGACGCTGACGATCTTTTGGCGGTAATGAGTACGGGTGCATATGGGTTCGTGATGTCTTCCAATTACTGTTCGCGTCCCCGGGTTGCGGAAGTGATGGTCAAAAATAATCAATATCACGTTGTGAAGAAAAGAGAAACTTACCAAGATCTGGTAAAAGGCGAAAGCATACCCACATTTATGGAGTAAAGAGAAAAAATGAACCAGATTCCATTTTATAAAATGAGCGGGGCCGGCAATGATTTTATTATTATCGATAACCGCAATCAGATTGTTGCTGATAAGGATTTGAGCGGCTTCATTGCCAGTATCTGCCGTCGAAAAATGTCTGCCGGGGCCGACGGCCTGATTTTAATTGAAGCTTCCGACAAATTTGATTTTCGCTGGCGGTTTTTTAATTCTGACGGCAGCAAAGCTGAAATGTGCGGGAACGGTGCCCGGTGTGCTGCCCGTTTTGCCCATGTAACCGGTATTGCAGGAACCACTTTATCCTTTGAAACCGAAGCCGGAGTGGTCAGCGCCCAGATTAATGAGGACCGCGTTAAGGTAAAGATGCCGGATCCTTCAGACCTTAAATTGGCTTACCCGTTGAAACTGTCGAATCGTTCGCTGGAAATCAGCAGTATCAATACCGGCGTTCCCCACACCGTCGTAATGGTGGAGCAAGTTGCTGATGTGGATGTTGTAACCCTGGGCCGTGAAATCCGCCTTCATCAAACATTTGCGCCGGCCGGCACCAATGCAAATTTCGTCCAGCGCAGCACAGGCAATGCAATTGAGATCCGCACTTACGAAAGGGGAGTTGAAGACGAAACTCTGGCCTGCGGAACCGGCGCCATTGCCAGCGCGATTATTTCAGCCAGGCGGTTTCAAATGAATTCACCGGTAGATGTCAAAACCCGCAGCGGAGAATATCTGACGATCTATTTTAGCGCCAAAGACGGCCAATTTGACGATATTTACATGGAAGGCGGTGCCCGCATTATTTATAGCGGTGAACTCCAGCCGGACGCCTGGAAATAAAAACAAAAGAATTCGTTATTTTCTAAAGCTACTTTTCTTAAATGTCAGATCTGCATATTGCTTACATCTCGGCTGGCTCCAACATGGGAGACCGGCTGCAGAATTGCCGGAAGGGAACGGAGTCGCTCACAGCACCCGGCAACTCCCGACTCCTTGCGCAATCCCGCATTTATACAACCGAACCGGTGGATTATGAAGATCAGGACTGGTTTATCAATATGATGGTCAAACTTGAGACCGCACATGACCCCTTCCAACTCCTGGATCAGATTGAAGATATTCAACGGGCCGCCGGGCGTTTGCATGACTCGATTCGGTTTGGTCCCCGGATTCTGGATCTGGATATTATTTTGTACGATGATCGCATCATCGACTCTGAGCGCCTGGTAGTGCCGCATCCCCGCATGCATAAAAGACGCTTTGTGTTAAAGCCGATCTGTGATATAGATCCATCCATAATTCATCCGGTACTGAAACAGGAAATGCATTTCCTGCTGAAGCGGCTGGGGGATGAGAATCAAAAGGTGTTCGAATATAAATGCTCAAATTCTTAATACTTTTTTGTGTTGCGTTCCTATTATACAGATCTTTGAGATCTTGGATATTTCCGGATACGTCGAAAAAAAATACAGTTTCCGGAAAAGCAACAGGCCAGATCGACGATGTGATGATCAAAGATCCCTATTGTGAAGCCTATTTTCCCAAAAGAAATGCCGTGCATTTGAATGTTAAAGGTAACGATCTATATTTTTGCAGCAAAAAGTGCAGGGATAAATATGTTGCCCGTCAAGGCCAGGAAAATTAAATTAAGGCAAACTCCATGGATACTCTCCAAAATCTAATCAGTGGCCCCAACAAACTAACGCTTTTTCGCATTGCAGTGGTACCGATCATTATTATTCTTCTGCTGTTTCCCAACCCAATTTGCACATTGATCGCTGGGCTTTTATTCAGTGCCGCTGCAATTACGGACTATCTGGATGGCTATTATGCCAGAAAAAAAGGCCTGGTGACCACGCTTGGAAAGATTATGGACCCGGTTGCCGACAAGCTGCTGGTTTCATCGGCCTTTATCCTGCTGACCTCTCTGGGGTGGGTGCCGGCCTGGATGGCCTGTATCATTATCGGCCGCGAACTCGCCGTGACAGGCTTGCGCAACATTATCGCTGAAAAAGGCGAAGACCTGTCGGCATCCAACCTTGGAAAATACAAAACCGGCTTTCAAATTGCCGCCATTATTCCCCTCATGATCCATTATCCATTTTTTGGCCTCAACGTACAGGTCATCGGTACGTTATTTTTGTGGGGGGCGCTGGTGTTCACCATCTGGTCGGGGGCGGATTATTTCATCCGCTCCAGAAGTCTTCTGCAGGGTTGAGCTTTTTTGTTGACAATGTATTGTTTTCTGGCTACGGTTAAAAGTTTACAAGAGCGGGAATAACTCAGTGGTAGAGTGCGACCTTGCCAAGGTCGAAGTCGCGGGTTCAAATCCCGTTTCCCGCTCCATTTTTTTTGGCGGCATAGCCAAGTGGTAAGGCAGCGGTCTGCAAAACCGCAATTCGTCAGTTCGACTCTGACTGCCGCCTCCATAGAAACGATAAGGGTTCACAAGAAAAATGAATAACTTGTGGACCCTTTTTTATGTTTTACTTAACATCACAAAACGTCACAGAAAGTACATAAAATCACCCTTTTCACCCAAAAAGTACCCCCAGTTTTCCCCACACCTGAAAATCGAATAATTTGCACAAATAGCTTAGTTGCCTCATAAACAAAGCATTAGGTAATCGCGATATCTTGGGGGTTAGGCACACATCTGAGATATTTGGTCCTTAGGCATTAAACTTACCAATCCACTATTTTCAAAAAGATTATACTAAGGCACGTAATGTAAAAAAAACGAACCGCTAAGAAAGTTTAGATTTGTCATGCCCAATCTAAAATTAAGACCGAAAATGGTCGGACCCTATCTATGGTTGTCTGTTTTCTTTGAATTATCTTGAGTTTCGGATTTAGATGTGAAACATTTTTTGCAGGAATCAGTGGAACAACGAACCCTCATTTGAAGTCTGACAGGATGTTAAGTTAATACAAGAATCATGGGACATTAAACTTTAAACTGGGCCTTTGGATTATTATGGGCGGAAGATTCGGCAAATATGGTGACCTCAAGCGCCGCAAAGCATTGCAGCGTGGCCGAAGGGAAAAATCCAAATTGGAAAGAACCAACCTGACTTCCCTGCGCAGCCGTGGTTGTTTGCTTCCTTCCAAGCAAAGATCTTCACCCCCCTATGCCGACAAGTCTTATAAAACCGCGGTGGTAGCCATACCGCCCGATCACCTTTGGGGGCCGATCCAAGGGCTACGCAAACAGTACGACCGGAATTATCGGCGCTGGATGCCGCACATCACTCTCCTCTATCCCTTCCGGTCGGTCTCGGCCTTTGAGCAGGTAATGCCGGCTCTGGCCCAGGCATGCCGTTCTCTGGAGCCGTTTGAAGTTCAATTGACCCGTTTCGATCTCTTTGCTCACTCCCGCCGAAACGTCACCCTCTATCTGGTCCCTGAGCCTGCCAGACCACTCAAAGTACTCCAAAAAACCCTGTTAGAAATCGTGCCCGATTGCGATGATATGACCCGTTTTGCCGACGGATTTACTCCCCATCTCAGCGTTGGCCAGACCCGCAACCAAGAGGCCTATGCACTATGCGCCGGATGGCAGGCTAGCTGGCAACCCCTTGCACTCACCCTGGTACACGTCTATTTGATCTGGCGTAATGATCCACCGGATGATGTCTTTCGTATAGGGCCTGTGCTGTCTCTTGGCGGGCAATGAGTTTGTCTGTAAGGCGCAGTAAAGTATCCGGCGGGGACAAAGGTCCCGGCATTGGGTATCCCTCGTCAGGCTATGGGGCTAAAGGTTTCTCATTAGTAAATAGCTGATTGATTATCCACAAATGGAAATGTTCTTTCGCTTAAAAAGCAGTTGGTTTAAATAGCTACAAAGGCTATTACAAAGGCTCTATAGAATAGAAAAAGAAGCCTTTCATACCCTGGTACAGTATGAGTCAAGAAGATTACCTACAACCATTTGCACACTGCACCCTGTGTGAGCATTGCTGTGGGGTCAACCGTCTTGAGGGACAAACCGGAATCTGCCGAATGACAGTGCCGGTCGTTGCCTCCGCCACCCTTCATCCCGCCCCGCCAGAAAGTTACACCATTTTTATGGCTGGATGCAATTATAAATGTTTGAATTGCCAAAACTGGACCATTGCCCAACTGCCCGATAATGAGCATCAGCATAGGGGGTTTGTTTCTGCCAAAGAATTGGCCATAGAATGCGTTGCTCAGTTAGACTCTCCTGCAGCCAAGCTGATTGGTGCGGACAGAATTTTCTTCTCCGGTGGCGAGCCCACCATTCACCTGCCCTATATCGAACAGGTCATGGCCGAAGCCCGCAAGCTGTCTCCCGATCTGAAAGTCAATTTCGACACTAACGGTTACCTGACAAGCACCAGTTTAAGAAAGGTGCTGAAATTCACCACTTCCATCACCTATGATATCAAAGCGTTTAACGATGAAGTGCACCTAGCCTTGACCGGCGCCTCGTCTCAGCCTGTGCTGCGCAACGCCAAATACATCGGCCGTTTTGCCAAAGACAAACTCTGGGAGTACCGCATCCTGGTGATTCCCAAAATCAACGAAGAGGAGATCGAACCGTTGTGCTGCTTTATTTCCGACATCGATGCGAACCTGCCAGTGTGCTTTTTGGCCTTCCGGCCCAACTATGCACTTGAACACCATCCTGGCGCGGCCGCCGAACTAATGGATCGTTGCGTTAACATCGCCAAAAAGAGCGGTCTGAAAAATGCTTATTGGTCCGGACAGACCGGAATTCCCGGCTCAATATTAGCCCCCCAAAAAAAGGTCATATCGGCTTACCAAATGGCCGGCGGCCGACTGGCCGGCGCCTATGCTTATGCTGCTGGATGCCGTACCCATTCGCGGAATTGCGCAGCCTGCTCTACTCATCAGGCGTGTCCGGTCAAATGCTATGTCCCGCAAATTCAGACTTAGAAAAAATGAAAAAGGAGGTTAAAAATGCCTACTTATGAATTCTACTGTGAAAAATGTAAAAAAACTTTTAGTGTAGTAATTTCAATTTCCGACTATGACAAGAAGAAATACAATTGCCCAAAGTGTAAAAGCAAAAAAGTAAAGCAGCAAATCTCGTCTTTTCAGACAGTAACCTCGAAGAAAAGTTAAATTTTATCCGCATGATGTAATTTTTAGAAGAACGGTATTCAAAAAGCATCTTATGACAACCCGAATTGTAATTCAGCCTTCTGAAGGGACCCAAAAGGAATTTGTGACTAAGGTTCAATCATGGGCAAACGAGGTTTTGGAGAAAAAAGGGGCTTTAGCTGCTCCTGCATTTATTTCCATAAACATCTGGAGACGTATGGATGAACTACAATCCTTTTATCAGCAAGAGAAACAGGAACTTGGAATAGTAACAGGAGAAGAGACGGAATTTCTGGCGACTCATGAAGCTTGGAGAGGTCATCCGCGAATCCACATCTGCCAAGAAAGGGTAAAAGACGTTCCCGATGTTGTCCTCCAGAGCGTTCTGCATCATGAGATTAGCCATGCCCTTCATCACGGAACACCTGAATTCTACACCTTTCGATACTCACCCAAATTACAGGAAGCTGGACGTATTTGTGGTCTGGATTTAGCTCTTCTGCAACAATGTGTTCACATGCTTTCTATAGCTATCAAAGACTATGACGTAGTCACGTGGCTCACTGATATAGGACTTGGTTTCGGTCAACTACACCTTCTTGAATACTTGATTTCTGACACAGAAGACGAGCGCCGAATTTGGGAGGTGGTTTGTGCCAATCCCGCTCAGCGCAAGTTAGCCGTGGCTCTTTTTTTGAAAACGCTTCTTCCCATTGCAGCCTTGGTCT
>Ga0255055_10001390_pt1 | contig 17846 bp, 18 predicted proteins | sample JV7_2_27_MG_FD_188633 | JGI IMG/M metagenome (GOLD analysis project Ga0255055, IMG submission 188633) | Seawater microbial communities from Jervis Inlet, British Columbia, Canada - JV7_2_27 | ecosystem: Environmental > Aquatic > Marine > Inlet | place: Canada: British Columbia | collected... | reverse complement strand
CCTATTGAGGGATTCTACCCTATTTGGCGGCCTGGTTTCCAAATGCAATTAGAAAAAAAAGGAATACCTCAACCACCTCAACCTGAAGGTGGAGGTGGTAAGGAATCTTCCTCGGAAGACGAGTCTTCCAAGAGTTCTTCTACTTGACTGGCAATAGAAGGTTCAGCATCATCATGTGGGGAGGGCTGGGCACTGGTCAAATCCGTTGTAATGGTAATTGTAGCACTATCCGCTGTCTCTGTAGTAGTACTTGATGGTAGTCCTCCTCGGAGGATATCCATTACTCCGTCTACACAGGCTGATAGGCTCCTAACATCCTGACGGAGGGATTGTACTCCCAATTCGGTTTCCTGCCATTTAACTACTAATTCAGCATTACGCTGGAAGAATTGATCCATAATTTTACCATTCTCTTCTAATTGTCTCTGCATCTCCTTATACAGAAGGTGTAGTTGACTCAATTGTTCAGTAATTTTCTCAACAGTAAGGTCAATATCTGTGCGTTTCAAAAGAGCATCATCCATCCGTGCAATGGCTTCCACAAAGGTGGCTGGCACCTGAATAGCAGTAACTATATCGTCCCGAGCAAAGAACTTCATGAGTTCAATCTGAGCCGTCTCGAAGAAAGGCACCCGTAACTGTAGGTCTTGGGTCTGTTTTCGATCCAAACGGTTCTGTTCTTTCATGAATTTCATATTACCCTGATCCAATTCTTGCTGTTTTACCAGTTGCCAAATATCAGTCTCGGCTTCACGTCGTCTAACCAAGGCCTCTTCTTGGTCAAGTTCAATGGCCTGCTTTTGCTGTTTCAAGTTATAGTTATTATAGACGGCTATGACTATTTTTAGGATTATCCATAGGATAAACCCTAATAATAGAAATATTAATCCTTCTGGAGTGATGAAATTGCCATCCTTTAGGTAGTTTACACCCATATCAGCAAAACTGATAATAAAAAAGGCAATTAATATCGTTGCCTGTGTTGACAGACTGGTCTCCAGTCGCCGCTTGGCCGCATCGTAGGTTCGTTTGGCTACATTGGCTGTCTTAGTCTCTTCTTCTTGTACTTTGTCTAATTCTTCTTGTAATGCGTCTTCAATTGGCATAATGTCCATCCTCTCTATGGCTGGGGTCTTTTTACGGTATACCCAATTTCAACTTGAAATATGTAGGCATTGTCGGTTTGTGTCGAATAACACTCGGCCCGTATACAATAATTGCGATTATCATTGTCTATGACTTCATAGGTCACTGTTGAGGTACATTCACTTCCCCAACCTGTTGCATAGCCATCAACATAGATTATAGGAGTAAAAGCGGTTCCGTAAGTGTTGGCAAAAAAGCCCAAGGCAATGTCACCAGTCCTGGTTCCACCATCAGAACCTTTGTTTGCACAAAGTTGACTAATAGTCACACCATCAGGTAAGGATACGGGGGCGAAAGCCGTATAGGTATTAGAATCACCTGTGTGTGTACATTTGAGAGATTGTTGGGTTGCGGGATTGTACACAAGACTCCATTGACTATCACTGGCAGCCATATTAAATTGAAAAGGATTAACGGCCATACGGCGGGTGACTGCCGCATTATCGGCATTCCACATACTCTTAGCATCCAAGGTAACATTAACGTCTTCGCCCCAGTCTGACTCGATAGTACCAGTCATTTCTGCTCCGTGGGTGGCTACCATATTGGTTCGTGCTGATCCTGCCATGATATCACCTTATGCTGTTAATGCACCAATGGTTATTGTCCATTGAAGCGTGAGTTGAAAACTGGTATCCTTATTGATTGCATCAAAAGTAGTCCGATTGAACATTCGATAACTCTCACTGGTCTCACTGCCTGGAGCAGTGATGCTACTGAATAGCCCTGCTTCATACAGAGCACCATTTCCGTGGGAAGTAGTAAACGTTCCTGTACATATAATTACATTATTAGTAGTACCACTAACATCATTGGCCAGAGCCGCATAATAATTAGTACTCACTGATCCTGTTGCCAGATCATAATCATTCTGTGACACCGCCGTAGCATCTGTACCTACATGTACATACTGTAAGCCATAGCCCAATTCACCTGCCGAATAACTCATGGTCGATCCACCCACATATTGACCAGCCAACAGTTCGGCAATCCAGATTTCGCCTGCGTCTACAATATCATTTTCTACGTGCCGTGTCTCCACGACCTTTCCCGTCTCGACATCAGTCATCCAGATATCGAGGTATCCTTTCAGTTTGACAGGAGGTAATTGATCGTTGTATATTTTTCCCATTAGAATTCATCCTTAACTTTCTGTAAATCATACTTAAAATTATCTTGAGCCGTGACGTTTTCTTTGAACGGAGACTGTTTTATATTCTTAGCCGCAGCCTGTTCTATTGCGGCCTTTACTATATCAGAATTAATGTTCCAATGAACGCTACCGTCCATCAGATGGGTATGTAAATCTATAATCTTCTTGACATTGGGAAGGATGGCCTTCTCCAGTCGATCAAGTTTTGCCTTTAAGGTAACCAATTCTGCTCGTAAGTCGCTCAATTCAGTCATGACTAATCACTATCTGTTTATATTATTTAAGATTTGTTATTAAATGGTCATTCACACATCGTTCACCGTTTGTATATTGGTTGCATCTACATCATTGATTGAATCAATGTTGATAGAGGACACATCGTTGACATCGTTGCCATATCCCAGTGGTGTATAAGTGATTTTTATCTGAATATGATCGACATAAACAAAAACACCAACAGCATCATCTATATTATTCATGGCAAATAATACTCCAAAATCGGAACTGGTTACATCCGAATAGCCCCAGCCAGTGCTCCACATATCATTCCAATCGCCAAACTCATAATAAGTATCATTATCTCCTGTTTTATCTGCGAATCCACGTCCAGTGGCCTTATCGTCTCCACTCTGGGTTCCCGCTTTATGCAATCTGACAATTTCTTCTCTTGCTCCATCAACGGAAGTGGTATACACTTCATATCTTACCTCGACTCCATGTACAGTTGCCCCTGTTGGTAACCCAAAGGAAAAGTTTGAGGCACCTAAATAGGTAGAAAACTCTTCTTTGGGTATGTTAGTATCTGCATACGTATCACTTTGTGTTTTGGCGTTATCTTCAAAAGACCACACTGAACCATCTGTACGTGTATATTCAGCCATAGTTCCAGGGCTTATCCAACCAGTGTCGTTATCAGGATCGGGATTGTCCTCAGTATAATGTATCTTTAATTGCACGTGGTCAACATACATATGTAGATAGTCAAGTATGTCTTCATTATAGAAAACCATTGATACACCAAAACCCGAGTCTTGGATGTCGTCCCATCTATAATTTGTACCCCAATCATCACTTGCACCACCAAAACTATGATAGGTGTCTGTGTCACTTCCATGCACTACGTCTGCTGATATAAATTTATCATCACCTTTTACTGTACCACCAATATGAAGTTGACAAAGAAATTCCTGAACATGATAAAGTCCTAGACCAGTCTCATCGTAACCATCATAACGAAACTCAACACCATCAATAGAAGAACCTGAGGGAATAGATGAGAAATCAAAATCAAAATAAGTTATTCTATCTGAATGATCTACTGTATGAACGTCACAGGATGCATGAGTATCATTTTGACTATAAGCATTAGATAAATTGCTCCATGAAGCCCCACCCCCATAATCATATTGAGCAGAATCAGTAGGATCTACCCAACCTGTATCAGCCATCTTTGGCTCTCCTTTGCATCTTATTTGCTAACTGTTTCTCGGCTTCGGGCAGTTTACCCTCAAAGATTTTTAGTAATTCTATATCTGCCTCGTCACTCAACCATCCACAATCTCTATAAAGTTGAAAGGCTCTCATTGGACTGATAATTCTTCTAATAAAAGTCAGTTGTAGAGCAGGTGTCATTTGATCGCCATGGTTTTGAAGTGTCCATGCTGCCCAGCCAGGACTATATGATGACCCCCCTTTATCAATAACCGCAGTAATATCAGCAATTGTCTGGCACTCTGGACTGATTAACTTCTCAAGGTAGGGTATAGATGGATCGCAAGCATTCCTCGACTTTAGAAAGTAGATATACTCCTGAATGGTAGTAGTAATATCTAACATTAGTTAACCCCTACCAACACATACGATGGATTCCAGATAATATAGTCGTCCTCCACTACAGTAGCCACCACCTGTACCTGATCACCAGTATCAGCAAAATTGCCTGTATTTTGAGTCATACCACCAGCCGTTACATCATCAACATATAATAATCGTGTTTCACCAGCACCACCGACTGTCCAAGACCAGGTAGAGTAGTAAACATAGCCCCATAATAATACCTTCACGGTCTGAGTTGCCGATTTTGTTTCCAGGGCTATACCTACGGCTGGCATAGTTAAATTACTACTTGCGTCTGCCAATTCCACATCCCCATCCGCAGCAATATATACCAGGTTTGGAAAGGCCACTGAGGCCCCTGCAGTCATATTCATGATTATGCCCGTGGCAGTCCCACTGGTCAGAGAAATATTATTCAAATTCATCTGACCCGTATTGACATCTACAATGTTACCATACCATGTACTGGCACTTACAGACCCTAAAACGAGTATACGTCCAGTATCATCGGTAGGCATGGCTGTATAGTCCTCACTATCAACAGTGAGGACAGTAGCAGTAGTGTCATTGAGTGTAACATATAGCAAATCATTATCATTGCAAATAATCCCAGTTGTCGGATTTGAGTTAATTTTATTATATACCCATGACCCATCAGATTCCTTGGTAAAGTAAATATAAATATCAGAATCCCATACCACTTTGGTAGAGTCATATCTCATATCGTCACCACCTGCTACCCCTCTGATCCGAAAGCGACGATTGGCATTAGTATTCTCTTGTAGCCGATCCCACATAAGTTCGGTAATGGTATTGCCTGTAGTTTTGGCAGCCATATAATCATCATTATCTGTCATTAAAATACCTCCGTTAGATATGCTATACTGTCACTACCATCCCATGCAGCGTTGTCCCAATCACCAAGATCCCACTCTTGTTGGTCTACTATGCGGTATAAACCACCACCCAGACCCCATCCTTCATTGACAGTGGCAGTACCAATCTTGGCCACTTTGGCGTTACTTAGGGTCTCGGTTAAATATCCTTCAAGATGTCCCCACAGGTCTACCTGAAGACTACTTAAGGTCTCCGTCAGGTAACCAATCATATCCTTGTATAAATCATAGGTCAATGACCCAGCCGACATGGACTCGGTAAGAAACATGTCTATGATAAATAACACTGCATCGTCCCAGTTAGTATCAGCATAGGACTCAACCAGAGCATACAGACGAAGGAAAAATAATTCGTCCATACCAACACCCGATTCCCAGGTGTCCTTGTCCCATTGACCAATATCCCACCCACGGGAATGATAAATATCCGTAAAGAAGCCTTCGATATGTCCTCCTATTGCATCAGTAAGACTGGTTATCGACTCAGTGCGGTATATAATCCCGTCTTTGAATAGGGACTCAGTAATACCTGCGGTAAATGCTTCTATAAATTCCTTGATTGCTATAAATGATAGTTCATCATATCCAATACTTTTATCCCAAGTGTCTTTATCCCATTGGGCTATGTCCCATTCACGAGGGCGGAGGACATCAGTTAAGAACCCTTCAATGTGGCTACCAGCAATAGAATCGGTAATGCCTGCACTAAACGTCTCATCTAACTGACTGAGCAGATCAAACCAGAAAGCATCAGTCATTGTCCAATACCACAGTGTATCATGAGCAGTCATTAGGGCTGTGATATAGAACTCATCGGTAGGAGTATCCAATGAATCGGTGAACGTGCCGTACATTAACGTTAATAGTAAATCCGAGGCAGTTACTACATCGGTAAATGAAGTAAAAAACATATCCTCTATATATTCTAATATGAAGGCCACTCCCGCCCCCTTAATCTTATTTACCTGGGCCTGTATGTCCAAGGCCTCATCAGTTAGATTATATGGTATCTGTACCCGAAAGGCCCCTCCTGTATAAGGGAACCCATAATCCGTAATGAAGTCAATATCATCAGCATCTTCAATGGTGGCTGACCAACCCGCTGTTACGGTCTTAATGATATTAATAATGGCAGTATCGGTCTGTGATTCAAAATCATCCGCTGCCGTCTGAATACGGGCCCGAAAGGTGCTATCACTTTCACCATCCAGTCGAGTCTTGTCCAATACTATACCCAGTGAATTAAGGTCAGTGCTGAGTGCCGTAGTCAATGATCTGCCATGTTTTACTATATTATTACCTGCTAATATTCCAGATACCTCTCGCTGTACTGCCTTTAATATCTGATCCAGACTACCATTGGCCAGAACAGGAAGGTGTAAGTTATTACCAATATCAGGGAGGGTATCACTCATGTAACCATCTTCTATGGGGCTGAAAACCCAACGTATAGATCATAGATGCCTGCTGCAGCATCACCACCATCCCAATGTGATCCATCCCAGGCGGAAACCCAGTTAGTGGGGCCTGTTGACCATTCACTTTCTATACGAATAGAGGGATCAGTCATATTAGGGTCTATGGATAAAGTAAATCCCAAGCCTACTAATACTAAATCATCAGACATGACTAAGTCTTCCTGAGTATCTTGGAACCAGTCAGCCATTACATATCCCATACTAACATTAACACCTATCCCTGCTGCCTTGTAATCTAATCCCAAGGCCTCAAATTGGTCTAAGGAATCATAGATCTCAGCGGGAGTATCATAGCCCGTGCTTAATCCTGTAGTAGAAATATTATATCGGACATTGAACCATGACCACTGACCATATGGGCCACCTGTAAGGTTGATAGTGGTTCCACTCTGAGACTCATAGACTTGGTTGTTAGTAGGAGTCTCCCAGGCAAGTGTAATTCCTTCTGTGACTGAAGTGGAAACAGCGTGGTTGGTGGCTACGCTATCCCAATACCCACGTTCACAACCCAAGAATGAATGAGCGGGGGTTGTAGTAGAACTACTGTAATGCACCCACTCGTCATCTACCTTAAAATAGTTATCAACAGTGGCAAAATTGGTGACACTGTCTACATAGATAGTCGTATCGCTGGTAGACACTGAGGTAGTAGCACTGATGGTAGTATTGTCAGGCACTAAAATGTCAGAATTATTAACCGTAATGGTATAGCCGTCCTCATTAATCTGATGTCGTTCATTGACCACTGTACGTGGTATTTCAAACATGAGAGTGAATCTGCCTCCCGTATCACTGGGTGCATCTTCTCCCAGTCGAAATACCTGTGTCACGAAGTCTTCATATAAATAAGGACGCCTACCCGTGATATTTTCAAATAAAGTTAGGATGGATTCGGTAGTCATCACCTCATAGGTAGAGGCCAGTATGGTAATTCGGGTGCGATAGTCCTCATCGGTCTCATTGCTGTAACGGACTATATCAAATATCCCTCCTATTAAGTCCAAGTCAGTGCCCAAAGCATATGCTATCTGGCGTGAGTCCCGTACCACTTCTCCAACACGTAATATAATTTGATCCAGTTGATGTTGTACGGCTTCAGCCAATCTCTTTAATCCTACACCCGCCTTTCTTCCTGGGTGGAGAGATTGTGCTATCTTCTCATCATTGGTTAAATCTTCATAGGTTTTACTCATCGGTATTGACTCTTTTTCCACAAATCTATGGTAATACTGTTACCACGTTGAACAATAATAGTAGCATCCTGCTTGAACCCAGATATTCTGGGTGTGGTGTCACTGGGACTGTCCAAACAATATTCGCTGTTCCATGCATACGAGCCAGCATAATCATCATCCGATATGGTAGGCTCACTACTGTCAGTCCAGGTTACATCAGCCGCATCTACACCACGTACTTCCTTAATGACAAATCCGCATATATCTGAGAAATACAGGGCCTCATTAATTTTAGCATCAGCAAAGAAATCATCCATAGCAGACGACACCATGGCTGATAAGGTGGCTTCTCCCGTTATTCCCACATAATCGGGAATAGAATCATCATAGATCGCATTCAAGGTAAAGTTGGTATATCGTACCAATGGGGCAAATATCTTGACCTGAATACCTGCTGCACGGACAGCATCAATGGCATCTACTATATCCTGATTCAAGGCTGGACTGAGTACAAATCCACGAGCCGACACATTCACATGACAGGTACCTGGAGTAATAGTAGAATCATCATTCCAGTCAACAACCTCACACTGAGTAACACCTTCTACCTCTAACACAGCATTACGGATAGCATCCTTGGTGCCTTTAGCAGCCACTGTAAGTGCTTCTCGTCCTCGTTGACGTAGATGTTCATCTGTCTCCTCATCGCCTCCACCACTAACATGATTGTCCCACTGATAATATACAAATGCATAATCACGGTGTCCATCCTCATCGTCACCATCGTACTTATTGAAGAAGTTACTATTGGCGTCTTCAAACCAGAAGTTAACCTGTTTTGCAGTATAGTTAATTTTAACCTCATCTTCACTGGACAAATATCCACTTATCTCTTCCAATTCTTGTCCTACCCCTACAAAGTCAACCCATGCAGTATTAGTAGAACCGAATACCACTTCAAAGGTAGAGGTGGTGGTTTGGGTCTCACCATGATCACCTACATAGAGGGTCATGGGCGTTCTGAAAGAAGAAGCCGAATACGAGGTAGTATTCTGAAATTCATACATAGACACAGTATTACTGTTGACTCGCACCTCAAAGGTATCATTATTGGTGCCTCGGGTCATAACAAACACGTGATTATATTGATTCAAATCCACGGCAAAGGTCTGGGCAATTAGTCCGTCTGTGGCAGTGGGCACACATTTAATTACCCCCGTGGCCAAAGTATCCGATGACACAGTCACATTGGTAGTTGTCCAACTGGCAGTGTCCATATCAGTATCATGCCATGACCATATACCTACTATTCCTTTATCGGTAACACCCCAAGGGGGGCTGGTTCCTGTGAACCCCTCAGTGTTTAATACCCTGCGAGGACTGTACACCATATCATAAGTATAATTACCTTCTATTATGTCAAGTACTTCATAATCAGTATAATAGGATGGATTGTTTACCCTGCTGGCACCACCAGCAGATCCTGCCAACTGAACAATCTTATTGGGTGCCATATTACTTTGCAGTCCCGCATAGGCCGATAGGGCCTGTACAGGTGCCCTTACCGAAGTGAAACCATCTCTAAACCAGGCAGCCGCTGTAGTCTCGAATATGATATTTCCATCTGCTGTATTGGCTACTACCTGTGTATTGATAGGAATTTCACTATCTCCACTGGCTGTAGCACGATAGAATGTTACAAATCCACTGGACACAGAATCCAGATTACGTGTCACACCTACCAATGTTAACACCTCATCCAGATCGTCACCTTGGGCAGTATCAATATAAGCGGATGCCTTCAATAATTCTAATGACTGCCAGGCCGCACTTATATTTCTGGCAATAGAAGTCAATAACACATTGGTCACTGACCCATCAGATATGTCAGTGATTCCACTGACAAACTGTTGATCGTACCGATACGAGATATAGAATAGTGTAGTATCGTCTGGATCATTTAGGAATGTAATTTGGTTATTATCTATGTCTACGGTATAATCTGTCCCTTCAATGAATTCAAAGAAACTGCTACTCCGTTCACCCCATATACGGTTCACTTCTACTAATAATCCATTGGTAATGTCAGGACTACCACACAATAGGTCGTATGTATCGGTTCCTGACTCGAATGTTTCTTCTTCATTATCTATCTTTACTATACCAGCCGTTACGTGCTCTAATAATTCGCCAAATATTTCACTTGACGTTTTAGTCACAAACGGACTCTCTGGTTGGTCACTCATTGTTACTCACCTAAAGTTATCGTTTGAAATAAGAGTTCATTATCATCCTTAAGTTTTATTCTCAATCTGATTTGGACAACCCCCTGTTCTGGAATATTAATTCCAATCTCAGTAACACTCTCAAGCGGCTCGTAGTCACCCAAACATGCCATAACGTATGTTCGTAAAGCCATACGATTCAGATCAGTGTTTTTACCGCCAAGTAGTGTATATAAACTTGATCCGTATCCCAAAGAGTCGCCCTGCTCATCAAGCAGTCTGCCAAATGGAGTCAGGATACGTAGGGCAATCTGTTGTTTTGCATTCTTTCGTCGCTCTTCCATAGGATCAAGACCTGATCCACCAATCAATGCAATGTCACCCGAATCGCTAATCTTAATATCCATCTCGCCCCCTTCTTTTAGGTCATAGCCTATGTCAATTCCATACCCATATCGTTCTTCTTCACTCATATTATTCCACCGTCACTAATTTTGTTTGGCCTGCAGATAACAGTGTCCATGTGCCAGGGTAGTCAAGAGATGGATCTGGCGTACTGGCTGGTGGTGGCATCTGTGCTGGAGTACCTACTGTCCACACCACCGACCCAGAGGTTGTGTCATCAACTACCACAGCGGTAACATTTTTCTCAAGTTTGGTTGATTCCTGAGACCCGCTTAATACACCATCCCATGTCAATGTCCCAGACACAGAATATGTGGCAGTACTGTAACCTACTGGTGTAGGGTATGACTGTCCTTCCATGTCTGACTTCAAAGCCGCCTTGCTGCTCTGTCCCAATAAGTCACCACTGCTGCTAACAGTGAGTGTATGACTTGGAATGGCTGGTACAGGAACACTCACGGTGGGAAGATCAACTATTACCATAACAGTACCACCCGCTACTATCACATTACCCAAATTTACCTGTACCTCCTTTTACTTCACCAGTCACTTCTAAATCACCTATAATCTTAACTAAGCCTGTCCCTGGCCCACCTACTGTAGTTATTTCCAGAATGTCAGACGTAGCATCGAATTTTATTTTAAATAAACTGGCTCCACTCATACAATGAATCTCATATACCCCATCAGCAACTTCAGGAAATGCACTACTCTCATTTTGACCTTTGGGATCGAATGACTTCTTGAGATTATCGTCGGCATCACCTGAGCCCACTACCAAGATCTTACCCTTGGGTATGTATTCACGGACATGGCCATTGACCTCAACCAAATGTTTAAAACCTGAGTCATGCATGTCCATCATGGTGCCAGGTTCTGGACAGGGTGGTTCCAGAAATTTGCCACTACCTAACCCAGTACTGAGTAGTCCATCAAAAATATCCGTATCGGTGGGATCTTTAACAAAAACCTCATCCCAAGTAGTTCCTTGGGACTCACCACTATCGTCCTGTGCGGGATCACTTGACGCTGGAAACACAATGGACTTTCTACCCGTCTTGGCTTGCCCAAGCAAGTGTGAGAAAAGGCCGAATGGCAAAAATTTTTGACCTGCTAAACGAACGAACCGATTTCCTACAGCAGTCACGTGACCTGTCCGAAGTTGATGTGGTCGAGCCGCTTCTTGATCTTCAGTGTACGCTGGATCAAGATCTTTGATGTTAACTAAATCTAACCAACCGTGATTTAAATGAATTCGTGCTCCTGATTTATCTCCAATTATATTATCGTAAGGCCCAATCCCTGGATGGTTCCATATTACTCGTGAAAGAATAATGACTTCCATCTGTGGGTGTTGCTGCATTTCGGCACGTGGTCTGTTATGATCAGCCATATCAGTCATCCATACCAGAGCCAACACTATATCGTCAGGGTCGGGATAAGACACCTTCCCTACAGGTACGTTACTAATTTTCTCCGTTTTGGCATCTGTATCATTCATGAGGGGGGCATATGAAGAAGCAAACTTTAATCCAGAACCAGCACTGGTGTTAATTGTTTCAACACGTGGCGAGTTGAGTGGTTCCAATGTGAGAGACTGTGTATCTAAGTCTACACCCAATACCTTACATAACACAACTTCATATGGCATTATTTGTTCATTCCCAGTGTCTGTCTTTGTTGGGCTATCGCCTTCTTTATTATATCGTCAATGGACTCGGTGTGAGCCATCCATGATCGGTTTCGCTCTTCTATGAAGTAAACCTTGGATACATACCCACTACCAACACCCATATAATGTCGGGTTTTCCATATATAAAACTCAATATCATGTTCCATACCTTTCAATCGCATGGCCGTAGGAACTGCTGATTTTTTCATTTTAGAAATAGCAGATCCTCTAATCAGATTAACAGCAATATCTTCAGCCCTTCTTGGAGCATACCTTCTATCTACTACCTTTAGCACCCGCCCTGGCTTAAATGATGGATGTCCCAACATAAACATACTGCCTCCCATGCCACTGAAGTAAGTACGACGCATAAGATTCTTAATTGGTGACTCAAATATCTCGTCACTGGTAATATCAATTCCATCAGCAAACTTTCCATATATCCATTCCTGACCTGGATATGCTGACTCACCGTAAATGGAGATGTCTTCTAATAATGCCGACCAGAAAGGATCTTTTGACAAGTCCCGTTCTCCCAAAAACTCTTCACTAAGTGGTACTTTGACAAACTTTGCTTTACCCCGCTGTCCTGAATCAGTGGTCATAACCTCACGTGTATTAAACAATGTTCCATATTCCACACCCGCCTCCATTTCAATAACATTGCGTCCAATCCACGCTTCCTGCTTCATGACTTTATCAAACGCCTTCGACTTAATCTGGTCTGATATATCTTGGGTTTCAAATTTAAAACCATACTTAATGAAAACGCCAGGATGCCCCTCCCCGTCACGGAAGGCGTCGTATATGTTGTTTCTCTTAGCAAAGGCGGGCATAACCTGGGCATACAGTCCAACCAATCCACCTGTCTTGGTAGGATTAGTCATCTCATTAAAGAAAAAGTCATACAATGAACACTTCTTATTGATAACCTTACCTTTTATATCAGCCGTCACTACACTATGTGGAGTAGTCTCCATAGCGGTAGCCACATCCTGCTCATCCTTATACGGCTTGGTATGGAAGTGTGGCTCGTCTGGATTATGGTATACGTTAATGGGTGACACTCTGATTTTATTATTACCTCCAGAAAACATTTTATGTGGAAACATGCCCATATAGAAGTGTTGGTCTATTCCATCATAATAAGGAATGGCATCCATTTTACCCTTGGCAATGTTACCATATTTGTAGATATTATTATTGATAACATGGGTGATCAATGTACCCACATTCATGTTAGTAACAGGTATTGAGAACTTTTTAGCAACCATACTACGTAAGATAATGATGGGAGAAAATGCTACTAACTGTATACGATCACCTTTACCCACCTTACGATTGACTGATACAATGGGGCCTGAAAATACATGTGATTCATTTCCAAAGAAGAAAGCATCTGGATAAGTCAATGGAACCTTGGCTGCTATCTCCGCTCCTAATATAGAGGATGCCAAACTTCCTGCCGTAGAAGCCAGACTGGCATATCCTACTGGGGATATGGGAGCAAATCCCATCCATATATCTAACCAGTTACGGATTCCAAACTGAGGGAACTGAATCAGGTTTGATTCTTGCATCTCAGCATCACTTCTAAATGGGTTTTGCATTACTATAATAGCCTTATCGGGCTCAGTGATATCCGATTGATCTACCCACAATCCTAATATGGGTGAACCTCGTTTTCTTTCTCCCGAGAAAGTAAAGGGGCTGGTAAATGGACGACTGGTATCTGCGATAATGGTTCGGTGAACAGTGATATCGGTGTTGTTTTTGTTCCACATGGGCGTACTAATCATAACCTTATAGACAGGTCTCATATTACGTTGGGTGTCAAATGTGGTACGGGCCACATTACGTATGGCTAAGTCTGCTGCTATGTTAGCCAACTCTACACCCTTACTAAGTAGAGACTTTTTCGTTATTTTACTACGCCAATTAGTCACTAATAACCGCCGCCAGTTTCGCCTTCTCTGTCAATAATTGGTGGTATAATACTTTGAATCTGTCCAAGTGTACCATATACGGTAAGATTTGGATTCCACTCTTTAAGTACCATTGAATACTCGAACACGTTGGGCTGACCACCCACTTTACGTATCCGTAGTGCCTCAATCATAACCAGTGTGGTAATAATATCAGAAGCAAATACTGTCCAGTGCTTACTTCGATACACTAACTGCATTATCATTACTCGGGCCCAATTCCATGCAATTCTACTGCCTCCCAACAGTGGAATCAGATCTAAGATGTCATGGTCAGGACGATTCTCATAAATCCATTTCCCTTTAACCAGAATACGACTGGAAGCCGAACCCATGTCTTGGAGAATACCTCCTTCTCGGGCTGGAATCTGATGTTCTACCAAATAACGCTTCATATCCAGTTCAGTAACTTCCGCTTGTAAGTCCATAAACAGACTCCAGGTGCCAGCATCTGCCAATTGACCACCGCCAATGGCCGCACCTACCACTGCCAGACCCAACTGATTAGGGGGTATCATCATCATTGTTTTCATATTGTTATCCTCTTACTATCGAAAAATAGCCTGTAGCAGGCTGTAATTTAAATGTTAACTTCTCAAAGGCATCCATCTTCTCGGCAACCATCTGCATTTTCCTCCACGTTTCGCCACCGTCTTGAGCCATAATAAGAGACTCTGGGCCTGCCTTACGTGCAATCTCATCCACTAAACCTATCCATTGATCCTCATCTATAGCAGTCTGTCCAAGCACTTGGTCAAACAAGTCTGGCCCAAGTTCCCTACGTAGTTGTCTGCGTCCACCTCGGGTTAATCGCCAGATTTTTTGTCTGAGCACCCGTCTACTCCCTTCGGCTTTCTCTGTCAACATTTGATTATAAGGTTGTTCACTTTCTTCTAACTCTTTCATAACCGTACTAAATAATCGGGGACTAATGCCCATTTGTTTGGCCCGCTCCTTGATGTAACCCATGTATTCTTTCCAATCAAATGGCATCATCAAAGCAGAGTCGCCTTCTTCAGGCCCACCCAAAAGTTGTAATGTTGCGGCTCGCCCCTCTTCTTCTCCCATCAATTCAGTAAAATAAGCAGTCATTGCAGTACGTAATTGTGCTGTCCTTTGTGGTACTGTGCCCGCACGTCCTCTTCCAGCCCGTGCCCCTGGTATTTGCCTTGCTAACGCAGCAGATGGATAACTGTCACGACCAGGGCCTGTAATTTCAAGAGCCTGACCCATTACTCTATCTGTTAATTCTTCAGGTGTACCTATGGCACGGCCTGACACTCTGGCCTCTTCAGCCGCCTCATCAAACATATTACGTAATGCTTGCATTACATCTGGATCAAAGGGATTAACCAGTGACAAAAATTCATCAGCAAATTCTGGATGTTCTCCCATATAAGCACTTAGAGTATTACTCCACTCTTCCAATATCACTCGTGTATCCTTACCACGAGTAGCAAGATAACTCTCTGCCAATTTCTTAGTTAACACACGAGGTATCTCAAATGGAACAATAGTTACTGCTTTCTTCATAAATTCTCTGAATAAAGATGTACGTCGTTTATCTTTCTTCCTTGATCCCCACTTAACATTGCTTACCAATCGTCGTTTAATAGTGGCAATCATGCTACCAATATCATCATTGGGGGCCCCACCTTCAGGATAGATAATACCCACTTTGAAACGTTTTTCCATCCTTGACTCACCTGTAGGAGAGGTAACAGCCATTTCAGGAGTATCAGTCAGTTCGTCTAATAATTTCTCCACTGCACGACGTTCCCAATTTCCACGCTGGTTTTCACCCGCTTCAAGCCATCTGTCCTTGGCCGCACCCTGTATTGCCCATTTCATATACTTGGTAATTTGATCAATTTTAGCCTCGCCCATTTTCCCAGTAGCAACTTCGCCTACAAACCACCCAGGAAGTCCAGCACGTTCATACTCTGCGAATATGTCAATACGACCAGCAAGCCCCTTTCTTCCTGCCTCCCGCATACCATATTCCAGTGTAACATCCTTATCCCCCTCACGCATGGTCTGAGCAACATATTTCTGCATAAAGGTGTGCATCAGTGACTGATACACCCGTTGACCCTCCGATCCTACTTCTGTAGTTTGGACATTCAACTTACCTAACTGTGCAGTCAATCTGTTAATATCAGTAGTAAACCCTTGCTCCCATCCTGGCTTTATAGAACGCTCACCTATAATTTTGAATACTTGTAATAGTGCTGATCTTTCAGTAGATCCTGCTGGCATATCATAATATGTTTTGCCAGGTTGTGATCGTACTAAATAACCAACTGCCCAATTAAGATCATGCATTAACGAAGAGTTGTTTCTAACCACATCCTGAAAGGCAGGACGGTCTAACATGGCATTGACTACCTGTGGTAGATCACTGGTAGTCATAGTGGCTGCATTGGGTGGTAGTCCTACTGTTCTTTCCAATTGTTCAATTCGACTGATAAAGGTAGAAGTGTCTGGTTCTGCTCTTTCTCCTACCGACACTTGGGTCACCTGTGGTGGAGGCGGTGCAACTGGGGGAGTAGGAGTAGCAGGAGGGGGTGTGGTTCCCGCTGGGCCTATGGGCTGTCTACCACCTGTCTCTTCCACATCACGACGGAGTTTATCAAAATCACGGCGAAAGTCAGAGTCATCTAAAACAAACTTAACCCGAAGTTCGTCATCATAACTCATTTAAACATATCCTCCATTTCAGTGACTGCCTGATGAACACGGGGCGAATCTGGACGTTGGTCGAAATAGAAAATAGGATATGCCTTAGTAATGAACTGATATTCAAGATAGGTTTCGTCAGGGGGAGCATAGGGATAGAACGTTCCTGCCTTGACGAAACGATAGGCGTCAATCAGTATATACTCCTCAAATGTTGAGAGAGTACCACTTTCACAACTAATGGGGGCCCGTAATATTAGTTCCAGCAGACCGAAGAATTCTTCCATCTCTGCTGTTATTGATCTTTCGGCAAGGTTGGCAATAAAAAAGGGTTCTTTCCCGATTCATCCAGAATAATGGCACTATAATGCCTGATAAATCCACTGGGGGCTTTACCTACCTCATCAATGTCCTCAAATTTGGGCATGACTGAAGACTCAAATACTACACTCCGTGTATATTTATCGGTCTGTTTTTCTGGTATCTTGGATAAAGCCGCTATTTGGGTATAGGTAAGACGTTTAAACTGTAATTCTTTAACCATTTCTGTACCATCAGGCATCTCAAACCTAACCGTGCGGGTTAAAACTGTTTTGCCTGCCTCTAATAAATCATCTACTGTTAAGGGTGGTGCTGTCTCTTTTTCGCTCAAACTGGGGTAAGCCTCCATTCAAAAGCGGAACCAATAAAGTTCAATGGGCCGCTGGTCACTAAACCGTTGTTATTCCATGAGAGAATATAGTCTGTAATAATACAGTTAAAGGCGGTGAAAGTGTGTATGTATCCATCTATTGTCTCTGATTCACTCAGATTCCTGGCTGGAAACTGATCATGATTAATATCCATGGATATGTTGACTCGTGGTGGATAGTTATTATCTCCAAACAAGAATCCAGCATCCTGAAGCAGAGCAAGTAATTCCGTATCACTAATTATATCATCTACTGCGTATGTTCCACTGGGCACTTTACCCAGAGCCAATTTTAACATAGCCCCATTGATGAACGCCCGACTGATATTACCAGTGATTCGTTGAATACCTGCATAGGTAATGCCTGTCCGTTTACTGTTTTCACGATACACGGCTACACTGTTATTTAATGTAAAGGAACCTCGGTTAATCCGAATAATATCCTGTCCATTAAGAGAGATAATGCCTTGGTCACTGGTAAAAATACCAGTATGAGGCAGTCCTT
>Ga0255055_10001389_pt1 | contig 17855 bp, 13 predicted proteins | sample JV7_2_27_MG_FD_188633 | JGI IMG/M metagenome (GOLD analysis project Ga0255055, IMG submission 188633) | Seawater microbial communities from Jervis Inlet, British Columbia, Canada - JV7_2_27 | ecosystem: Environmental > Aquatic > Marine > Inlet | place: Canada: British Columbia | collected... | reverse complement strand
CCTGCCAACTTTCATAGGAAGAGCTATTTAATTACAGGTCTCCCTCCATACACTCATAAGAGGAAGGATATTTCATTGCCTCACCCCCCACTCACCTAAAAGTAAGAGAAATATTGATTATGAATTTCATTCAGTTATATAACTCCAAGTTAAAAAAAATTGCCAAAATCACCAGTTATAAAACTGGAGAATGGAATAAACCTTGGTTCGTTCACACTCAATATACGGATAAAGATTTCTATTGTCATTGAACTTGATAAAATTCATGATGAGTCTGTATAATTAACGCCATCTCTTTTATGATATGACTGTGAAAAAGACATCTCGATTTTTCTTCATCCTTGCCTGTTACTTTCTCCTGACGATTCTCTTTACCTACCCCCTCGTCTGTCACATGGGAACACATATTCCTGGGAAAGGGATAAGCGATCCTCCGCTCTTTGTTTGGAATGCCTGGAATTTTAAGACATCCCTCCTCAATTCTCCTCATGATCCCATGACTGCCCTTTCGCTTCTATATCCTTTCCAGCCGAATCTTGTCATGCACACCTACACCATCTTGAGAAGTGTGATTATTCTTTTTCTTTCGTTGTTTTTCAACCTAATAACATCGTTCAATATAGTGACCCTGTTGATGTTCACCTTCTCTGGGGTGGGAGCGTATTTTCTCACTCTTCGCTTTGTGAATAACCCGTTCGCTGCATTTTTAAGCGGAGTCATATTCAGTTTTTGCCCGTTCAAACTGGCAAGATTGGGCGGGCATTATAATTTCATCGATTCTGCATTTATCCCCTTTTTCATCCTCTTGCTCTTTCAATTATTTAAAAAAAAGGGGATGAAAAAACCTGTAATGGCAGGAATCCTTCTGGCTTTGGTCGGGTACTGTTCCTATTATTATCTGGTGTTTTTGATTCTTTTCATAATCATTTTCTTCCTATTTTATCTCTTCCCGGATAAAGGGATGTTTGCCAAGCGAAAGCCCTCTCAGGAGAAAGGGAAAGGCCGGTTCACCATTTTTTGGATTTTGAGCTGTATCTTGTTCTGCCTGATGATCCTTTACACATTTTTTGTCGATAAAAATATGGTGCCTATCATTTTCAATATATTCATTCTTGTTGTTCTGAGTGTTTTTCTCCTCTCTGTCGTGGGCGCGTACAAGATATCGATAAAAAATTTCTTCTCGGATTATGTTCACAACATTTCAACGAATTTGAAGTCACACCTGTTTACACGCCTGTTTGTCGTCTTTATTGTCTTCTTCCTCGTTTTTTCTCCGATCTTGATCAACTTGATCAGCCATAAAGAAGACTATGGTTATAGAGGTCTTCGTCCTGTGAGTCAGTATCCAGAACTACAGGATCTAATCCTCCCGAGCGGAATTTCTACGATTAATTCTCTCACCCTGAAGAGAAGTTTTAAATTAGCGAGAGCCGCATCTATAGGTATTATTGTTTTTCTTTTAAGCTTGTGGTCCATAATATCCTACAAAAGAAACCGTCATGTGGTGTTTTGGGCCATCATTGCATTCCTGTTTATTGTTATGTCTTTAGGCCCATGGTTGAGATTATTCGGAAGAGATGTCGTGTGGCTTCCATATAATCTTCTTCAGTCCATTCCGTTCGTCAAGGGGACTCTGCAGCCTGCCCGTTTTATCATCATGGCCATGTTGGCCCTGGGTATCTTGTCTGCATATGCTGTCCATAGAATTTATGAAAAAATGAACTCTCATGGGAGTTCAAAAAAAAAGGCGATCATCTTAACTGTTATTTTGATGGTCCTTATATCTGCTGAATTCATCACCGTTCCTGTCAACCTTCTTGACCTCACCCCGCCAGCATTCTATCAGAAGATGGCCCAGGATCAGGAAAGGTATACAGTATTCGATCTTCCGTGGAGGATATACGGAAAAGGCAGATTGATAGGGAGCAACATCAAAAGGGCTGGTCTCATTCAGTCCTACCAAACAACCCATGAAAAGTTCTTGCTTGCTGGGAATCTATCCTATATTCCGGATTCGATAAAAAAGTATTATGAGGGGAACGATTTCATAAGGATTCTAACATTCCTTCAAAATCCTAAGATCCATCCTCAAGAGAAGAAAAGGATGTGGCGAATTAAAACACAGTTTCCGGTTCATGATTTTGCTCAGCTCTACAACATTCGATATTTCATATTGCATAAAATGGATTTTGACAAATATGCAGCCTTTGTGGTACGGCGTTTTTTGTTCACCAATATCCCGACTCTTGAGGTCGTCGAGAACAATGATGAACTGCTTGTTTTAAAAGCCCCTCCTCCAGAATCAAATATTTTTCTAAACAGGAATCTCTTAGCCATGGAGAGTAATATGACTCTCATAGAAGGCTGGGCAGAGTCGCAAGGAGATGAAGTTCAGAAAGGCCGACGGGTTGTGGAAAAAAAAGCGAAACTGGTCTTTCCGGCCCTGACAGAAATGGCTCATGTTCTTTGTTTTGAGGCCTCTCTCCCACCGGACGTCGAAAATGAGAGTCAAAGGCTAAAAATTTATCTCAATAGAGTCTTTGTCACAGAAGTTGATATTCCCTTTGTGGATCATGAAGAGGGCCGTCTTTATGAAATCAACATCCCGAAAGAAAAGATTAAAAAAGGACCTAATATCATCGAGTTCGGATTTAAAAAAGTGTTTTCATCTGGGACAGCAGCCATGTTCCATACAGTTGAAATCAGAGAATCTTCTGAATGACGGGGCTTGCCTTCTGTTACAAGAAGAGATTGATTGAACACTAAACAAGAAACTCTTCTGTTTTAGACTATGGTGTGAATACTCAGAAATTCTTAGAGGCTGTATTTCTTTTTTATTTTTAAGAGTTCAAAAGGGATCTTGAACAGATAACCCCATGAGACTTTTGAAGATCCTCTTTCAATCCATTGTGTCAATGGTACTTCAATCATCTTCTCTAAGGCCTCGTCTCTTCCAAGTGCGGTGATAAATCGGGCGAAAATCTCTATATCGAAGAGCCAGGTTGATAGAAATGGGGCCTGAAAAATCTCTTTGATATTCCCTGGTCTGAACAATTTCGCCCCGCACTGCGTGTCATAAACAGGAATTTTCAGGATTATACTGGCTACTGTGGAAAAGATTCGTCCGAAGTAGTGACGAGCAGGATTTCTCTCAATCGTCGAGCCAAGCCGCTTGATACGCGATCCAAAAGAGACCAGATAGTCAGGATCTTCTGACATGGCATTGGCTAGCAAAAAGACCTCTTCTAACGGAGTAGCAAGGTCTGCATCAAAATAGCCTATCATGTCAAAAGTCCGCCATTTGAGTGCTTCTAGGATGCCTGTCCGGACAGCATCGGCTTTCCCTCGATTCCTCTCAAGATCGATAATTTTTATTCTTTCTCTCTGGTTCTGCAGGCTGAATAAGACAGCTTTAGTGGTGTCTGTGCTTCCGTCGTTCACAAAATAAAAATAGATATTCTCGTTTTGTTCGTAAAAATAAATATAGTCATCTTGAGGAAGACGTTCCGCCTCGTTATAACAGGGAATCACAATACAGATTTTTTGCATAGGACGTAGTTCGATAATCCAGGGAAGTTGATGCCAATTTTTCTCATCTTATAGAATACTCTAAAATCAAAAACTAATAAATTTTTGTATAAGGAATCAATGATTTTTTTCTTTTTATGCCCCCCGATACCTTTCATTTTTGAAATATCTGGTTTTTTTATGAGTTCCATGAGTTTTTGTAGACTTCTTACCAAAAACAATGAGAAAAAGAAATATCCTGCTTGTTCGGCAGTGAAACCGGATTGAATGAGGATCTGTTTTAGATTTTGATTGTTGTACCTTCTAAGATGTTTTAAGAAAACATCATGCATGCTGAATAATGCTTGATATGCAGGGACCGTGATGACAAATCGTGTGTTCTCGTCAATCCCAGGGTGTTTCTGAAGAGATTTTAAGAAATGGATTTGTTCCTCGATATGTTCGAGGACATCCAAGAGAAAAACAACCTGGATTTTTCTTTCCCCATAGTGTTGTCCGGCCTCATCGAGCGATCTGAAAACGGAGATATTTGAATCTGCATATTTTTTTTTGAAGAAGACATAGGTCGGTCCGTCAAAAGCTGTATCCACTCCTACTAATTCGGCCTGGGGATATGTCCTCGATAGTCTCTCCAACAGGAAGGTGTCTCCACAGCCGACATCTAAAAGGATGAGATTTTCATGAGTTAGATCCGGCATAAAGCGGCTGATAAGAAATGTGATCACCTCAAACCTGGCGAGTTCCCAGGGATGACGATCGCTGTTTTTCTGTTGTTTTGTTTCGATTAGGTCCATCATATCTGTCTGAATCAGATCAAGAAATTATCTCCACCAAAGTCATCCTGCAATCACGATCATTCTATCATGAAAAACATCATTCTTACATCGAGTGTTCACTTGGCCAGGGAAAAAAGGGAGTAAATTCTTGTTCGTCAAACCTCATCTTGAAACAAGAGATCTGTTGTGTTTGCTTAGATTTTCTTTGTTTGTTATTATGAAACGAAAGACAAAGATGTCCATTTCAAGAAGGGATTTCTTGAAGGCTATTGGGGGAGGGATGGTGACTTCTGGGGTGTCCTCTCGATTCCAGTTTCCGTCGTCATTGAGAGAATCCCTAATATTGGATTTCGAGAAGAAGCAGTCTTTCTTGGACGGTTATCCCTGGCCCTATGATCAGGATTCTATGGAATCTGCGGAAAGGATTATTTTTGATAACGGTCATATCGCCTATGTGAATATATGGCCGAGGCAGGGGAAGAGGTTGGATTTGAAATTCTTCATGGCTGAAACCCAACAAAAACTGAACCAAGTGCAACCGATAAGTATCACAGGCGTGGATGAGAGTTTTGACCTGTGTTTTTGCTGTCCTCGGATACCGGTTCTGTACTACAAGGTCGAGTACAGGGAAGGAAGTTCAGGCTGGAAATCCCATGCTCCGAGAGAAGTGAAGACACCCTACGTTGATCTTGATAACGGAGGGAATGTCAAGATTATGCTGATTGGCGACGATCATATCTACTCGGATCTTAAGCACGAACCTGCAGATCCAAGATGGCGACACGAGGTCCTGAACGGTGATTATGTCAACACCTTGGTGCACGAAATCCGGTGTGATCCCTATTATATGCCAGGTATTAACATGAAACATGTTTGGCGGGGATTTACCTACGCCCATACCTTGAAACTTGCCTTGGATATCAAGCCTGACTTCATCATCGATGTGGGGGATACCATTGGTCCGGATTCATACATGATTTGGGGAGCAGAGGGCCAATGGCCTGAACTCCAGCCAAAGATGAACTTAGCTGGACAATCAAAACTGCTATGGGAAAGGAAAAGGCGTGCTTTATCTGCCATATCGCCTGAGATCCCTTTTTATCTGGCGCTGGGTAATCACGATGGGGAACACGGTTGGTCTGACTCTGATAATCCTCTTACGCAGCCCTATTCCAAACATCAAAGAAAAAGACTTCTCAAGCAACCTCAATTGATACAGCCAGAAAAGCCTCAGCCCTTTCCCATGATCGAGCCCAATAGAATTTCAGGTTCGCAAACACAAAAAAATGACATCGTCCCTCGTTACATTAAGAATGAAGATGAAAATTTTTTCCCCATTAAGTGGGCAAATGAAAAGGTGGTCTTCTTTTTACTGGATGTCAATTCGTATCTCCCTGTTAAGCCAAGAAAGGTGACCGATTGGGGCCTCGGAACCCAACAAAAAAAATTGGTTGAAGACATGCTGTCAGAGAATCAGGATGCCCCATGGAAATTTATTGCTTTTCACAACACCGTTGGAGGTTATCCACTCGGTTCGGGAACTTGGAAAGGAGCTTATGGAAGAGGCCCTCTTTTTACTCAAGGTGACTACGAAATAGCAAGAGGGATGAACAAAACCATTGATCCGAGTGCTGATTTCAATCCAAATGATGTGGAGCAGGTTTGGCTGACAGACCTGGCGTTGGAGAAGAATGTAAGAGGCTTTTTCTACGGGCACGACCATGTCTTTTTCCATAAGATTATCGATAAGACCGTCCTGGGAAAAGAAATGATCGGTGCGTGCGTGGGCTCTACGACCTACACGGGCGGAAATTTGTATGAAAACATCTGGTGCAATCCTTACTGGATTGAATATTACGGATCGCCATACACGGATCCTCCGGATTTTCTGACGACTCCTGGTGTGACCATGATCGAAATAGACAAGAACGGTGCAGATGTAAAATACGTATGCAGTGGTCCGGATGATATCATGCTCTTTTCCAACATGCCGCCAGGGACACAACCGGGAGATGTACTGAGAGAATACCGCCTATCCAAATAATGGGGACGTCCTCCAAGGGGACACCCTTTTCATCATCCCGTGAAAGATTCTCCTGCTACACTCCTTAGAATAAGAAGATATATATTACAGCATGCTCATTTTATTCATCTTTAAGAGGTGAAGAGAAAGGGTGTCCCCTTGGAGGACGTCCCCAGATTGACACCCTATAGCCAGGATGTTACTCTACGCTTCCATGTTTAAAAAAACAGCTTTTCGCCTGGTCTTTATCCTTTTGCTCACGGCCGGACTACTGTATTTTTTCTTCCGGAGTGTCGACTGGAAAGAGGTCTTCAGTTATCTGACCGATGTCAATCTCTTCTTCTTCATTGTTTTTATACTGCTCGTCCCGGTCAACTTCCTCATGAGGGCGTTTCGCTGGCGTTATCTTCTCGATCATGACAAAAAGAACGTCTCTCTCTACAACCGTTTCGCCGCCAATGTGGTCGGATTCACGGTCACTTTTATCTTTCCCGGCCGCTTGGGCGAGTTGATCAAGCCTCTATATCTTGCCAGGAAAGAAAATATGGGGCGGGGTTTTGTCATCGGAACTGTGGTTGTGGAGCGCATCTTCGATATCTTTACAATGTGCTTTCTCCTTGGTGTGTTTTTCTTAGCCAAACCTCTCTACTCGTCGATCTTTCATATCGATGCAGAATCCTATTCCCGCTTGTATCTCTGGGGTATCATTGCCCTGTCTGTGTCCCTCATCCTGATGCTGATCTCCCTTTCCCTGTATTTTTTCAGGGATAAGACCGTTTCCGTATTTTCGTTTTTCCTCAGGCCTTTCCCCAAAACATTTTCTGAAAAAATCATTAAATTGCTCGATGAGTTCATCCGGGGATTGAAGTTCTTTCATTCCATCAAGAATCTTCTCTTGTTTTTTGTGTGGTCTGTTCTTGTTTGGTTGGTCATCATATTCATGTACTGGATTCTATTCTTTGCTTATAATATCCAGGTGGCCTATTTCTTCCTGTTTCCTTATGTGTTTCTTGTCATCATCGGTGCTTCTATCCCGACTCCCGGTATGGTTGGAGGCTTCCATGCATTCAGCCGGATCGGGCTTGTTTCCCTCTACGGTTTGGACACGAATCTTGCCGTTGGAATGACCATTGTTGCCCATGCCGTCCAGCTTGCGGTGACTTGTCTGATGGGGTATGTTATATTGTGGAAAGAAGGAATTTCCATATTCCAGATTAGGAAAATAGGGGAGAACAACAAAAAATGAGATGTCCTTTCTGCGAACACTCTGAAAGCAAAGTTATCGATTCCCGGGAGAGCAAGAGCGGGATGTCCATCCGGAGGAGGAGAGAGTGCCTTTCCTGTGAACGGCGCTTCACAACCTACGAAAAAATGGAAGAGATCCCGTATATGGTTGTTAAAAAGGACGGGAAGCGACAGAGGTTCGACAGCCAGAAACTGCTCCAGGGCTTGCTCAAAGCCTGCGAGAAACGGCCTGTCGCCACGCAGAAGCTTGAAGAGATCGTAGAGGAGATCGAAACCATGCTCCAGGATAGGCCGAACAAGGAGATCGAGACAAACGAAGTCGGCCAGTTCGTTATGAATAAACTCAAGGAGCTGGATAAAGTGGCTTATGTCCGGTTCGCTTCTGTCTACCGGGAATTCAAAGATGTCACGGAATTCATAAAGGAGCTGGAGTCCCTTTTAAAAGAAAAATAATTTCGCGGATATGGCCAAGCGCATAAAACCTGTTTCACGGATCGTCAAGCTGGAAGCAGAGATCAACAGGATTATCGGGGAAGCCTTCCTCAATGATACCGAGTTTATTGGGCTTGATGAGAGCTTTGTCCCCCAGGTGGATATTTCCGAAAAACTGGACGAGATCATCGTAAAGGTGGAACTGCCGGGCGTCTCCCAAAGTGATATTATCCTCCTTCTCCACAGCAGTCGTATCGAGATCAAAGGTGTCAAAAGGGAGCGCCACAACTCAGACCAGATCAAGTATCTCCGGTTAGAAAGGCAGTATGGAAGATTTCGGCGTCTTGTTTATCTTCCTGCCGCGGTATTGACGGAAAATACCTCCGCGGTGCTTGAAAATGGGGTTTTGACTATTATCCTAAAAAAATATAAAAGGAAAAAAACTAAAGAAGTGATTGTGAAAATCGAGAAGTCCAAGATATAACTCGGAGGAAGACGATGGCAAAGAAGGAAAACGACTTTGAAGACCAATTCGATGACCTGTTAGATGACCAGAAACTCCAGATTCCCAAGGAGATGCCTGTCCTTATGCTTCGAGATATCGTGGTCTTCCCCCATATGGTTGTTCCTCTATTCGTGGGAAGAGAGAAGTCCAAGAACGCGATCGACACCGCTTTATCCACTCACCGCATGATTTTTCTCGTGACACAAAAGAACGCTGAAATAGAAGAACCAAAACGGGATGACACCTACAATGTAGGGACAGTTTCTCTTGTCATGCGGATGCTCAAGCTTCCCGACGGCCGCGTGAGGATCCTTACTCAGGGGATCATACGGGCTGAACTAAAGGAACTTGAGGAAGATGGTCCCTTTTATAAAGCCAAGGTCAAGGTGATCAAAGAGAACGAGACTAAAAAGGAATCCCTGGAGAACAAAGCCTTGATTCGGAACGTCCGTACCGATTTGGAAAAAGCGACCAGTCTTGGGAAAAACATCCCTCCTGAAGTTCTCATTATCGCGGCCAATGTGGAGGAAACGGGAAGACTGGCCGATCTTACGGTCTCCAATCTGGATTTAAAAGTCTCGGAGGCTCAGGAGATACTTGAGATAATCGATCCGTCCCAGCGATTGAAAAAAGTGTATGAACAGCTGACCAGGGAGCTCGAGCTTCTGGATGTTCAGACAAAGATCAGCACCGAAGCCAAAGGAGAGATGGACAAGCTCCAGCGTCAGTATTTCTTGAGGCAGCAGCTCAAAGCGATCCAGAAAGAGCTGGGAGAGGGAACTGAGATCCAGGAAGAGATCAAAGGATATCAGAAAAAGCTGAAAAAGCTTAAGGTTGCTCAAGAAGTCATGGAGGAACTGGAAAAACAGATCCAGCGTCTCTCTCAAATGCACCCGGAATCGGCCGAAACCGCCGTTGTCAGAAACTATCTTGACTGGATGTTTGCCCTCCCCTGGAATAAGACGACCATTGACAACCTGGATCTCAAGAAAGCTAAAACCATTCTTGACGAAGACCACTATGGATTGGATAAAGTCAAAGAACGCATTCTTGAATATCTGGGAGTCAGGAAACTTTCGAAAAAGATCAAAGGACCGATCCTGTGTTTTGTCGGACCTCCTGGTGTTGGGAAGACCTCGCTCGGGCGCTCCATCGCAAGAGCATTGGGAAGGAAGTTTATCCGGATGTCTCTAGGCGGTATCCGGGACGAAGCCGAGATCAGAGGACATAGACGGACATATGTGGGTGCTATGCCTGGAAGGATCGTTCAGGGAATTCGTCGGTGCGCTAGCAATAATCCAGTGTTCATGCTGGATGAGGTCGATAAAATTGGGGCGGATTTCCGCGGAGATCCCTCCTCTGCTCTTCTAGAAGTTTTGGACCCAGAACAGAATTTCTCATTCCGTGATCATTATCTTGGTGTCCCGTATGATCTGTCCAAAGCGATGTTCATTACCACCGCCAATCTGCTCGATCCCATCCAGCCCGCTTTTCGCGACCGGATGGAAGTTCTCCGTCTGCCGGGATATACCGAAGAAGAGAAGCTCCAGATAGCACTTCGTCATCTGGTCCCCAAGCAGGTCAAAGAGCATGCTTTAAGCGAGAAAAAAATATCATTTTCCCCAGGAGCCATTAAGAAGATCATCTCCCATTACACACGCGAGGCCGGTGTGAGAAATCTCGAAAGAGAGATCGCCACTGTCTGCAGGAAGGTCGCTCGCAAAGTTGCCGAAGGCCGGACCAAGATAACCAATATCACCTCCCAGAATATTGAGATTTATCTGGGTCCTCATAAGATCTTCCGGGATCAGCTGCAGAAGGCAAACCGGATAGGTGTTGCAGTCGGGGTCGCCTGGACTGCAACTGGAGGCGAAATGCTCTTTGTTGAAGCTTCGAAGATGAAAGGGAAGGGAAATCTCACCATGACCGGTTCCCTTGGCGATGTCATGAAAGAATCGGCTCAAGCAGCGTTGAGTTATGCCCGGGCGCACGCTAAAGAGTACAATCTCGAACCCAAAATGTTCTCAGAGAATGATTTTCATATTCACATCCCGGAAGGAGCCATCCCAAAGGACGGACCATCTGCCGGGGTGACGATGGCCACTGCTCTGATCTCTGTCTGTACCGAGATGCCGGTCAGCTGGGATGTGGCAATGACAGGAGAAATCACTTTGAGAGGAACTATCCTTCCAGTCGGCGGAATCAAGGAAAAGGTCCTTGCTGCCCAAAGAGCTGGTGTGAACAAGATGATTCTACCGCTTCCCAATAAAAAAGACCTTATTGATATTCCGAGAAAAGTCATGAAGGAAATTGAATTTATCTTTGCGGAAGAGATAAAGGATGTCTTTAAACATTCACTGAATGTACGCAGAAAAAGTAAATCTTCGAGTTAGAACGTTTCCTTCTCAGGTAGCTTATGGGGATACAAAATCTCACAGAAAAGGACCTTATTTCAGCCCTTCGAAAAGGTTTCCCTGCCCGGTCTCCGGATGTTGTTCTGGGGATAGGAGATGATGCGGCTGTTGTTAAAATTGGAAATTCCCAGGTCCTTCTCACCAAGGACCTTCTGATCGAAGATCATCACTTTAAGACAGTATATCATCCTCCCGCTCTACTCGGCCGAAAATGTCTGAATGTGAACCTGAGCGATATCGCAGCTATGGGAGGCAGGCCGCGTTTTGCCCTTCTTGGTCTTGGAATTCCTGTAAAGACAGATCCCCGGTGGGGAGATGAGTTCTTAAAGGGATTGAAGGCAGCCGCAAGGGAAGCAAGTGTCCAGCTTGTCGGTGGAGATGTCTCAGAGGCGAAGAAGATAACCATCTCGGTCAGCATTGTGGGAACAACAAAGTCGTTTTTTCGGAGAGATGGTGCAAGGCCTGGAGACAGGATCTTTGTGTCCGGGTCGCTGGGAAATGCGAAATACGGATTTCTCCTTTTAAAAGAAGGCATGAGACTGGGAGAAGATCGGAAGATGGATGTGTTTATCAATTCCTTTCTCGATCCAATACCCCGGCTTGCTTTAGGGCAGGAATTGGCCCGGTCGAATGTGCCCTCAGCCATGATAGATATCAGCGACGGTCTCTCTGTGGATCTTCAGCATATCTGCTATGAAAGCCACTGCGGAGCGGAGATATATAGCCATAACCTGCCGGTTTCCCCTGTTCTTAAGCAGAAAAAAAGACATTATCATGATCTGGCCCTTCACGGAGGGGAAGACTACGAGCTTCTCTTTACAATTCCCCCTGATCGTCTGAACCGTATTGCCCGGCTCCAAAAAAAATTCGATATGACTGAGATTGGCTGTATAAAAAAAGAAACCGGGATTTTTCTTATCGATGCCCAAAACCTGCGAAAAAAACTAAAGATAAAGGGTTTTCAGCATTTTAAGATTTGACAAACATGTGTCAATTTTATATTGGTTACTAAATTAATTTCTGGAGGGAGGAGTTAATGTTAAAAAAGATCTTTATCACAGGATTGGTAGTATGTTTCCTCTCCATCGGTCTTTCGGCAGGAGGATGGAATAATACACTGATGGGTATCCGGGCGATCGCCATGGGGGCAGCTTTTACCGGCATCGCCGATGACGCCAGCGCTGTCTTTTACAATCCGGCCGGGATGGTCCAACAGGAAAATAAAATAAATCTTTCCATAAATGGTTTTTATGTCACTCCGATCTATGAATACACACTTCCAACAGGAGGGACGGCTGAAAGCCGGTTCAGCAATGGACTTCCTCAGATATTTTTCACATATAAATCATCGGATCGAGTCACTTTTGGATTTGGAGCTTACATCCCATATGCCGGCGGTGGTGTGGACTGGAAGGAGAACGATCTGGGATTTCCCTTGAAATCCACCATGGGGATTTTCTCCCTCACTCCCAGCGTTGCCTTCAAGATCAGTGAAATGCTGTCCGTCGGCTTCAATCTGAACTATTATCAAGGCGTTCTTTCTGTTCAAACCGTTATGGCTCCTTTCGGGCGCATGGAGGGAGAGGAAAACGGCTCAACTTTATCCGCTAGTTTTGGTGCCTTATACCAACCCGCGGAACGGCTGAGGTTTGGTCTGAGTGTTCGAGGACCGGCACGACTCACGCTAAGAGGGAAGACATCTATTTTTATGGATGTCCCGGGGTTTGGAGCTATCAAATTCAATCTCGACTCTGAAACAGCTTTCAACCTTCCCTGGGATTTTGAATTAGGGGTCTCATACCAGCTCTCGGAGAGAATTCTCGTCTCTGCCAGTGCCCAGTATTCTATGTGGTCTGTATTGGATAAGATCGAAAAAACCATAAAAAAAGTTCCTGAGATGGGAGATCTAAAGGTGGATGAGGTCATGAATTTCAATGATATTTTCATCACCCGGATAGGAATGGAGTATGTTTTGCCTGGGGGAATTTTTCTCCGTGGAGGTATCGGGATGGATCAATATGCTTCACCCACAGAAACTTTAGGTGTGACCAATATCGATGTCGATAAATTTACGCTTTTGGGTGGAATCGGTTATAGGACAGGAAATCTCCAATTTGACGTGGTCTATGTCCACGCCCAGGGTAAGGAACGCGAGAAGATTTCGACTCTGTTCGGATTTCCTATAACCGAGAGATATAATCTGAGTGCCAGAATATTCGGAATGGGGATCACGTTCTCATTTTAAAGCGGTTTAAAGAGGGATTTACATCCGGTCGAGGAAGTAGTCTCCTTCAAAGATGACCTCGGATGGCCCGCTCTGGTAGATATTTTCCTCATCCCATTCTACAGTCAAGTTCCCCATCGTTGTGCGAACATTGACCTTCCGGTCTGTCAGTTTTTTCAGGATGGCCGCCACAGCAGCTGCACATGATCCGCTGCCCGATGAAAGAGTTTCGCCGACACCTCTTTCCCAGAAAAGAACTTCTATCTCTTTATTGTTCATGACACGGATGAATTCGATATTGGTGCGATTCGGGAAAAAAGGATGAAGTTCGATCTCTCTCCCGATCTCATGCCACTCGATACGGGCTGGAAATCGTTCGACGAAAAGAGCGCAATGGGGATTTCCAAGAGATACGACCGTTATAAGATGTCTTTTTTGATGGATGGTCAATGGGTAATCGATGATCTTTTCATGAACAGATCCGTCGTCAAAGGGGATGTCTTTTGATCTTAACAGAGGTTTCCCCATCTCGATCTTGAGCTCGAAATAGTTATCTTTCCGGTTTATCAAGAAACATTCCCTTTTCCCGGCGGTTGTCATGAAGAGGATGTGCGAAGCTTTGATCTTGTTCTTATGATACAGATAGGTGGCTGCGCACCTGAGCCCATTTCCAGAAAGCTCAGCTTCTGTTCCGTCAGAATTGAAGACTCTGAAATTGACACGGCCTTTTTGTTTGTTCTTTATGGATATCGGAACAAGTCCATCTGCGCCGATACCTGTGTGTCGTTCACATATTCGCCTGGCGAATGACTCCCAGTTTTTAGGAGTTTCGTTTTCGTCTTCATCAAAAATGAGAAAGTCGTTCCCCAGGGAATGGACTTTGGTGAGTCTCATTCAGGTATCCTCAGAGTGATGAAGAAATCCTGAGATTGCCGGTTTCTTTCCCTCCTGACAACCAGAAGAATCGGATCTCCGCTGTCGAGTTTCTTCAGGATTTTCCGCATGTCCTCCAATGCTTTAACCTCCTCCCGGTTGACTTCGATGATGATGTCTCCCCGCTGAAGGCCTTTCCGTTCTGCTTCGCTGTAACGGGTGACTTCTGTGACAAGAAGTCCGGTCTCGGTCTGGAATCCATACCTGGAAGCGACTCCCGGCGACATTTCTGTGACAGTAAAACCGAGGTTCTTTGCTTCAGAAGGAGCTTCGACCTTTTCCTGTTCCGGTTCCAACTCGGCGACCTTGACGTCTATGGCCATTTCTTTTCCATCACGGATGATGGTGAGAGTGATCTTGTCTCCTGGCATGATATCTGCGATCTGGAATTTCAGGTCATTTGAATCCGCAACCGGTTTGTCCTCGATGTGGGTGATCACATCATATCGTTTAAGACCTGCTTTATCAGCGGGCAGACCTTCCTCAACATCCAGAACAAGAGCGCCTTTTTTTGTGGTGAGATTTAGGACTTTTTTATAATCTTCCGTGATCGGGGTCGGCAGGACTGATACACCGATATAACCCCGGATAACCCGGCCTTTTTCTTTCAGCTGTTCAACGATCTTCTTTGCAAGGTTAGAAGGAATAGCAAATCCGATGCCGATGTTTCCTCCAGTAGGTGTCAGGATATTGCTGTTGATACCGATAACCTGGCCAGTCAGATTGACGAGGGGGCCTCCCGAGTTTCCTCTGTTGATAGCTGCATCGGTTTGGATGAAGTCCTGGTATTCGGGGACATTGAGCTGGCCGGCAAGTTGCCGTCCTTTTGCGCTGACGATCCCTGCTGTCACTGTGTTTTCCATCCCGAGGGGATTGCCGATGGCCAAAACCCATTCGCCGACTTTCAGTTCTGCGGAGTTTCCCAACTGGGCATATGCGAAATTACGGCCGGTAACTTTCAAGAGAGCGAGATCGCTCCGTGCATCTGTCCCGATAATCTCAGCGTCATACTCGTTCTTTCTCATTGAAAAGACCGAGGTTTTTATAGCATTTTCAACGATATGGTTATTGGTGAGGATGTAACCGTCTGAACTGATAAAAAAACCGGTTCCCTGAGCGACAGATCGATATTCTTGCTCTTTGGGCGTCGCAAAAAATCGGTCCCAAAAATCATCAAAAAAATCGTCCCTGAATCCACCGGCGACCTGACGTTTTTCGATTCTCTCTGCAGTGATCTTCACCACGGCAGGCCCGACCTTTTCGACTATCTTCGAGAAATCTATGTTTGGATTGATCTCAGTGAGGGGAGAGGCGAAGAGTTGAGCTGACAAGGATCCTTTACCGGTCTGTGTGGTTTCGGCTACGTTCTTCTCAGGTGGATAGACAAGAAGCATTCCGGCGATGAGCAGACCTAGTATGAAGCTGAAAACAGCAACTAAAACCGTTTTTTTCATCTGACTTTCTCCGTTAATTCCTGGTTAAAAAAGTAACATACTCACCCTAAAATTACAATGAATCCACATTCTATAACCTTATGAAGAGAAATTCGTTGCATGTAATAGGGATAGACCAGCCGTCATCTTTAAGTGACAGATGTTCTCAAGGCTCCCTGGGGAAACAGTTGGCATGAGAATTGCATTTAAAAGGGTGTGATATAATGAAATCGACAGTCAGGAGAATGAAAATGAAAAGGATAACATTGCTTTTTATGGCATTTTTTCTTGCATTCTCGCTCCTTCAGGCTGAAGAACCCAGATACACAGATGCCTCGTTTGCCCGTTTGACATATATCAGTGGAGATACCTATATCCAGAGAGCTTCTGATCTGGGGTATGAAGAAGGCATGATAAACATGCCCATTACAGAAGGCGACAGGCTGGGCACGACGGATGGGAGAGCCGAGATATTCATCCCGAGAGGAAAGTATATCCGTTTAGACCAGGATACAAAGATAGATTTCGCTCAACTTCCATCGAGAGGAAAAGATCTGATCAGTCTGCGTTTATGGTCCGGGTATGTGTATCTTTCCGTTCAGTTCCTCGAACATGATAAAGAGATTGAGATCCATACAACCGATTTATCACTCTATGTTCTGGATGAGGGATTGTACCGTATAGATGTTCGGGACGGAATGGAAACCGAAGTGTTCGTTTTCAGCGGGATGCTTGAAGCTGCATTGGAGACCGGATCCTTTCTGGTGAAAGCCAGCCAGAGGCTTGAAGCTGTAGATGGCCATCCTGTTTCACCTCCAACACGGTTTGCTGCGACTATGGACGACGGCTTTGATCGTTGGAATGCAAGCCGGGAAGACAGGATCCGGCAGCGTTATGCCAGGCGTTATCTTCCCGATGGATTGGAAGACTATGAATACGAACTGCTTGAATATGGAGGTTGGACCTATCTGGCACCTTATGGGTATGTCTGGACTCCTTACAGTCAAAATCCTTCCTGGCGCCCCTATCATTATGGAAAGTGGGTCTGGCTTCCATTGTGCGGATGGACATGGGTTTCGTCATCGCCGTGGGGTTGGATCACTTCTCATTATGGACGATGGCACTGGAGCATCACTCTCGGCTGGTACTGGATCCCTGTGCGGGCCTGGGGCCCGGCCTGGGTAGATTGGTACTGGATGGATAATTATTGGGGATGGGTGCCGCTCGGATATTATGGATATCCGGTCGTGATCATCAACAATGTCTTTTATCCGCGCTGGGACAGGGATTATATCCCCGCGAATTCCAGGACTATAACGGTAATCCATAAAAATCAGCTCAGGGCGAGGAATGTATCTAAAGTATCGCTGGGCCAGGAGTCTATCCAGAAAATCGGAAAGATCGGATTGACAAGCCAAATTCCTGAAGCCCTGTCTGTAGATGGAGTCAGTTTTAAAAAAATCGATGGGAGTAAATTCATTCCAAAACAGGATTCCAGCAGGGTCATAAAAGAGAAGGATTCTTCTGAAAGACGGGCTGTTTTTGACACTCCCGTGAGTCCTCCGAAAAAGCTTTCAGGCGGTAGTGCAGATGATCTCACTGAGAAAAGAAATATCAGAAAGGATGGAAAATACCCGTCCTCCTCTGCGATACGACCGAGGACATCTTCAGATAAATCATCTCGCAGCTCGGATTCTGTTCTGAGCCGGGTGCGAAAATATATCTCTGGAAGCAGCGATAGATCTGTGCGCAGCAGAAGCTCAAGCAGCTCTTCAAGAGGAAAGTCCTCAAGCGTTGTCCGGTCGAGCCCGCGGTCGTCTTCATCCAAGTCCCGGTCTGCGGCAAAATCCCGATCTTCTTCGAAATCGAGCGGAAAGAAAAAAAGATAACAGCTGGAATCTAAACGAAACGTCCTATTCCTGTTCTATTCTCAGAGTGTCGTAATAATCCAGGGTTTTCATGTGATCTTCATAGGTGCAGTATCTGTTGGGTTCTGTCCCCGGAAGAAATACCTCTTTAAGAATATATTGGGGAAGACATATAGGACTGGCCAAAAGTCCGGTTTTCCTGTCGATCTGGACAAAGATCAGGTTAGCAGGGATCTCGAATTCCTCTCGGACGTATTCCTCCTCCCTCTCTTCAGCTGCCAGTTTTTCCTGAGCGATGACCTTATCGAAAAAATCAACCCAGATGGGATGGGCGGCTACAGCACCTGATTGCTTTTCACCGATGGTTATGCGTCCTTCTTTGTATCCAATCCAGACTCCGGCGCACAATGCAGGAGAAAAGCCCACGAACCATGCATCGGAATAATCGTCAGTGGTGCCGGTTTTTCCTGCTAG
>Ga0255055_10001388_pt1 | contig 17871 bp, 17 predicted proteins | sample JV7_2_27_MG_FD_188633 | JGI IMG/M metagenome (GOLD analysis project Ga0255055, IMG submission 188633) | Seawater microbial communities from Jervis Inlet, British Columbia, Canada - JV7_2_27 | ecosystem: Environmental > Aquatic > Marine > Inlet | place: Canada: British Columbia | collected... | reverse complement strand
GATCTGGAACCGACGGGCGAGGACCCGGCCGACCGTGCGCGCGAGGAGCTGGAGGGTCTGTTGTCGACGGCCGGCAAGGACGGGGAGAACGCTGCGGAGATCCGCCGCGAGATGAAGGAGCTCATGATGGACAACGTCTCCGTGTTCCGCACGGATGAGCTCCTGAGCCAGGCGAAGATGAAGCTGGAGGAGCTCCGGGAACGTGCCGATCGGATCGCGATCGACGACCCGAGTCGCGCCTTCAACCTGGACCTGACCGACGCCTGGGAAACCCGGGGCATGGTCGAGCTCGCGCAGATCACCACCGAGTGTGCCCTCAACCGGACGGAGAGCCGCGGCGCACACTCGCGCGAAGACTATCCCGATCGTGATGACGAGAACTGGTTGAAGCACACCCTCGCGGTCGCTCGAAACGGCGGGCGGGAGATCGGCTACAAGCCCGTCAGCATCACGCGCTTCGAGCCCAAGGAGCGGGTGTACTGATGCGGGTGACGTTCAAGGTGTACCGGTATCAGCCGGAGATCCGTGAGGACGCCTACTTCGACTCCTTCGAGTTCGATGCGGAGCCGACCGACCGGGTGCTCGACGGCCTCAACCACATCAAGTGGCATCTCGATGGGACCCTCACGCTGAGGCGCTCATGCCAGCACGGGATCTGCGGCTCGGACGCACTCCGCATCAACGGCGTGAATCGGCTCGCCTGCAAGGTGCTGATCGGCGACGTGGGCTCCAAGATCAAGATCGAGCCGCTGATGGGCCTCACGGTCATCAAGGATCTCGTCGTCGACATGGATCGGTTCTTCAGCCACTACCGGTCCGTCATGCCCTATTTCGTCAACGACGAGGCCCCACCCGACCGCGAGCGTCTCCAGTCCGTCGAGGCGAGGGACGCCTACGATGACACGACCAAGTGCATCCTCTGCGCGGCCTGCACGACGTCCTGTCCGTCGGCTTGGTCGAATCCGGGTTTCCTGGGTCCCGCGGCCATCGTCCAGGCACATCGCTTCATCTTCGACAGCCGCGACAAGGGATCGGAGGAGCGCCTGGCGATACTTGGGCAACGGGATGGCGTCTGGCGGTGCCGCACGGTTTTCAACTGCACCCGTGCCTGCCCCAAGGAGATCCAGATCACCAAGGCGATCGGAGAGGTCAAGAAGGCGATCGTAGCCGACCGCGCCTAGGTGATCGGCAGCTCGGTCTCGTGAAGAGGCCGGGTGACGGACACCGCCGTCTCCTCCGCCAGATCCAGCGTGCGCGGCTCGTCGACGGGCTCCCACATCGGATTCCAAACCGTCTGCACGACCGGACGCAGCAGGTTCGTGGGATTCGTGTTGACCACACGGCCGATCTCGCCGGTGCTCAGCATCACGAAGCTGTCGAGCGGGAAGGCGGAGATCTCGTCCACCAGGGCGGCCACGACGTCCCCGGACAGGGATTCGTCCCGCAGACCCACGACCTGCTCCAGGGCTTCATAGGACGTGAACAACGAGCGATAGGTGCGCGGATGTGAGAAGGCCTCGAACACATCGGCCACGGCTATGACCCTCGCGAGCCCGTCGATCTCCTCGCCGGAGAGACCCGCCGGATAGCCCTGTCCGTTCATCCTCTCGTGCTCCTGCACGACAGCGAGCCTGAGCCACTCGTACGCTTCACCGAGCCGTCCGATGATCTCGGCGCCGTGATCGGGGTGCTGACGGACGAGCTCCCACTCCTCCTCCGAGAGCTTCCCTGCCTTGAGAAGCATACGCTCCGGCAGGCGGGCCATCCCGATGTCGTGCAGAAGACCGGCCTGTATCGCGCGGAGCACGCCATCGACGCCCCAACCGAGGCCCATGGTGATCTTCCCCGCCAGGAGTGCCACGTTGACGCAGTGGGGCGGGAGCTCGAAGCGCTCGTAGGGTTCCAGCGCCATCAGCAGCAGGCGATTGCTCTGCAGCAGGGATGTGTGGATCCTCTCGGCAAGGATGCGCGCCTCCGTGACCTTCGGCTTCCGTCCGGCAACGACATCCTCCAGGGCGCTCTCCACATAGCGGCAGGCCTCCGTGTACAACACTCGGCTCTTGAAGAGGGAAGGCGCCCTCGCCAGCACGCGGGGAGCCTCCTCACCCGAGGCCTCCATGCCGGCGGCCTGGACGCCCGAGGGCACCACGGCATCCAGCAGGTCCTCGCAGAGCACGGCCAGCGTCCGGGCCCGAAACGGCCAGGCCAGGCAGTGCTCGACGGCAGCCGGGATCGCTTGCGCCTCTCGACCGGCATCCAGGAGGAGGATGGTCGGGACATCGCCAAGCTCGCGGAGGAAGCTCTCGATCGAGAGCTGGCCGTTGGCGGCGTCGAGGACACAGATGGCCTCGGTGCCACCGGCGGCGGCCTGCGCCTCGCTCGCGTCCGCCGTAGCCGCGACCGACGCCCGTGACTCGAGTCGACTCAGGGCTTCACGCACGGCTGCATCGCGTCCGTCGTCACCCGACAGCAGGGCCACGACGAGAGGAAGATCGTCATGTACCGTAACCATCTCACCATCCATCACTTCAGGCAGGCCTCCTGACCTGGTTTGCGAGGAGCCGGCCCGGGAGCCGGCCCGCACGCGTCCTCCTTCGCCAATACCATGCCCCTGACTCGCCGGTACCGCTAGGGAATCACCGACACCCCGAGATCGTGCGCATCTCCGTGGATGTCAACGACATCCGGGCGCCGGGCCTGTTCGCACCTGGATCCCCCGCCCGGTATCTTTCGCCACGGCGGCCGTGCAGCAAAGGGAATTCTGCGGGTTTCAGGGCAAATGAGCCGAACATTTTTCGCCATCGGGGCCTCGTTCGCCTTCCTCGGCGTTGGGGCCGGGGCCCTTGGCGCGCACGCCATGAGAGATCGACTCGCTCCGGATCTCCTGGCGGCCTGGGAGACGGGCGCGCGCTACGGACTCTATCATGCCATGGCACTTCTCGTCCTCGCGCTGGCGATGAGCCGTTGGCCGGGATCTCTCTGGACCACCTCCGGCTGGCTCTTCGTAGCCGGCTCTCTCCTGTTCTCGGGAAGCCTCTTCACCCTCGCGCTGACGGGCGTGCGATCGCTGGGCGCCATCACCCCGATCGGAGGAGCCTGCCTTCTCCTTGGCTGGCTCGCTGCCGTCGCTGCGGCCTGGCGGAACGTCGCTGGGCCGGCCTAGCAGCGACCTGCTCGACGGGCAGGCTAGAGAAGCGGCGGAGTCACGCCGCGCTGGGCCTGGTACTTTCCCTTCTTGTCGCTGTAGCTCACTTCGCAGGGCTCATCCGACTCGAAGAACAGAACCTGGGCGATCCCCTCGTTCGCATAGATCCGGGCGGGCAGGGGAGTCGTGTTGGAGATCTCGAGCGTCACGAAACCCTCCCACTCCGGCTCGAAGGGGGTCACGTTCGTGATGATGCCGCATCTGGCGTACGTGCTCTTTCCGACACAGAGCGTGAGCACGTTCCGCGGAATCCGGAAGTACTCCACCGATCTCGCGAGCACGAAGGAGTTGGGGGGGATGAGGCACACGTCCCCTTCGTACTCGACGAACGAGCGCTCGTCGAACGCCTTGGGGTCCACGACGGGCGAGAGGGCGTTGTGGAAGATCCGGAACTCGTCCGCAACCCGCATGTCGTAACCGTAACTGCTCAACCCGTAGGAGATCACGTCCGTCCTGACCTGCTTCTCCTCGAAGGGCTCGATCATGCCCTGGCTGGTCGCCATCTCGCGAATCCACCGATCGCTTTTGATGCTCATTCCCCGTTCAGCTTTCCTTTGTTCGGCTCGACCCTACACTTCGTGAGGTCGTAGGAGGGAAGCCCGAGCGGCTCCGCAACCTCGCGAATGGCCTCGCAGACGAGATCCGGCTGCTCATCCGGCAGGGCGTGGCCCGCCCGGGCCACCACCACATACGACGCGCCAAGAAGGTCTGCCAGCCGCGCCGTATCCGCGATTCTCATCCGGCGGTCGTGGGCTCCGGCCAGGACCAGAGTCGGTACTCTTGCGACGGGCAGCCACGAGAGCAGCTCGTCGGGGTGCCAATCCGTCACGATCGCCAACAGCGCCCGCGCCTGATCCTCCGAGGCATAAGGCGCCGAATACCTCTCGACCAGATCCGGGGCCACGTCGACCGCTGGCCCCAGCACTCGGCGTTCGAGGATATACCGAGTCACCGGTTTCCGAAAGCGGGAGAGCGCGGCTGCGGCGAGCCGCGACCGCCGAAGACCGGGCAGAGAGAGGATGGGCGGGCGTCTCGACCATGGCGTCACCGGGTTCACCAGCACCAGGCCCGCCACGCTCGAGAGCTTCCGGGCGAGGCCCAGGGCGATGGCGGCGCCATGGGAGTGACCGACGAGAAGCGCGCGCTCGATGCCCGCCCGGTGCACGAGGTCGGCAACGCGGCGAACCTCGTCCTCCAGGCGGTAGCTGGCTATCGCCGGCCGGTCCGAATCGCCTCGCCCCAGAAGGTCGGGCGCGAGCACCGTGAACCGGGTCGCGAGGCGGCGCCCGATCGCATCCCAGGTGGCCCGATTCGCGCTCACCCCATGCAGGCACAGGACGGCCGGCCCCGAACCCATGACCTTTACGACGGCCGCCCCTTCGGCGATGCGAAGCCGGCAAACCGGTTTCATTGACTGCCTGATCGAACGCCAGCTATCTTCGCCGGCATCAAGTGAAGTTTTTCACAAGGCTCACTTTTCCTGACGACGACCGTATGACGGAATCGTATCTCGGAATCGTGATTCTGGGCGCCGTCGGCATCCTGAACGCCGTCCTGATCATCGGTCTCTCGCAGCTCGTCGGCTCGCCGCGGCCGAGCGCCGTGAAGAGTAGCCCGTACGAATCCGGGATGCCTCCTCTGGGCGGGACCCGCGAGCGCTTCTCGGTCAACTTCTACATCGTGGCGATGCTCTTCATCGTCTTCGATATCGAGACTATCTTCCTCCTGCCGTGGGCGGTCGTGTTCCGAGATCTCGCCCTCGGAGGGTTCCTGGCGATGGTGATCTTCCTCGGCGTCCTGGGCGTCGGGCTCGTGTACGCCTGGAAGAAGGGAGCGCTCGAGTGGGACTGAGCGACTCCGAGGGACCCGGGGTGACCACGACGAGGCGCTCCCTGCCGGTCGCCGAGGGCGAGCGGCTCGACACCGGAATCCCGAGGAACTGGCTCACGACGCGAGTCGACTACGTCGTCAACTGGGCCCGCCGCAACTCCCTCTGGCCGATGCCCTTCGGAACCGCGTGCTGCGCCATCGAGATGATGGCCGCCTTCGGCTCCAAGTACGATCTCGCACGCTTCGGCATGGAGCGGATGTCGTTCAGCCCGCGACAGGCGGACCTGATGATCGTGGCGGGGCGGGTCACCTACAAGCTGGCTCCCGTGCTCCGGAGGATCTGGGACCAGATGCCCCAGCCCAAGTGGTGCGTCTCCATGGGAGCGTGCGCCAGCTCGGGCGGCATGTTCGACAACTACACGATCGTACAGGGAATCGACACGATCGTCCCGGTGGACGTGTACGTGCCCGGCTGCCCGCCGCGCCCCGAGGGCCTGACGTACGGCCTGATGATGATCCAGGAGAAGATCAAGGGGGAGACGCTGAGCAGCGCGGCATTCCGCTCGGAGGCCGCCGAGGCGGTGGGACGGCCCAACCTGCCGCCGGAGGCCATCGAGCTCGTCGCCCAACCGTTCGGCAACTCGACGAAGCAGAACCGTGTCAGCGGCCTTGCCGCGACCTCGGCCGTCGCGAGGCCGGTCGACCGTCTCGAACGTCTCCTGGAGCACTCCTGACCTTATCCGGATGACCCGAGCTACCGCGGAAGTATCTCCCCAGCTTGTCGTCGGCCACCGCCGCGACGGAGAGGATCCGGAAAGCCACCCTTCCGTGATCGCTCTGCGCGGCGAGTTCGGGGACGTTGTGCGGGGCGTCGAAACCGACGCGATCGGCACGACCGTCGTCACCGTGATTCCGGAGCGCGTCTTCGAGGTCCTGCGGTACCTGCACGCCGACCCCGGGCAGGCCTACGACCTTCTCGTGGATCTCACGGGGGTGGACATCGGGGGAGGCCGGCCGCTCCGCGTCTGGTATCAGCTGTGGTCGATGCGTCACGGACGCCAGCTGCGCATCGTCGCCAAGCTCCCGCTGGAGAAGCTGGAGCTGCGCAGCGTCACGACGCTCTGGGAATCCGCCAACTGGATGGAGCGGGAAGTCTACGACATGTTCGGGATCACCTTCCGAGGTCATCCCGACCTGCGGCGGATCCTCATGCCGGAGAACTACGAAGAAGGCTTTCCACTCCGGAAGGACTTCCCCCTGCGCGGCCGCTTCAGCCGCTCGGAGCAGACGCGCCGGGCCCTCTCGAGAGATCTGGAGGATGTGTACGCCCGGGCCGAGCTCGAGATGGCGGGCGTGCCCCTGGATGAGATCGGCATGCAGGAGGTGCCGCCGGACCGCCGACCGGAGGAATTGGTCGGGGGCCCGGATGCGCTCGAGGGGAAGCCGATGTTGCTGAACATGGGGCCTCAGCATCCCGCCACGCATGGTGTCCTTCGGCTCGTCCTGGAGCTCGATGGCGAACGAATCCTCCGCTGCACCCCCCACATCGGCTACCTGCACACCGGGTTCGAGAAGACGTGCGAGTACCGGGAGTGGAACCAGGTGGTACCGTACACGGACCGGATGGACTACCTGGCGCCGATGCTCTACAACATCGGATACGCCCTCGCCGTCGAAAGCCTGCTCGGCATCGAGGTGACGCCTCGCTGCCAAGTGGTCCGTGTCATCCTCTCGGAGCTGAACCGGCTCCTGGGCCACCTCCTGTGGATCGGCACGACCGCGATCGACCTCGGCGCATTCAGCGTCTTCCTGTACACCTTCCAGGAGCGCGAGCGGATCTACAACCTGCACGAAGCCTACACCGGCGCTCGCGTCACCACCTCGGTCACCCGGGTCGGGGGCATGCTCGCGGACTTTCCGCCGGGCTGGGTCGACGCGGCGCGAGACTTCGTCCGGACGTTTCCCAACACGCTCGCGGAGGCCGACCGCCTGCTCACCCGGAACGCGATATGGATCTCGCGGCAGCAGGACATCGGCGCGATCGGACCTGAGGAGGCGGTGAGCTTCGGCCTGACCGGTCCCAACCTCCGCGCCAGCGGGGTCGCGTACGACGTGCGCAAGGCCCGACCTTACCTGGGCTACGAGGAGTACGACTTCGACGTGCCGGTGGGCGAGCACGGGGATACCTACGACCGCTACCTCGTCCGGTTCGAGGAGATGCGCCAGAGCGTGCGGATTCTCGAGCAGGCGCTGGACCGGCTGCCGGACGGACCGATCGACATCGAGGACTACTCGGTCGTGCTGCCGCCCAAGAGCGAGGCGATGGGATCGATAGACTCCATGATCGCCCACTTCAAGCTCGTCATGGAGGGGATCCAGGTACCCCCGGGAGAAGTGTGGTATTCGATCGAGGCCTCCAAGGGCGAGCTGGGTATCGGCCTCGTCTCGGATGGTGGGAGCAAGCCGGTCCGGTGCCGCTTCCGCGGCCCCTCCTTCATCAACCTCGCCGCGCTCCCGTTCCTGGTCGAGGGAGAGCTCGTGGCCGACGTGCTGGCCGTCAACGCCAGCTTGGACATCGTGCTCGGGGAGATCGACCGGTGAGCCGCCGTCTCCATCCTGCCGTGGCCGGCGCCCAGCCCTTCCAGCTGGCGGAGCGGGATCCGGATGCGCCCCTGTTCGGCAGCGAGGAGGGCCGGGAGCGCCTCGAGGCGATCCTCAGCCGCTATCCGACCAGGCGGGCGGCGCTTCTCCCCCTCCTCGGCTACGCCCAGGAGCTCCACGGCTGGATCTCGACCGGGGACATGGAGGAGATCGCCGAGGTGCTCGAGCTGACTCCGGCCTACGTATGGTCGGTGGCCTCCTTCTACACGATGTACAACAAGCATCCGACCGGTCGGCACATGATCCAGGTGTGCACGAACATCTCCTGCCACCTGAACGGAGCACACCGGGTGCTGGAGGAGTTCCTCGAGCAGACCGGCACGGTCGAGGGAGAGACGACGGAAGATGGCCGCTTCACGGTGCTGGAAGCGGAGTGCCTGGGCGCGTGCGGTTTCGCGACCGCCGTGCAGATCAACGACGCCTATCACGAGAACGTGACCCCCGAGAAGGTGGCGGAGATCCTCGCGTCGCTCGACGGGCCGCAGGGCGGCTGAGGACCGGCGATGGCCTATCCCTACCGAGACGACCGCGAGACGACGACGATCCTCTCCCGGCACATGGGCGAGCCCGAGGCTCGCTCCCTGAGCGGCTGGCTCGAGCGCGGCGGATACGAGGCGTTGCGCAAAGCGGTCCAGATGGAGCCGGGCGAGATCACCGATGTCGTCAAGGAGTCGGGGTTGCGAGGGCGCGGCGGAGCCGGCTTCCCGACCGGGATGAAGTGGAGCTTCATGCCGGGCGAGCCGAGTGGCCCACACTACCTGTGCGCCAACGCCGATGAGAGCGAGCCCGGGGCCTTCAAGGACCGGGAGATCATGCGGTGGACGCCCCACCTGCTCATCGAGGGCTGCCTCATCGCGGCCCGGGCGATTCGCGCTCAGCACATCTACATCTACGTGCGCGGCGAGTTCTTCCCGGTCATCAGAATCCTCAATCAGGCCGTCGTCGAGGCCTACGAAGCCGGGTACCTCGGCGAGAGCGTGTGCGATAGCGGGTGGGACTGCGACCTCACCGTGCACATCGGAGCGGGAGCCTACATCGCCGGTGAGGAGACCGGGCTGATGTCATCCCTTATGGGCGGCCGCGCCGAGCCCTGGATGAAACCGCCCTTTCCGGCGCAGCGCGGCGTGTTCGGCGCCCCGACCACCGTCAACAATGTCGAGACGCTGGCCTCGGTACCGGGGATCGTGCTGAACGGCTCCGCCTGGTATCGGAAATGGGGAAGCGAGAAGAGCCCGGGCACGAAGATGTGGTGCTGCTCCGGTAACCTGACCAAGCCCGGCAACTACGAGCTCGAGCTCGGCCTCCCGCTCGGTGAGATCATTTACGACGTGTGCGGCGGGCCGCCGGAGGGTCGGAAGGTCAAGGCTGTCTTGCCGGGCGGCTCCTCAACGGCGTTTCTGACGGCCGACGAGCTGGATTGCGTGACGACGTACGAGGGCTTGCAGGAGGCGGGAAGCGCCCTCGGCACCGCCTCGCCGATCGTGCTGGACGAAACCGCCGAGATCGTTCCCGCCATGCGCCGCATCGCACAGTTCTACGCCCACGAGTCCTGTGGGCAGTGCGTTCAGTGCCGAGAGGGAACGGCATGGATCACCAAGATCCTGCGCCGAATCGAAGTGGGGGATGGAGAGCCGAGGGACCTGGACACTCTCTACGATCTGTGCGATCAGCTTACCGGACGGACGATCTGCGTGCTGGCCGACAGCGTCGTCTTTCCGCTGCGTTCCTCGCTGGACAAGTTCCGCCACGAGTACGAGGCGCTCATGCGGCGTAGCGCTTCCGTGGCCACGTAGGGTGTCGAACGGGGGCCCGGAATCGGAGTTGACGGAGGGATGACGGCAGGCAACGACCTGATCAACCTGACCATCGATGGCACCGAGATCGCCGTCGAGCCAGGTACGCACGTCATCGACGCGGCCGAGCGAGCGGGCGTCCTCATTCCGCGCTATTGCTACCATCCGGGCATTCCCACCAGGCCCGCCCAGTGCCGGGTCTGCCTCGTGGAGATCGAGGGGCAACCAAAGCTCCAGCCGTCCTGCAAGATGACGGTCCAGGCAGGAATGGTCATTCATACGGCCAGCGAGGAGGCCGAGGACGCCCGCCGAGCGGTGATCGAGCTCCTTCTCGTGAACCACCCCCTGGACTGCCCGATCTGCGACGCCGCGGGACAGTGCATGCTGCAGGACTATGCCCTCGAGACGGAGCAGCTCCGAAGCCGCCTGCACGAGGAGAAGCTGGTACAGGGGCGGGATCGCATCGCCGACGACATCCTCTACTTCGCGGACCGCTGCATCATCTGTACGCGCTGCGTTCGCTTCATGAGCGAGGTGGCGGGAGACGAGACCCTCATCGTCGCTCAGCGCGGGGATCGAAACGTGATCGACACGTTTCCCGGGCGCGATCTGGACCACCCCTTCCAGGGCAACATCGTCGACGTCTGCCCGGTCGGCGCCCTCGTGCACGAGGACTTCCTCTTCAAGGCTCGCTTCTGGGACATGGATCAGGCAGCCTCGATCTGCCCGGGCTGCTCGACGGGCTGCAACGTCACGATCGACGTCAAGGAGAACCAGATCGTTCGGCTGAAGCCGCGCCACAACCCGGAGGTCAACTCCTACTGGATGTGTGACCACGGCCGGAAGCACCTCGTCATGTCCAACCGTGGAGAGCGAGCCGACGTCCCGTTGATCCGGCGTGACGGTCGGCTCGTGGCGGCCGACTGGAGCGAGGCCCTGGCCTGGGTGGCGGACGGTCTTCTGGAAGTGACGGAGGGAGACGCCGTAGTCTCGCCCGACGCGGCCAACGAGAGCCTCTTCTTCCTGCGGGAGCTGCTCGACCGCCTCGGGATCGGGGGCGGCAGCTTCCGAGTCCCGACCGGCGAGGAGGCGACGCTCGCCGGCTTCCCCAAGCTCGCGCTGCGAGCCGAGCGGGCTCCGAACGCGACCGGCGCGGAGCTGTTCGGCTTTACACGGACCGACGATCCGGCGCCCTCACCGGCCGGAGCGGGACTGATCGTGCTGGAGGATCCGCTCGCGGACCACGAGCCCGAGTGGGGCGGGGAAGCCGCCTTCTTCCTTTACGTCGGGGGGCGGCTTTCGAGCGCCTCCCGGAACGCGCATGCCATCCTCCCGGTCACCGGCTTCGCGGAGATGGAGGGCAGCTTCACGAACTTCGAGGGCCGGGTGCAGCGCTTCCACCAGGCCCTTCGGCCGCCGGGGCTGGCGCGGCCCGCCTGGATGGTCCTGAGCCGACTGATCGCGGAGCTGGACCTGCGGCGCGGCGCCGAGGCCGGCACCGAGACGCCACTGGAGGCGAGTCAGGCGTTCGCGGCCATGGCCGTGGCCACGCCCGAGCTCGGCGGTCTCGAGTGGGACTCGATCGGACCGAAGGGCGCTCGCCTCGTCGCGGCAGGCGGAGCGGTCCCGGCTGACGTGACATGACCGAGATCTCCGGGGGCGCATTCGTCGTCGCGACGATCCTGAAGGTGATCGTCTTCTTCACACTGCTGATCCTGAGCATCGCGCTCGGCACGTACATGGAGCGGCGGATCGCCGCCTTCATCCAGGATCGCAGCGGCCCGAACCGGGTCGGGCCGATCGGGCTGCTCCAGGTCGTCGCCGATGGCCTCAAGAACCTGCTGAAGGAAGAGACCTGGCCCAGCGCCGCCTACAAGGGCTTTTTCCTCCTCGCTCCGGCGCTGGCGCTGATCCCTGGCACGATCCTCTTCGCGGTCATCCCGTTCGCGTCTCCGGCCCCGACCCGCTGGGGATACGTGGACATGATCGTGGCGGACGTGCCGATCGGCGTCCTGTATATCCTCGCCATCGCGTCTCTGGGTGTGTACGGCGTGGTGATGGCCGGCTGGTCCTCCGGGAGCAAGTACGCGTTTCTCGGCGGGCTCAGGGGCTCGGCTCAGATGGTGAGCTACGAGGTCGGGCTCTCGCTCAGCCTCGTCCCGGTGCTCATGCTGGCCGGCGACGTGAGAGTTCCCGAGATCGTGACGCTGCAGCAGCATTATCCGGGGGACGCCACGACGCTGGGGGTGTGGCTCTTCGCGCCCCTCCTCGTCGGAACGTTCCTCTTCTACCTGACGGGCCTCGCGGAGACGAATCGGCTCCCCTTCGACCTTCCGGAGGCGGAGGCCGAGCTCGTCGGGGGGTACCACACCGAGTATTCCTCCATGAAGTTCGCCGTCTTCATGATGGGCGAGTACGGGCACCTAATCACCACGGCCATGCTCGTCACGGTCTTCTTCTTCGGCGGCTGGGACATCCCCTTCTGGAGCGGCGACAACATCAGGGTGGCCGCGGACGGCTCCCTCATCGGCGAGCCGGCCTGGTGGAAGACGCTGCTCACGCTGATCGCGTTCGTGATCAAGGGCGGTCTCGTGTTCGCCACGTTCATCTGGGTCCGTTGGACGCTGCCGCGGTTCCGCTACGACCAGCTCATGGACCTGGGCTGGAAGTTCGTCATCGAGTTCGTGACCATTTACATCATCGTCATCGCCCTGGCGATCTACGTTCTGGACCGCGCGGGCCTGGAGTTCGGGCCGGCGTACGCGGCCGCTCTGCTGGGCGTGAACCTCATCCTGGCCGTGCTCCTCTTCTTCCTGTTCGACCGCGGGAGGCTCATCCGGGGCGCGGGCCGGGAGGCGGAGCGCGAGGCACGGCGTCGACTTCTTGACGCGAGACGCGAGGCTCGCCGGCAGGCCCTGGCCCGCGCCCTGGGCGAGGGGGCCGCGCTGCCGGCCGGGGCGGACGACTCCTCCGAGGGAGGCGAGTAGCGATGGCGGGAAGCGTGAAGGTAGTCGAGCGGCCTGGGAGGGAGGGATCGTATGTGCGAGCCGCCTCCAAGGGGCTCGGGGTCACCCTCAAGCACATGATCCGTCCAATCAAGGTGACGCAGCAGTACCCGGACGAGAAGTGGGAGCTGGCGCCCCGTCTGCGCGGCACGCACCGCATGGCGGTCCACGAAGACGGCCGGGCGAAGTGCGTGGGCTGCGGGCTCTGTCCCACCGTGTGCCCCGTGAACTGCATCAAGCTGATCCCCGCCGAGGATGAGAACGGCGAGAGGTACGCGGCGATCTACGAGATCGACGAGTTCCGCTGCATCTTCTGCGGCTTCTGCCAGGAGGTCTGTCCGGTCGAGGCGATCCACCTGGGAGTCCACTACGAGAACGCGGAGTACAGTCGGGAGCGCTGGGTCTACGACCTGGAGCGCCTGACGGAGCTGGAGCACCCCTACACGGCGCTCTGGGATCCCGCGGATCCGGCATCCCAATGATCGAGTTCTTCTTCTTCCTCTTCGCAGCCATGGCCGTACTCAGCGCCATCTTCATGGTGACGCAGGTCAACCCCGTCGCCAGCGTGCTGTACCTGGTCGTCACCTTCTTCTCCCTCTCCGGGCTCTTCGTGATCCTGGATGCGCACTTCATCGCCGCCGTTCAGATCATCGTGTACGCGGGCGCGATCATGGTGCTCTTCCTCTTCGTGATCATGCTTCTGAACCTGGGCAGCACGCAGCCGAGCGACCTGAGGCGGGGGTTCGGGCGGGTTCTGGCCGGCTCCGTGGCGGTGGCCCTGGTCGCCACCTTCGCTCGTCTCTTGATGGACGGCGGCGACGTCGATGGGCTCGGCGGCCCCTCCGCGCTCGACCCGTTGCTCGAATCGAGCGGGGCCGTGGCGGCGGTGGCCGAGCCGCTCTTCACGCGCTATCTGGTGGCCTTCGAGGTCACCTCGATCCTCCTGGTCGTCGCCGTCGTGGGCTCGGTCGTGCTCGCCCGGAGGCGCGCGCCGTGAGCGAGGGCTACCTGGTCGACCTGGCTCTCGTCCTGAGCGCGATCCTGTTCGCCATCGGGGTCGGGGGCGTGCTGCTACGGCGCAACGCGATCATCGTCTTCATGTGCGTGGAGCTGATGCTCAACGCCGTGAACCTCAGCTTCGTCGCCTTCTCACGCGTGCACGGAATCGACGGCCAGATCGTCGTCTTCTTCGTGATCTCCGTGGCGGCGGCCGAGGCGGCAGTCGGGTTGGCGCTCATCCTGGCCATCTTCCGGCACTATGAGAGCGTGGATCTCGACCTGTTCCGGAGGTTGAGGTGGTAGCCCGTATCTTCTGCGGCCGGCCCAGGGAGGAGCGATCGTGAGCGAGGCATACCACCCGATCCTCCCGGGCCTCATCCTGGGCCTGCCTCTCCTGGGCGCCGCACTGAACGGAATCGGTGCCTTCGCCTGGCGGGAGAACAAGACGGTGCCGACAATCATCGGCCCTCTGGCCGTACTGGGGGCGTTCGTCGTGTGCCTCCTGAACTTCGCCGCCATGCGTGCCGCGGCCCCACACGACCCGTCGCTCGTGCCGCTCTGGACCTGGATGCGCTCCGGCCAGCTCGAGATCGGGGTGACCCTCCTCCTGGATCAGCTGTCCGTGCTCATGACGCTGATCGTGACCGGGGTGGGAGGGATCATCCACATCTACAGCATCGGCTACATGCGGGAAGATCCGGGGTACTCCCGGTACTTCTCGTACCTCAACCTGTTCATCTTCTTCATGCTGCTCCTCGTCCTGAGCGGCAACTACCCGCTCATGTTCGTGGGTTGGGAGGGAGTCGGGCTCTGCTCCTATCTGTTGATCGGCTTCTGGTACGAGAACCGGGAGTTCTCGGACGCGGGCAAGAAGGCGTTCATCGTCAACCGGATCGGCGACCTCGGGTTCCTCATCGCCATGTTCCTCCTGTTCGGCGTGTTCGGGACGCTCGACCTGCCCACGATCTTCGACAGAGCGCCGACGACGCTCCTCGCGGGCGGCGCGGTGGTGACGGCGATCACGCTCTTCCTCTTCCTCGGATGCGTCGGCAAGTCGGCCCAGATACCGCTGTTCGTGTGGCTCCCCGATGCGATGGCCGGCCCGACGCCCGTGTCGGCGTTGATCCACGCCGCCACGATGGTCACGGCGGGCGTCTATCTGGTCGCTCGCTCGGGAGTCCTCTTCGCGCTCGCTCCGTTCACGCAGGCGATCGTGGCTTCCGTGGGCGTCGGGACGGCGCTGTTCGCCGCCTCCATCGCCGTGCAGCAGTACGACATCAAGAAGGTCCTCGCCTACAGCACCATCTCCCAACTGGGCTACATGTTCGTGGCCGTGGGAGTGGGGGCGTACACGGCCGGGATCTTCCATCTGATGACGCATGCCTTCTTCAAGGCGCTCCTCTTCCTGGGCGCCGGGGCGGTCATCCACGCGATGCACCACGCCTGGGATGAATCCGGGATTCACGGCGATCCCAACGACATGCGCAACTACGGGGGCCTGCGTCGGCTGATGCCGATCACGGCAGCCACGATGTGGATCGGCACGTTGGCCATATCGGGCGTCTTTCCGTTCGCCGGCTTCTTCTCAAAGGATGAGATCATCTGGGAGGCCGGTGTCCGGGGGTACGCGGTTTTGTGGGGCACGGCGCTCATCGTCGCTCTGCTGACCGCCGGCTACATGACGCGCCTCATGGTCATGACCTTCCACGGAGCCAACCGGAGCGGCGAGTCCGCCCGAGGCCGTCTGCACGAGGTGCCTCCGGTGATGTGGGTTCCGCTCGCGATCCTCGCGGCCCTCTCCGTGGTGGGCGGATGGGTGCAGATCCCCGAGGTGCTTCCGCTGCCGCACCTCGACCTGCTCCACTCCTGGCTCGAGCCCGTCTTTGCACCGGCCGTGGACGTCGCAGCGGCCGCCTCCGGTGCGGCCGCAGGGAGTGCACATGGCGAGGGGATGGCCCACGAAGCTCCCCTCGGAGGAGGGGAGATGTTCTGGGCCGTTATGGGGACGGGTCTCGCGATCCTGACGATCATTGTGGTGTTCCGGAGGCTCTCCCGCCGCCGGTACCTCCCGGCCGCCGAGTCCTCCGAGCCTCGTGGCGCGGCCTCGCTGCTCTACCACAAGTGGTACGTGGATGAGCTGTACGACCGACTGATCGTGCGGCCTCTTCTCGCTCTCTGGCGCGGCTGTTGGCGGATCGTGGACGATCGCTTGATCGACGGCGCCGTGAACGGCCTCGGCGGCGTGGCCCGGGTCGTCGGATGGACGGGGAGTCAGCTCCAGACGGGTCGGGTGAGCACCTACCTCCTCGTCTTCATGATCGGGGCGCTGATCATCCTCGGAAGCCTGGCGTTCTGACGATGGAATCCCTCTATGGCAGTCACTGGGTCCTCACGCTCCTTCTGGCGATTCCGTTCCTCGGCGCGCTGGGATGTCTGGCCGGGCCGGAGAGCAGAGCCCGCTGGACCGCTCTATTCGCCACGCTGCTCGCGCTCGGCCTGTCTCTGCCGCTCTTCTGGACCTTCCAGCTCGGCACGGCCGAGTTCCAGAACACGGCGTCCTTCCCGTGGATCGAGCGCTGGGGGATCCGGTACGCGGTCGGCCTCGACGGCATATCGCTGCTCATGATCCTGCTCACGACGGTGATCATGCCGCTCTCCGTCGCCGGCTCGTTCTCGTACATCAAGAAGAAGGAGCGGGCCTTCTACGCCAGCATGCTCGTGTTGATGACCGGCATCTTGGGCGTCTTCGTGGCCATGGATCTGTTTCTGTTCTACGTGTTCTGGGAGATCATGCTGATCCCGATGTACTTCATCATCGGGATCTGGGGAGGCGAGCGCCGCATCTACTCCGCGGTGAAGTTCTTCCTCTTCACGGCCACCGGATCTCTGCTCATGCTGGTGGCGATCGTGGCTCTCGTCTACCAGCACCAACTGCAGTTCGGGGTCGTCTCCTTCGGGTACGAAGACCTCCTGCGAACCTCCATCGCGCCGGGTCTTCAGCTCCTCCTCTTCTCGGCGTTCGGTCTCGCCTTCGCCATCAAGGTGCCCCTGTTCCCCCTGCACACCTGGTTGCCCGACGCGCATGTCGAGGCGCCGACGGCAGGCTCGGTGGTACTGGCCGCCATCCTCCTGAAGATGGGCGTGTACGGCTTCCTGAGGTTCGCCATGCCGCTCTTCCCGGCCGCCGCGACGAGCCCCGCGGCCATCGGCACGATCGTGCTGCTGGGTCTGATCGGGATCATCTACGCGGCCTGGGTGGCGGCGGTGCAGCCCGACGCGAAGAAGCTGATCGCCTACACGTCGGTGGCCCACCTGGGCTTCGTGATGGTAGGCGTCTTCGCGCTCACGCGGCAGTCCCTGGAGGGGGCGATCCTCCAGATGGTGAATCACGGCATCTCCACGGGCGCCCTCTTCCTCCTGATCGGGATGATCTACGAGCGGCGCCATACCCGCATGGTCGCCGATTTCGGCGGGCTGGCGAAGGTGATGCCTTTCTTCGCCTTCTCGCTTACCGTCGTCGCGCTGAGCTCGATCGGCCTCCCGGGCACCAACGGCTTCGTGGGAGAGTTTCTCATCCTCCTCGGGACGTTCCAGAGGTTCCCACTCGTCGCCATCCTGGCCACGACCGGCGTCGTATTCGCCGCCGCCTACATGCTTCCGATGGTGCAGCGAGTGATCCTGAACCCGCTGTCGCGGGATGAGAATCGGGAGCTGAAGGACCTGAACCGGCGGGAGCGGTGGATCATGGCGCCGCTGCTGGGCCTGATCCTGCTCATCGGCGTCTACCCGCAGCCGTTCCTGGACCGGATGTCGGCCTCCGTCGACGCGCTCATTGAACGGGTCGAGCTCGGGGCCCAGCAGATGGAGGAGACCACGCCGGTCGAAGGGAGCGCCGGCCCATGATCCTCGACTATTCCTCCCCGGGCCATTACCTGATCGCGCTCCTGCCGGAGACCGTGCTCACGCTCGGGGCCTTCGCGGTCCTGCTCACGGACGTCTTCATCCGGGGCCGCGAGCCGGGACCGAGCGGCGCGTGGACGGGGCGGGTGGCTGTAGCGAGCGTCCTCGCCGCCGCCGCGGCCAGCCTCTGGGTCGGACTCAACGTCGAGGCCTCGTCGGGCCTGGTTGCGGTCGACGGCTTTCGGCTGGCGGCAAGCCTCGTGCTGCTCGGCGCTACGCTCCTCGCCCTCCTGTTCGCCTTCGACTACGGACGCCGGGAAGGCCTCCACATCGGCGAGTTCTACGCGCTCGTTCTCCTGGCGACGGTCGGCATGCTGGTGCTCGTCGGCGCCCGCGACCTTCTCCTGGTCTTCCTCGGCCTCGAGCTCATGTCGATCGCTGTCTACGTCCTCACCGGGTTCAACCGAAACGACTCCCG
>Ga0255055_10001387_pt1 | contig 17877 bp, 32 predicted proteins | sample JV7_2_27_MG_FD_188633 | JGI IMG/M metagenome (GOLD analysis project Ga0255055, IMG submission 188633) | Seawater microbial communities from Jervis Inlet, British Columbia, Canada - JV7_2_27 | ecosystem: Environmental > Aquatic > Marine > Inlet | place: Canada: British Columbia | collected... | reverse complement strand
CGTATATTATTCAGGGATGCAGTGTTGAGAGTGACCCTGTAGAAGTGATATTAACATATACAACAACGGGTGATGATAACTATGAAGGTCAAGCAACAACTCAAGATATACGTTGGCTGTTTGAACCTATTACAATTAGTAATTGGTCACAGGCAACTATTGTAATGGGATTACCGCAACCTGATTCGGCAGGAATACTTGATACAATTTATGTGCCCAACATTCCAAGTGATACAGTTGTTTATTTTGCGATTGTTTTATGTGATGAAGTTGGTAACTGTGCAGGAATATCAAATGTTGCTGAAAAAAGAACGGGTGATATAACATCACCAGCTGCTGTATCGGATTTGAAAGCATTATAGTGACTTACGTTAAATACATAATTGTTTTATTGCTGGCATCATCAATCTCAGCTAAGACTCCTATAGATTATAATAAATGGCAACTCGACAGCAATAAATATGCTATCAGTTTTGGCACGATAGATAATTATCCCGATACTGATACAACCTTTGCTGAAATTGACAATACACTACTAAGCGATAATGATACCGCTTTTTATAATAATACTTCTGTTTTGAAAACAAGAATAAGTGATAATGGTAGGGTATCCGTTAAAGTTAAATGGGATAGTGTAACTTATGAAGTTTGGCAAAGACCCATTAAACTAATTTGGTTGAATACGCAAACCAAAAACTGGACAGATGTTATTTCAGGTTTATCATGGCCAGAACCGACAAAAGATTCTTTATCTGTCACTTGGAACTTTCCGGGATTTGATTATTCAGTAATAAAAGATAATGGGATTATTGATTACAGAATTATCTTTAAAGACGCTTTTCTCGATTCGGCGGTAATGCTGTATAATCAAAGAACCGATAGTCAATACATTGCCCTTGGCAATGTCCACGCTTATTCATTTGTCAATGTCAATGATTCAACTTTAATTGATATTGCCGAAGTGAATATGAAGCGATTGAAAACTATTGGCAAATATCACTTTGATATATCACGACAATACCTACAATGGAACGGCTCGGACCCTTCTACAGCTATCCCAGTCAAACAACGATGGGTAAAGGTAAACAATAAAATCTATTGCATTGAATTTGTAATGATGTCTGATGTTAAAAAGGTGCACGAAGATTATCCTGCAAGCAATATCTGGCACGGTACAATTGTTACTCTTGATGACACTGAATGTGAAGATGCAATGATAAAAAATTCTTATGGTAGTAATCAGAATTGGAATTATGGTGCTTATTTAAGCCTTACATGCAAACCTTATCCCGCTGGAGCATCGTCTGAGGCTTATGGTATATATTATTTTGATATGTCGGGTATTCCCTCTAATTCAACGGTTGATACAGCACATTTCATGGTACATTCCTATTACTCTTTATCTCATACATACGATTTAAGTCGAATAACAGTGGATTGGAATGCGGGGAATGTTAATGGTGGAGTAATTGATGCTACTGATGAAGAGGGATGTACGTGGGATAATGCTAATGAAATTCACAATACTACCGATACTACTTACTGGACTGGTGCTTCTCAGACAGACTTTTCTAATTCTCTTCTGGATAATAATTCGGGAAGTTATTATGCTTCAGCTACTTCTGATGCGGTAGATAATACTTATGATATATATTTAACAGGTTCAACTTTTTTTGCATTAGTGGAAGATTTAATAGATGGTACATATTCTAATTATGGTTGGTTAATGTCGTGTGCTGACGAAGGGACATTACGAAGTGAAGAAAGTGCTACTGTCCCCAACCTGTATATAGAATATACGGAAGGTGGTGCACCTGCTCCAATATATAAACGCAGAAGAAAAATAATTATAGGAGAAATATATAATGAAGAAAATAATGTTTTGCATAGCCGCTTTGCTATGCCTTACGTCCGCAAGTAATGCGACCGGAATATATAATAATACGGGAACAACAGCAGCTGATTCCATCGCCTTTAAGTTTCAATATCTTGATTCACTTGGACAGCCTGTTGCTGCAGCAGCCGATGATTCGGTTTATATTATAGTAAATTATCCCGGAGGTATAGAGGCATTTAGAGATTCAATGGTTTACAATGATGCTAATATAACCGCTTCTGCATGGGAAGATTTATCCGGTGGCGAATCATATACTCTGCGATATGCTGTTGCTGATGTTGATGGTACTCCAGTACAAGGAACTTATAAGGTTACTGTCATAGCCAATGATAATAGTTTGACATTAAATAGTCCTTTTCGGTCAGAATTTCAACTAATTACAGAAACGGATTTTAATTTAACACTTGAATATATAAAAGATTTACTTGATTCTCTACAAAATCAAGACAATTGGGTAGCCAAAGAAGCATCATTATTTGATAATACGTCTGATTCAGTTATTGTCAACGTAACATCGGCTGAAACCGCTAACAATTTAGTTGATGTAATTGTAGATGCTAATTGGGACGAGGACTCAACTGGTCATTTCACATCGCCAAATATGGCTTTTATTGCAACTCATGTAAATACTATGAAAACTAATGTTGTTACTGCTGATGCAATAAATGCTAATGCAATAGGAGGTTCGGAAATAGCAGATGATGCTATATCATCCTCTAAGTTAGCCACCGATGCTATTGGATCATCGGAAATGGCTTCTGGTGCTATAACCGCAAGTACATTTGCTTCAAATTCTATTGCAGCAGCCGCTATAGCTGATAATGCAATCGACGCTGGCGCAATAGCTACTGATGCTACAGCAGAAGTAGCTCGAGCCATTTTGGGTTATACCGATACGGCTTGGGCGGCTTCCTCATTCGGCGATCAGGTGCTTGACCAGAATGATACGCTGAAAATAATTGAAGCTGCGCTCGATAAGGTAAGGGATTCGATTCAATACTTAACAACTGCAACAGATGTTAATGTTACTTCCATTGATGCCAACGCATTGACTGCTGCTGCATTAGCGGCAAGCTTCGTGACTGAAATATTAGATTCATTGTTCGATACAAGACAAGTTAGCGACACGACAACTGGAATGTATTTAGCGGATTTGTTCGACGTATTGGATAGAGTGAGAGATTCACTTCAATATCTTGTGACCGGAGGTGGCGGTTCAGCTCCAACCGTTGAACAAATTGATGCAGAATTAACTTCTAATCATGGTGCTGGAGCATGGACGTCCGGTTCGTCGGGTTCGGGTGCTTATACGGTTGAGGTTTGGACGTTAGATACATCAGGAACGGACGAAGCTGTCCCTTATCAATCTATCACAGTTCAAAATATGGCAGGAACACAACTGGCAGTATTATCAAGTGGAGCATCAGGTCATACTACATTCAACTTAGAGGACTCTGTTGCAATTATTATCAGTTCACTCCCTGCATATACTTTTAGAATTGATACTTTGAACGTGACAGCAAATGTTGACAGTCATGCGGTGCAAGGATATGATAATCCGATACCTGCTGCAACATCTGCAAGTTATGCGACCGTGCAGGGATATGAACAAGACGTCACCGGCGACACCTTGATAGGTGCGGTTGTCGAGGTTCACAGGCAATCTCCGGGTGCATCCGTTGGTAATGCCTCAGTGTCAGCCTCCGGTTTCAATGTTTCAACTTTATACAAAAAAGACACAACCGATTCGGATGGCTTATGGTCGTTTAATTTATTGAAAGCAACCGAATACGATGATTCGACTCAGGGATATTATTCTTTCATCTGTAAATACGGGAGTCGCACAATGTGGTTAATTGACACTCTCTATATAACGGGGAATGTCAGTATGCCTGACTCGATTGGATTAAGATGATGAAAAAATATATTGATATTGGTGCGGTGATAACATTGGCGTTGGCAATAATTGCCGGTGCTATATTCGCCGGTGAAATGAAAGAAAAAATAAATCGAATTGAACAGGTTCAAGTTGATTTGTCTGAGATACAAAAAGAAAATTCAAAGTTAAGAAATGAAATGTTTGAATTTATTATGGACATGTGGAGAGTTGAGCCTGAGCAGAGAACCAAATGGTCAAAGTTGCCAAAGTTCCCGACACAGGTAAGCAACAATAAATATGTTGGTTATAAATTCGATGGCTTCAAATCTCTTTGTTATTATGAAATGTTTATTGATACGACTGATGCTGACAAGATTGAACGGATGATTGCCGTCGATACATTGTTTGTTAATAAGGATTCGACCTGATGCCGATAAAAGAATCGTTACATCGTAGCACTTGCGACAAAGAAGTATTTATGCGAACGGCGTATGCTTATATCGGCAAGTGGTATATTTGGGGCGGTGATGACCCTGATGGATTTGACTGTTCAGGATTAGTTGTTGAGTGTTTAAAGTCCGCCGGAGTTATATTTGATAAAGAGGATTTTACTGCTAACAGGTTATGGCAAGCATTTAAACATTCACAAGTCATTGAACCGGACGAGGGCTGTCTTGTGTTCTATTTCATTGATGGCGGTATCAAGGGCGGTTCAGACTTCGCGTATCATGTTGGAATCTGTTCAACAGAATTTCATTGTATCAATGCTGACGGTGGAAATTCCAAATGCAAAACAATCGCTGATGCTAAAAAATACGATGCATTTATCAAAGAGCGTCCGATTGATAAGCGTCGTGGCTTGAGAGCTTTTGTAAATTTATTTTAAGGTGGAATCATGTTTGGATGGATACTCAGACCTTTAATCAGGAAGGAAATAAAAAAAATGTTGGACAAAATTTTAACGCCGATTTTGAATTTCTTAAAAGAGATCGGGCTTAAAACTGGTGGGCTTGTAGCTCTCGGAGGTATCGGAGGGATATTTGCCCTTGAGTGGTATGGGAAATTGTCGGTCAACTCAGCCATATCAATCGGGGTTATAACAGCGATATTCATTGTGTTCAGAACATTTAAAAAAGGAGAAGAAAAATGAAACGAGTTTTAATGATTTTAGCATTGGCACTTTTTATTCCTGTAATGGGAATGTGTCAAACCACAGAAAAACCAACCTATGTTTTTCTGAATTTCCAGATTGACGACAACTATGATATGTTTGCAACCAACGTCGGGTTTGGCAAATATCTCGGAAGCGGACTTTACGGATTTTCATATACAACTGTAGGTGAATACGGTTCGCTCTCTTACGAATTAGGTTATATGCTGAAACAGAGCGAAGGATTATTTGTGGCTTTGTTAGCTGGACCGAATGTTGATTGGATAGATGTCGTTGATGACCCGATTGTTTACATTGTCGGGGCAGGTGGAGCGGTCGCCGGTTATACTGTAAAGACTGACAAATTATCTTATGGTGTTCATTTTATGTCGAAATACAAATTCAGTTTCGAAGGAGATAATATCTATCAAGACGGTTATTATCTTGGATTGGGTTTTCATCTCGGGATTTAATATCTTTTAAAATATCACCGATTCTCCGGTGATTCTTTCGTTTGTCACGTTGATCGGGCAGGTTCTTAACTGAATCTGCCCTGTTTTATACTACCCTGCTATTAAAGTCGCTCAGTCGAGAGCTATGACGCCTCAGAATTGATTTCTCAAGGCAGTCTCAACTTTGATGCACTGCTTTGACGCAACTTTGATACATACTTTGATGCAAATCCTTTGCATTGTGTTGAAATCTGTTTATTTGTGTTGATATTAAGGGTTGTGTTTTCGGCGTTAAGGGCACAATAAAAGCCTAAACCTTAATGATTTAGGCTATAAATCAACCATGCGGAAGGCGGGACTTGAACCCGATGGACTACCTATATATATCAGATACTTACAAAAATCTTTGATGCTGAGATTGGTACTGGTTCAATATGACAGCCTATCTATTGATTTTATCTTAGATTTTGCCGTAGTATGACAGTATTTCATGGTCGTTTCGATCCGTTTATGACCGGCTATGTTTTTAACGGTTGCCAAATCAGCACCGTTTTCGATTAAATTGGTTATAAAAGTATGCCGAAATGAATGCAAGTCACCTTTTTTAATAGCCAGAGCGGTCATTGCTTCCTTCAATCTCTTTAAATACCAAGAATCGGATCTGTATTTTTCATCACCTTCATTGAAAACATAAATCTGATTAAGGTCTGAAAACGACTTTTCGTTTTCGGTTCGAAGTTCGGTCAATTTTGTAAGTAGTTGACGGGCTACAGGTAGAACCCTGACCTCTTTGTTTTTAGTGTCTATAAACGAAATTTCGTTTCTGGTAAAGTTCACTTCCGACCATTTTAGATTCGTAGCTTCAGACAGTCGGCATCCGGTATATGCCAGAAAATAATAGAAACAGGATGTTATTTGATTATGATTATCATCAAAGTATTTAAGGATCGCTTTCATATCATCAAATATCTGCCGGTGTTGTTTCTGGAACGGGACCTTGTATTCATTGTTGTTTGAGATTGGATTCGATTGTAGGATTTTTTCATCAATGCACCAGTTGAAATAAACAGATAGAACTTGCCGGTACTTTTCCCAAGTTGCCTCCGGTCGTGGCTTTTCTCTCCGGTTGTTCAGACTCGTCGTGAATGGTGCGTTGTCGAAATAGTATTTCATAAATTGCCTGGTCGAATCGTTATTGATTGAGTCAACTGTCAGATAATTATTCTGATCCATAAATTTCTGATATATTGATAATCGTTGTCGGTCAGACCTGATTGTTTTATCTGACAGATTTTTGACTTTACTCCGATACGATAAAAACTCAGCGATTGATTGTGTCAGGTTTACGCTCGATTGCAGTATTGATTTGTCGGTTTTAACGGCATCAATGTAGCGGAGAGCTTGTTTATGAGCGTTCCATTTACCGCCATACATTTTGTCCTGGAATCTTTTGCGGACGGCTTTACTGTCATGCCTGAAATTGACATGCCATCCGGCAATAGTCCCTTCTTTATATCGAATCGGGGTCGGCATGGTTAAAAATCGTCAGCACCTTTTTTTGCTTTTTCCTCTTCGTCCTTTTGTTGTTGACGGTAAATACTAATAGAAATCAATCGGATTTCTGTTTCTTTTTTTATTTTATTATAATCCAATATCCTTAATGTTTTTTTCGAATGCCAAGTGTACTTCTCTATGTATTGATTCTCTTGTTCATGGTCGCCATAAACATTATCCATCATTTTCAACAATAATCCATAGTTACTATATCCATCTACCTTAATCCAAACACCCATGAATTGTTTTTTATAAAAGTAAAAATGGCAAAAATCTAATTTTACATCACCTAAATTATTTATGTTTGTATTGTAAACATCAAATGCCTCTTCGTTGTCTACGTGGTTTAACTCGAATAATGAATCTAACTTTTCTAAGCTTGTTCCCCATTCGAAGCCTTTAAATCCATCTTTTACTTTTTGAGCGTTTACGGACACAGCCAACATGATAAGAATAATTACAATACATTGAGTCCTTCTCCTCATTTCCTCATCCTCCTATGTATTCATATTGATCTTTCCAGAACAATATGGACATTTATACTTTTTATAAATTCTATTTCCTAAATTTAGCAACATGTTTTCGTTACATTTCGGACAATCTATATATTCCGGAAGCAACTCTTCCAGTTGCTCTTGTGTTATCATCCCGCCATAACCTGTGCTTTGAAATTGTTTGAAATAATTTTCTATTGACTGTAGTTTATTTACTATGTTACCGAGTCTGATAATTCCCACAAAAAAAGCTATAACAATAGTTATTATTAACGCAAAATCAAATAATACGCCCATTTCTCACCCTCCTATTTTCTGGTTAAGAGTTTTTTAATTTTTCTCAATACCTCCATTTGTATTATATCTGGTAATTCCATGAATACAACCAATAAATGAATTAACTGACGCATATCATCCTCCACCTTTTTGTTTATTAACTACTTATCACTACCGGCAGTGGACAATAACATCCGTGTCGCTAATAATATAACGTCACGAGTGCCAGATTACGGCATTGAAACTTTCATATTTGTTTTATTGCTCTATTATTCCTCTTTTTTGTTTTGTATTACATGGGTATCATGCAGGGCTTTAATCATTTGTTCAATTATTTTCTTTTTATCATCCGGTAGCTTTTCGAATAGTTCAACAAACTGTTTAGCTTTTTCTGGTAATCCGGGAATGTTTCTGATCTGCTTATCTAAATTTATGAAAATCTCATCACCAGTTAGCTCATAAAAAGTTAATTTACGTCCTAAATGCAATGAAAAAAATTCTGTATATTTTGCAAGTGTTGGGAATTTCGGATATGCCTTTCCTCTGATATGATCGTTTACGTGACCCTGTTTAATTCCAGCATATTTAGCCAAATCTACCTGAGTTTTACTGGTCATATTTAGCAATTCGAGGATTTTATCCGCTAAAAACATCTTTTTATTTAAACCCATAAGTAAATACATCATAAGCAATTATAATTTTTTTTCAAGTTTTTACAGATTTTTCTTGACTTATATAGAAAATTCTGTATATTATTTGTAAAGTTGCCGATAAGAGTATTAAAAAAGGAGTATTTTTTTTGAACTCAAGTACAGAAAATTCTATAGTTCCGATACTAAAAACGTATCCGGTAAGACCAGACAACTCAATAAATTTAACACCACAAGTATTACGAGAACTTGGATGGGAAATTGGAACCCAGTGTAGATTGAGTATTGATCGTTCTAAAAAACAAATCATTGTCGAACGTGCAGACATACATCCTCCTGAACCGGTTAATAACGATGTTTAATGTCGTCCGTGACAGACGTGGTGTGAACTGTAATGCGATGCAATATAGACAACATGGGTTTCGTTGTCAAGAACTATTTTCAAAGGGGTGCGTGATATGACTAAAACGGGATGGTGCACATTTAAGGGCGAAAAATTCTTCTTATTAGATGGTGGTGCTATGGCTTATCCAGACCACATTGACGAGGATGGGGGGCTAAATCTTATCCATGCCTTCACATCTGATTCTTTTGCTCACATTTATAGTGATGGTATAATAAAGAGATGGGGAAAAGAAATTGGTAAACATTCCGACTTAGTATTTTTGGATGGGAGGGGTGCGTCGCATGAGGTCTAAAAAGAAAAATCCAATCAGCAAGGAAGCATGGGCTAACCGGTTTCGCATCTTAGATTTAATTAGAAAATTTCGTTCATCAAATTTAAATATGAATCCGAGTGAGATTACTCAATTCAAGCTACTTTATAAAACAAAAAGAGTGCACAGAATTTATTCTTATGAAATAGAATCAAAATTTGACATGACCGGTGAAGAAGTACGGGAAGTCATTAAGCACTGGCGTCGGAATGGTGAATTGATAGCTCCGTCGGGCAATGGTTATTTTTATGCGGAGACAAAAGAGGAAGCATTACGGGGATTAGAAAATCTTGAAGGTAGGCATAATTCTTTAGGTGTCACCATTCAATGTTATAAAAATGCTATAAAAGACCGTTTCGGAGAACCCGGACAAATGGGGATGCCGCTATGAGTAATTACAAAGACTATTCCACTGCGGACATCAATCCACGTGAAAGATATTCATTCGGGAATATCGAAAAGAAGTTCGGAATTCCACGTTCGACACTGCAAAAATGGCGAAACCAAAACCCTCCGAGACTAATCGTCAGCAGAGACAACCCTTCGCAAACAATGGGGATGCATCTGTTGGCGGCAATAGACAATAATAGGGTGTCACATTAATGAGGTAATGTAAAGTGTTGAAAGAAATAGAAATTGCAAAACATAAAGTCAAATATGAAAAAGATGGTGATGTTTGGATTTGCTTGCATGAACGAGCGTTCGACGGTCGTGTATGTCGGGCACACTGCAACAGTGAATCAGAGATGCATCATCATATTTTAATATATCATGTTAATGGCTATAATGTCAAAACATTAAAACTATAAACAAGGAGACACAAATGACAAACGACAGAATTTTTCCAAGAAAGCCAAGGGAAATCATTAAGGTAATCGTAGGTGGATTATTATTATTCGCCTGTATATATGCCCTTGTACTTATGATAATGTTGATTGGGGGTGCAGGGTGATTAAAATAAATTGGAAGTTAATCTTTAAGGAGATACTCTTATCTATAGCTTTTGGGTTTTCTGTGATTTTAATTATTATTATTACTACAATATTAGTTTTTATTACTCACAGGAACATAATACCGGCGATTTGGGGTGAGGGATGACAGAAAAAGACCAAAAAGTAACTGTGACAATTTCAATCCCTGTTATAACTCTCCTAAAAATTGAGAGAGCAGCTTTAGCAACCGAAAAACCGGTTGAAAAATTTATAGAAGACAGCTTCAATTTTTTGTTCACACATGCTAATCAAATCCAAGCAAGCCTAAAACTTGCGAACGCTATAGCTCAGGCAGTAGAAGAAAAGGGGAAGTCATGTCAATCGTAGCGTCAGTAACAAATTCACAGCCGGGTCAATATGATATTGATATTGATTACGGTAACGGCAACTCAGTCTCTTTTTCTACTGATATTACATCGTGGAAAGATGATCTCTATGACGAAATTATTGACACAGTTTCAAAAGAGTTGGGTCGTCCGGTGACGTTGGATGAAGTAATTATAAAAAAGGATGTGGATAATGAGTAACAATTTTTTTGTACCCCTTGAGAACAGGTCACCCTATTTCAAAATGGCGGCAGAAGGTGTGGCAGGTTCAGGTAAAACTTATACGCTTGCCTTAATAGCGATTGGTCTTTACCAAAAGATAAAATCTAAAAAACCAGTGGTGATATTTGACACTGAGAAGTCTGCTAAATTCTTAAAACCTCTATTCAGGGAACATGGCATCAATGTTGAAACAAAAGAATCAAGAACTCTGACTGATCTTGCTGCAACAATAAAAATATGTAACGACGGGTATTCTGACGTTCTACTTATTGATTCAATAACTCACGTCTGGGAACAATTTCTTGAGGATTATAAAATTAAAAAAAGTAGAAAACGCTTACAGTTTCAGGATTGGGGGGAGATTAAGCCGACATGGAAAAGAACTTTCTCGGATGCCTTTGTGACTATGGAATGTAATGCATTGTTCACCGGTAGGGAGGGATTCACCTATGACTATGAAGAAATCAACGGGAAAAAAGAACTAATCAAAACCGGTGTTAAGATGAAAGCCGAGACCGAAACAGCTTACGAGCCGGATGTTTTGATTCGGATGGAGAGATTTGAAGAACTTCTCGGAAAAGATGTAAAGGTTTGGAGGACCGCTACTGTTATTAAGGATCGCTCAAATATAATAGACGGACAGGTCTTTAAGAATCCGACGTTTAAAGTATTTGAGCCGGTTCTCGATTTTCTGTTTAGTGAAGTCAAAGAAAAGGTTAATACTGTTAGCCATCCCAACAGTGATTTGATAGAAGAGGAAGCCTCCAGTAGTGCCGACCGTGACGATAGACGAATTATGTTAGAGCGTAATTCTGCTTTGTTGGACAGGATCGCCGCCGGAACATCAAAAGATTCAAGAGCGTTAAGGTTGTTTCTTTTGGAATACGCTTATTACGGTGAAACGTCTGACTTGGCTATTTCCAGAATGACAAAAGGACAGCTTGATGAAGCAAACAGCCGGCTACAGGAAGTGGTTGCTCTTTTACTGGACATACAGCGTAAAGAGCGAATGGTCTATCCTGTCGAAAAGGCAATTATTTCGGCACGCAATAAATATCTCGGTACAGAATCGTTGGGAAGCGCATCAGTCGATCAGCTGAAAGAATATAACATCCATTTAACTGACAGGGAATCGTCTGATCCTGCTATGATTGAAATTAGAGCTAAATGTGATTCCATTAAAGCTCTTATTAAATCCAAAGCATTAAGCGATCAACTGAGAGACAGATGTGAAGCTTTCATCGACAAACCATCGTCTCTTGATGTTGGTCTTGCTCTGGAAGAAGCTTTGAAGACGCTACCCGAAAAACCAAAGGCGACAGCATGAACAGCGACCTCTTATTTGATAAGGACGTAACTGTCATTGTCGGAAGCGGTGCAACCTTTCACTTTAATCCGGACGATAGAAAGTGCCGGGAAGTATTGGAGTTGCTTCAAGGTTATTACAATGACGAGGAGATCACTAATCCTGACTATAACGAGAAGTGTGAGCAAATAACATGAATTATTTATGGTACACGTTAATAATGTCAGTCATGTTTGAAGAGCAAACGAACAAGCTGATTGACGCTATTATAGGGAAAGAGAGCTGTGAATAATTTAATTAAGACCTCTGAAAATCTTAAGCAAACAAAACTGGTTGAAGCTGGCGGAGGCTTTTTTGACTCCGTATGAGGAGAGGACGAAAATACAAAAAGATTTATCTGAATATGGTATATGTAATGCTATGAGAAGTATAAAACCAAAGTATAGAGGTATCTATTGTAAATATTTAGTGAAATTTAATAATAATGCCTTATCACCCTATCTTTATTGGATGCCAATAAGGGCATATAATTTTTTCCGTTCCAACAACGACGTTATTCGTGGCACATTCTGCTTGTTCATGGCAGAAGCAAATTTTGACATTGAAGGCGAGGCGACCGAGTGAAGGCAATTGTTAGTGATATAGATAAACTTTTTTTTAGACTTGATTTAATAAATGCTTTAGAGTCATGGGATATTTACGAATTTGCTGATAAGTGTGGATTAACCAATCATGGTGATAGTTTTTTTCAAGGAGAAAAGAGAGTATATGTATTTTTATCAAACATATTTGAACTAACAGATAGAAGATTTAAAACATTAGAGTCTTATAGAAATTGGTTAATAGAAAATAAAAAAGAATTGAAACAAAAAGAGATTCCCGATGAGCAGTAACAAAGTAACAGAAAGCGAGGCTTAAATGAAACAGCACACCGAAGGTGAGTGGTATTTAGTTGAATTAGCGGATGGTTTTGAGATTAGAAGTAAAGTATCTGAAGTTATAATTGCTGATATTGCTAAAACCAAAACAGAACTAAATTCAGAGGGGTTTTATGAATTTGCGGACGGAGAAGCCGAAGCCAACGCCCGGCTGATTGTCAACGCACCGAAGATGTTGGAATTCTTAAAAAGAATTGCTGATTATTTAAAGGAAAAATATGTCAATGAAGCACCAATGGATGTGCTTTTGATTGAATCTGATATTAAGGCTATCATCCAAGAAATCGAGAAATCAAATGCAGACGAAAACTAAATACTGGGAAGGATGGAAGGCTGGTTTCATCGTTGGTCTTGGAGTCGGGATTGTCGCAACCGCTTATTTTATTGTAAACTTTGTGAGATAATAAAACATGGAAGCTAACAAAAGCAAACACGGATGTTTGATAACGATAATAGTCAGCTTATCAATCTATGCAATCATAATATTATTAGCTTTTCGATGTTCTGGAGGGAAATATTGAGAAGCGTTCCTAAAACCCCAATGTCCCGTCAAGGGACGACCTGCGTTGCCCGGAGAGGTGAAAGCCTTTCCGGGTTGAATTGGAGTATGCAGTGATATATCCCGATGATTTCATTAACAAAGTAATCTGTGGTGATTGTTTAGAGGTAATGAAGCATATCCCCGACGGTGCAGTGGACTTGGTTGTGACTGATCCGCCGTATAATGTTGGAATAAATTATGGAGAAAAAACAAACGACAATAAAGAAGATTTCATAAAATGGATATCCCCCATATTTAAGGAATTGCGAAGAATTTCCAAGACAACACTTATTACAACTGGACACTATAGACTTGCTGATTATGCTGAAATTGAAAAATGGAAATGGTTAATAGCTTGGCACAAGCCAGCGTCAATAAAAAGGTCACCCGTTGGGTTTACAAATTTTGAACCTATTGCATTATGGGGGAAAGGTTCTAATGGTCACGTTGATATTTTCCAGGCACCAATAGTTGTAGATGATGGATTGAATGATCATCCCTGCCCCAAGCCGATAAGATGGGCAAGATATCAACTAAAAATGTTCCCAAAGGCAAAGATAATTTTCGATCCCTTTCTTGGTTCAGGTACAACTGCCGTAGCTTGTAAGCAATTAGGTCGTAAGTTCATCGGCATAGAAATCAATCCAGATTATTGTAAAATAGCAGAAGATAGATTAAGACAGGAAGAATTGTTTTAATGGAATTATATAAAAATCCCAACATCCAACAAGGAGGTTTAAATGTTAGGCAAATGGATTAAGCCGGTGGACGGTTGGAAGTTTCATCGGATTATTGGAGTGGGGAGAATGTTTGTTTATAGTGAATGTGGGGGACTGTTTGAACACAAACACCCCAAAGCTATAATCAAAAAACGTCCGCCAATGAAAGACAGGTGCTTCCATTGCGTCAGGATAATTAACAAAAATCAATAAGGAGATTGAACGATGGGAAACGTAACGATTGAAATCTCGAAAGTCGAAGGACTCAAAATTGATAAAGACAACAATGTTTGTCTGACCCTAAAGTTTCAGAAAAAAGATGTTGACCTCAACGATTTAGCATCTTTCAATAATAATTTCTGTCGGATAATATTCGATGAGCCTCAACAAACAACAATGAATCTTGAGGAAGAGGATTCAATGGATGGTGGTACAATCTTTGTCGATCCTGAACGATTGAATGCAGGAGGTGATATTTTATCTGCCGTTGGTTGTTATGATTATCATAAAAAAGAAATCACCGAAACATTCGACCACGAGGGACGGACTTTTGTTGCTCTTCAAGAAGTATGCATCGGAGATAATATTAAAGCTCTTGAAATCTTTGTGCTTAAACAGAACGAAGAGGTGATAGATGATAGGGTGGATGTATTCACTTATGGAAATCAGAAATTCTATACTGGCAATCGATACATCTTCGCACCAGAGGAAGCGGCGTAAATGGCTTCTTACGGAAAAGTATATAAGAAAATCTGGCGTGATCCGGAATTTTGTCAACTGACCGAAGACGCCCGTTTCTTGTATATGTATTTCTTAACATCACCGCATTCAAACATCATCGGATTTTATTATGTCACGCTGAAATATATTGAATCCGATATGCAATGGGATTCGAATCGGACCCGAACGGCATTAAATTTATTGGCTGAAAAGGGCTGGATTTTTTATGAGGACAAAATTGGTTCTATTATCATCCGGTCGTGGTTTAAATACAACGAAATTGGCAATCCAAACCAACGAAAGAAGGCAACGGCTGAATTGTCAGAAATGACTAAGTCCCATATATGGCAACAGTTTAAACTCTCAGTCCCTGAGTGGCTTGAATTGGATTACCTATCCCATCCGAATGCCATACCTAATGCCATACCTAATGCCATTACTAATGGGATGGGTAACCCTATAACTGTATCTGTAACTGAAGCTGTAACTGTATCTGAAACTATAACTGAAACTAAAGAAGAAGAAGAGAAACCCCGACGGAAAAAGTATTGTTTTAAACCGGACTTAAAAAGTACGGCTATCGAAAACTTCAATAGATGGTGTCTCGAAGATATTGAGTGGTTGACTGAACTCTACAACACCGGTTACTCAAAAACATTCTGGCAAGCTCAAAGAAAAAAGATGATAGCCTGGTGTATGGCTCACGAAAAAAATATCAAAAAAAACTACCGTCGTTTTTTTGCTGGCTGGTTGAATCGTGAAATCGACGAATGGAATCTCAAGGGTGAAGTTTTTCAGAATCCGTTTGCGACTGCCGAAGATGAAAAGAAATATTTCGAGCATAAATGTAAAAAGAGAAAACTGAAAGAGGAGGATGCCCGATGAATGATATAAAACATCTCGTCAATTATTATTGCCCTGCTTGTGGGGTCGCCTATGGTTATCCTTTTATATTAAACAAACCCGAGAAAATGTTTTGTAAGGAGTGTGAGGTTACATTTGAAATAAAAATAACTTTATTGATAGATTTAAAATTCAACATGGATAAAGATTGGCAAAAGCCAAACACAGAAGGGGATGCCCGATGACTCTAATCAGGGATGAGAACAACGTCAGGGATGACGTTTTTAAAATAAGAGTTTTCGGCAAACCGCAAGCGTTCCCGAAGAAAATATTAGGGAGAAACAAAAGAACTGGTAAATCAATGTTTCTTGATCGTGATTACAGAACTCGTAAAAACCCCATTACCGGTAAGACGGAAAAATACGATCACGGCTATAAGGCTCAATGGGTTGAGACTGTCCAGTTTACAGTATTGCTGTTTATGGAAGAACGTGATATTCCGCCTTTTCGAAAAAATCATCCTATTGCAATGGGTTGTCTGTTTTACCTGCCAAAAGCAAAAAGCTGTAAGCTCCCATATCCCTCTCAGGATCCGGACGAAGATAACTTAGATTATGCAATCAAAAATGCATTAAAGCGAACACCGAAAAAGAGGGGGATGACCGGTCGGTATCCATACGGAGTGCTGTATTACGACGATAACCAGATAATTTGGCGGTTACATCCTTCTGGTAAGTTGTGGGCTTCTGACGCAAACCCTCCAGGCGTTCTTATAACGGTTGTGGATGCATTAAAGATAAAACCTGAGATCGATCCATATACAGAAAATTTAAATTTGTTGGTGGTGCAATGAAATACTCTAAAGAAAAAAGATGCGCTATTTGCGGTGAGAAATTTATTGCTACCGCACACAGAACGAAATACTGTAAAGACCCCGATTGCAAAAAAGAAAGAGTCCGGCGATTCAATCAGAATTATTGCAGGGCGTTACCCCAATCTGTGGATAACGGCACGATTGCGCCCGATCACAATCAAGTTGCTACCAGACGGCTCCAGGACAAGACTGTGGAGCAGTTGATAAAGATATTTAACGAGAACAGGATATTTAGACAATGAGAGCGGGTAGTTTGCTATATTGTGTAGTTGAAACGGGTAGCCTGAAAATGCAACATATTGGAGATACGGCTCTGTTCTGTAGAACAGCAACAGGTGAGGTACTGCACCCAAGTCCTGTTCGTCCCTTTGTCGCCCAGTTGCATACCACTTGCAAGCTACCCCCGCTCTCGTAGAAAAAGGAGTTGATGATGTTCGGGAAAACAAAAACTATAATTAAATATATTCATAATCCATATTGCCAACATATTCAAATGTTAGATGAAATGATTAAATGTGTAAATCTTATGTCTTACACCAATCCCAATAGGGATGCTATTATTAACCATTGTAAAAGCGAGGTCAGTATGGTTCATGAAAACATAATAAGAATGCAATTAGAGGACAACGTAAAGCGTTTACATGAAGTTATATCTTTTAAGGATGATGAAATCAAAAAACTTAAAAAACAATTAACCCCGCTCTCGAAGTAAAGGAGATGTGATGTTTAATTATGATAAGTTTATAAAAGATTGTATAATACAAAAATTTGACAGAGTTAGTTGTGGTAAGTGTGGTAGGGTTAGAAAAATAAATTATGGTCAATGCCTTCAGTTTGGGTTTCCCGAATGTTGTGGATATATGATGACTCTACTTCCCGATACCCCCGAAGGAGGAAGACTGTGATGGATGCAAATAAATGGGATTTTAATTTTGAAAAAGTTGATATATTTTTGAGGGTTAAGGGTAGATTACCCAATCAACCCGATGATGGATTAACTCAAGAAATACTTAATGAATATTGTGATAAATATAAAAAGAATGAATTAACCAAAGGAGTGGTGTCTCTTGAACACATGTATTTTCTAATAAAACACAGGAAGATAACTCCATCCTCCACACCCCTGAAGGAGGAAGATAATGAAAGTTAAAGATTTGGGAAAAATATTAGAAGAACATAAATTGTGGTCAGAAGATAATAGTAAGGGTTGTTATGCCAACCTGAGACATGCCAACCTGAGATATGCCGACCTGAGATATGCCAACCTGAGTGGTGCCAACCTGAGATATGCCGACCTGAGTGGTGCCAACCTGAGTCGTGCCAAACTG
>Ga0255055_10001386_pt1 | contig 17880 bp, 12 predicted proteins | sample JV7_2_27_MG_FD_188633 | JGI IMG/M metagenome (GOLD analysis project Ga0255055, IMG submission 188633) | Seawater microbial communities from Jervis Inlet, British Columbia, Canada - JV7_2_27 | ecosystem: Environmental > Aquatic > Marine > Inlet | place: Canada: British Columbia | collected... | reverse complement strand
GAGCAGGCCGATGGTGATGCCGATCATGGCGAACGGCACGGTCAACAGGATGACGACCGGTGGTTGGAAGGCGTTGAAAAGCACAACGATGATGAACAAGATGATAGCGAACGCCGGGATCAGCCCGGGGAGCAACCCCTTCTGCGATTTTTCCTGATCTTCGGTTATGCCCCCCCATGCGGCGATATAGCCCGGCGGCACTTCGACCGCTTCGACTTTCTCCCGGATCTTCTGCATGAGCGTCGGCAGGGTCACGCCAAGGATCGGGTTGGCCTGGACCGTGATGGTGCGCCGTCGGTCCCGGCGGTAAACGCGGGCCTCCTCCCATCCGAACGCAATCCCGTCGGTGACCTGGGCGATCGGCAGGGTCGCGGTGGAGAGCCCCGGCTGGACCTGCAGGACGTCGAAGGATTGCAGGCTCGCCCGGTCATCCTCGACGTGGCGCAAGACGATTGACAGCAGTTCATCCTGCTCGCGGTAGAGTCCGATCGGTCGCCCGTCGTAAGCCCGTTTGGTGGCATTGGCCACATCTTCGCGCGTCACCCCCGCCAGCCGGGCGCGCTCCTGGTTGTAAATCGGGGCCAGGCGGGGAGATTTCTGCCGCCAGTCGGTCTGCATCGCGCCGGCCAGAGGTTCCTCGCGCAGGATATCCAGAACGTCTTCGGAGAGATCCCGCAACACTTCCGTATCGGCGATCGCCGGACCGCTGATCCGGTACTCGAATGTCCATGTCTTGGCCGGGCCGACGGCGAACTTGCGAATCGGCACCAACGCATCCGGGTAGGTTTCGGCCAGCCACGGGGTCAGCTCCTCGATCAAAGCGTCGATCTGGCGGAAGTCATGCAGGTTTACGATCAGCTGCCCATAGGCGGGATTGGCCGACTCCGGCTCCACCGGCAGATAGAAGCGGGGCGGCCCGGCGCCGATGAAAGCCGAGACGTTGCCTACCCGTTCGTCCTTCAGGAGTTTCTCTTCCAGTTTGGTCAACTCGTCAGAGACCGTATGGATCCTCGTCCCCTGGGGCGCATAGAAATCGATCATGAACTTGTTCATCGACGAATCGGGGAAAAAGAGCTGCTCCACGAAACCGAAGCCTAAGAACGATGCCACCAGGAGCCCGACCATGCTCATCATGAAAAACAGCCGGAAACGTATCGCCTTCTCCAGGAACGCGCGAAACGCACGCCCCATTTTTCCGCCGGAGGCGCCATCGCCCGCGGAAGGCTTGGGATCCGGCAGCATATCGATACACTTGATCGGCGTGAGGGTCATGGAAACCACCCAGCTGACCAGCAGGGAGATCCCGACCACCAGGAACAGGGAGAGACAGTACTCGCCGGTGGTCTCGGGAGATCCACCGATCGGGTAGAACGCCATGACCGCGACGAACGTCGCGCCGAGCAGGGGCATGGACGGCGCCCGGGACGATTCGATGGCCGCCTGGACCCTGTCCATCCCCTGTTCCATGCGGACGACGAAACCTTCCGCCACCACGATCGAGTTGTCGACCATCATGCCGAGTGCGATGACCAGGGCCCCCAGAGACATGCGCTGGAGGTCGATCCCCATCAGGGCCATGACGAGGAAGGTGCCCAGGATCGTCATCACGAGATCGATCCCGATCAGCACCCCCATCCGCCAGCCCATGGAGAGCGCCAGGACCAGGAGTACGATCAGCACCGCCTCGGCAAGGTTGATGAAAAACCCTTTGACCGACGCATCGACCACATCGGACATCCAGTGGATCTGGTGGATCTCCAGGCCGACGGGCAACTCCTTTTCCAGTTCCGCCATCCGGGCATCCACGTTCCTGCCGACGTCGACGATATTGGCGCCGGCCACGTTGGTGATGGAGATGGCCAGGGCCGGCTTGCCGTTGAGCCGCATCATGGTCGGGGGCGGATCGGCATACCCGCGCGTAACCGTGCCGATATCGCGAATCCGGATCAGCTCGTTGCTGCCCTGGTACGCCTGCCCGCGGCCGACATTTTGCAGACCGTCGATCAGGGAGGGATGAATCGCCAGCTCCCCGATATCTTCCGGGGAACGGAATTCGCCCGTCGGAGCGATACGGGCGCGCTTGTCCTGCACGTTCACACTTCCTGCATCGACGACCAGGTTCTGCTCCTGCAGCGTCTGGATAATGCTTCTGTCGGAGATGCCCAGCTGCGAGAGCTGTCTTTCGGAAGCTTCCAGGTAGATCACCTTGGGCTGGACTCCCCAGAGCTCGACCCGGGCCACCCCTTCTACCAGGCTCAGTTCCTTCTTCAGATCCTTGGCGGTCTGCTCCTTTTCGGCATAACTGAAACCGTCCCCGGTGATCGCCATCAGAAGGCCGAAGACGTCGCCGAAATCATCATTGACCACGGGCCGGTCGCTGCCCGGCGGAAGCGAAGGTTCGACCTCGCGAATTTTCCGCCGCATCTCGTCCCAGACCTGCGGCAGCTGATCGGACCAGTACTGCGGCTTGATGTTTACCCAGATCTGGGAATAGCCGGGCGCAGAGAAGGATTTCAGGTAATCCAGGGATTTTAATTGCTGGAGGGCGATCTCGATCCGGTCCGTGACTTCCAGTTCGACTTCGGCCGCACTGGCTCCGGGATACTGGGTGACGATCACGGCCGTCTTGATGCTGAACTCGGGATCCTCGAGCTGGCCCAGGGTGAAGAAGCTGGAAATCCCCGCCACCACAAGCAGGATGGTGGTGAAATAGGTGACCGTCTTATTTTCTATCGCTATTTTGGCCAGATTCACCGGAGAATCTCCCCGATCGAGAGTTTACTTAAGGATGCGGACCTGCTGGTCCTGGACCAGGATGTTGACACCCGCAGTGGCGATCCATTCACCAGGTTTCAGGCCGGAGACCATGGCCCCTTTTTCGGTGAGATTGACCACGTTCACTTCCCGCCGGGAGACCTTCCTGGTCTGCGGATCGATCACCCACACATAGGTCTTGCCTCCCTCCCCGGCAAACGTAGCCGAAGTGGGGATCTCGAATCCCACCAAGCCGGCCTCCTGGGCAATCCGTAAAGTCGCCTCCCGGTTTCCGCGCGCTTTGCCTGCCATCCCCGGGAGGACCTTGAAGTCCTTGGGCTGTTTCATGATCAGTGTGACCGGATACGTGCGCGTGGTTCTCGATGCCTCCTTGCCGATTTCCTTGATCCGCGCAGGGACTTCGATGCCGGGGAAAGCATCGAATACGACGAAGGCCCCGGCCTGTTTGACTTTATCCGAGTGTTCCATCAGCGTTTCCGGAATCTGCACGCGAAATTCGATGTTGCGCGTGTCGACGACCCGGACGATCTGCTGCTTGGCCTGCACGTCCTCGAAATTCTCGACGAACTTCTCGACCACGGTGCCGCGGTAGGGGGCCCGCAAAGAGGTATAGCGAGAATTATCCCGGGCATTATCGACGGCAGCCTGGGCCGATCCGACCTGGGCTTTGGCCGTATCGAGTTCCGCCTTGCGCACATCGACCATCGACTTGCTCACGGCACCCGGATCCTTCTGCCAGACCCGGTCAACGCGGGCGAATTCCGATTCGGCCAGTTCGAGACCGGCCTGGGCCTTGCGCATGTTGGCTTCGGCATCGTTTTGCGCCACCTGGTAGTCACGAGGATCCAGCCGCGCCAGCAGATCGCCCTTCCGGACTTCATCCCCCAGTTTGACCGGGAATTCCTGCAAGGTTCCGGAAACCCGGAATGAAAGGTTGGCCTCTTCGGCACCCGCGGCCTGGCCGGGGAACCAGCGGCCACCGAACGCCTTTTCTTCCCCCACCTGGATGGCCTTGACGGGTTTGACCGTGTCCTTCTGGGCCACTTCCTTTTCCCCGCAGGCGACGAGAGTCAGCATGGCCGCGATGAGCATGATGGAACCTGTCAGTCGATTTTTCATGGCACACCCGATCTTTTGTTGGTTTTTACCAGTCCGGCCATCGCCAGCCGGGTCTTTCCGTCGCCTCCGCCGGGACCGGTTCTTCCGGCTCAAGCAGGCCGCCCCAGTTGGTCCGATCGGCCATCTCGGCGCGCGTCTTGGCCGGGACGCGATCCTGGCCATCGCGCATCTGCCAACCGCCCCCCAGGGACTTGTACATGCCGACCAGGTCCAGCGCCACGGAACCCTGGGTTGCGGTCAGGTTGTCCTGGTCGGCCGTAAGGCCGCGCTGGGTATCGAGCACGCGCTGGTAATCGGTCAGACCTTCCCCGTATTGCAGCAGCGCAATTTCGACGGAACGCCTGGAAGCCGTCACGGCTTCCGCCAGAAAGGCAGCCTCCTCCTGTCCACGGAGAAAACCGGCCATCGCATCCTCTACTTCCCGGGCGGCACGCAGCACGGTGTCCTGGTAATTGACGATCGTCTGCTGGAAGCGTGCATCCTGGACCCGCACCTCGTTCCTGATCCGGCCGTAGTTGAGAAGATCCCAACTGAGCGAAGGCCCGGCAAAGTAGGTGACGCTGTCACTGTCGAAGATGTCGCTGAACGAACTTCCTCCCTTGGCGGTCAACGGGCTTTCGCTGGACCTGAGGCCGATGCTGCCGATCAGCGTGAAGTGGGGCAGAAGATCCGCCTTGGCGACGCCGATCAGGGGGCTCTGGGCGGCAGCCTGCAGTTCGGCCCGGCGGATGTCGGGACGCCGCCGCAGCAGATCGGCCGGAATGCCGACGGCCACTTTGGCCGGCACTTCGGGGATTCCCCCTCCTTCCCCGGGGACTTTGAGTCTTGCGGCCAGATCCGCGGGAGGGGTGCCGAGCAGGACGCTCAAGGCATGCTGTGTTCGTTGAAGCTCAACCTTGAAACGGGGGATCAGAGCCTCGGTATTGGCGAGAAGGGACCGTGCCTGCTGCACGTCCAGCTCCGTGACCAGACCGCCTTCAAAACGGTTTTCGGCGATCTCCAGGGAACGCCTCTGGGTGGCTACGCTCTCTTCGGCCAGCCGGATGCGTTCTTCCGTCGTCCGGATCAGAATGTACGTACGGGCCACCTCGGCGGTCAGGGTGACCATGATGTCGTCGTAGTCGGCGATCGTGGCCAGATACCGGGCATCGGCGGACTCGACCCCGCGCCGGAATTTGCCCCAGAAATCAAGTTCCCAGGCGGCATCCAGGCTGGTGGTCAAATCCTTGAAATGCAGGTCGCCGCCGATACTGTTCGCGGCATTCCTGCTTCCACCAACCGTGGAGGCTTCGGCATTCAGCTGCTGGACCTGGGGATAGAGATTCCCGGTGGCGATGCCGAGTTGGGCCCGTGCCTCCAGGATTCGCAGGCCGGCACCCTGCAGGCCGAGATTCTGCCGGGAAGCCTCTTCGACCAGGCCGTTCAGCACCGGATCATCGAACACGGACCACCACTCCTCATGATGGTCCGTTGCGGACGTTAACTGCGCCTCGTCTTTTTCCAGCCAGTCGTCGGATACGGGCGCCGGAGGCGGGATGAAATCAGGACCGACCATGACGCAGCCGGATGCCAGCAAGGCAGCGGCAACCAGCAACACGGCAACATTACGCATGTCGTTCTCCTGGTGATTTTAACAGGTGCGGCTGACGCTGGTTCAAACCGGGCCCGATCGGCTTTCAGTCGGCTTCCCCGGCAAACACGAGATACTGACGGTGGACAAAAAGAGATAATACTAAAGTTTCCTGAACATTCAAGAGGGAAACACGTATCGATGTCCCGATTCCTTGCGAAACAGAATCGCACGGCTTCTTGCCATCCGCACGCCGGACGGCAATAATCGAGGTGGTGGTTGAAATCGTGAGTGGTGGTTGAAATCGTGATTGGAAGGGGGAAATCCGTGGGGAAGACCCCGTTTTACAGGGAAATGCGGCAAAAGGCGGATCCCCTGTGGCAGGCGATCTTCGAACACCCCTTCGTGAGGGGGATCGGAGACGGAACGCTTTCCCGGGACCGGTTCGAATTCTACCTGAAACAGGATTATGTGTATCTGATCGATTTCAGTCGGGTTTTTGCGCTGGCGAGCGTAAAATCCTGGAACCTTCAGGATATGGGGACCTTCGCGACCCTGCTGAACGCGACATTGAACATGGAGATGGAGCTGCATCGGAAAACGTGCGCCGCATTCGGAATCCCGGCACAGGACCTGGAAAAGACCCGCAAGAGCATGATCACCTCTGCCTACACCAATTTGCTGGTGCGGACCTGCTACGAAGGCAGCCTGTCCGACATCCTGGCGGTCCTGGTGCCATGTGCCTGCGGCTATGTCGAGATCGGCCAAAAACTCAAAACCCAGGGGCCGCCGGACAACCGGTTTTACCAGGATTGGATCAGTACCTATTCCTCCCGGGAGTTCGTGGATTTAACCAACTGGCTCATCGAGAAGATGAACGAACATGCGGAAAACGCCTCCGCGCAGCGGAAGGAATACTGGTATCGTCTTTACGAATTGAGCACCCGCTTCGAATACCTGTTCTTCGACATGAGCTGGAAGAAGGAAGAATGGCCGGCCGCGATCTCGTGAAAGGGAGCCTGGCAGCGGAAAAGGCCGCTTTGCGCCGAAGGGTGGACCTTTGAAGACGGACCGGAAAAGCGTGGGAGCGATAGGGGAATTTCCCCTGATCGAAAGGATCAGGAACATTCTTCCCGCCGCCGGAAACGTGGATCTGCTGGTCGACATCGGAGACGATACCGCGGTGATCAGGATCGGAAAACGGCGGGCGATGCTGTTGACCTGCGATATCCAGGTGGAAGGCCGTCATTTCCGGTTCGATCACATCACGCCGTACCAGCTGGGGCGCCGTTCCATGGCGGTAAATTTAAGCGACATCGGCGCCATGGGGGGAAAGCCCACGTATGCGCTGGTCTCGCTCGGGTTCCCCGCCTCCTTCCCGGTGAAAAGTTACGACCGGTTGTTCGAAGGGATGCGGGATGAATTGCTACCCCACGGGGCCAGTATCGTGGGGGGGAACCTGGCCCGGACCAAAGACGGCTTGGTCGTGGATATCACCCTGCTGGGGGAGGCCGCTTCCTCCCGGGTACTCACCCGCGGCGGTGCCCGGGTCGGCGACCGCGTTTTTGTAACGGGAAATCTGGGAGCATCCGGTGCGGGTTTTGAGGTGCTTGCGGCTTTCGGGAAAAGATTTCCCCGAAGATACAAACACCTGGTGAACAGCCACGTCCTGCCGACACCCCGGGTGGAGCTTGGACAGAAGATCGCGCGCGCAGGCGTTGCGACTGCCATGATTGATATCAGCGACGGGGTGGCGGGCGACCTTTTCCACATCTGTACCCGGAGCGGGGTGGGTGCGGAAATCCATGAAGATCGGTTGCCTCTTCCGGAACGTATCGGGGAGATCGCGGAAAGATCCGGAAAGACGGTGACCGACCTGGCCCTGCACAGCGGGGAGGATTACGAGCTGCTCTTTACCTCCCCCCGCCGCGTATCGGTGAAAAAAGTGCAATCCGTCACCGGGGAATCGGGGATTCCGGTCACGGAAATCGGAAGGATCGTCCGGCGGGATGACGGCTACTCCCTGGTGGATTCCCGGGGACGGAAAACCCCGCTTACACCGGCCGGCTGGAATCATTTCCGGGAGACACGAAAGGGTCGGGAGGAGAAGAGGAAATGAAAAAGGCACTGACCATCGCCGGCTCCGACAGTGGGGGAGGCGCCGGTATTCAGGCGGACCTGAAGACGTTTTCAGCCTTCGGTGTCTACGGGATGTCCGCCATCACGGCGCTTACTGCCCAGAATACGGTGGGGGTGCAGGGGATTTTCGACGTCTCCCCCGATTTTGTCCGGAAGCAGATTGAAAGCATCATGACCGATATCGGGACCGACGCCGCCAAGACCGGGATGCTGTCCAATGCGGCGATCGTCAAAACGGTGGCGGAGGCGGTCCGCACTTTCCGGATCCCCAACCTGGTCGTCGACCCGGTAATGGTCGCCAAAGGCGGCGATCCCCTGCTTGCCGGGGATGCCCGACAGGCGATCCGCGAGGAACTTTTGCCCCTGGCCACCGTCATGACCCCCAACATTTTCGAGGCCGAGGCGCTTCTTGCCTGCAGGATCGAAAATCTGGACGGGATGAAGGATGCGGCGCGGGAACTGAAAAAGATAGGGCCTCCGTGGGTGGTTCTTACGGGGGGGAGCCTGGACATTGCGTCCCGGGCGATCGATGTCGTCTACGACGGGAGTGACTACGTTGTGCTGCAATCGGACCGGCTGGAGTCAAAAAACACGCACGGTTCCGGCTGCACCTTCGCCTCCGCCATCGCCGCAGGGCTTGCCAGGGGGCTGGGACCGCTTGCAGCCGTCAGGCGGGCCAAGGATTTCATTACCGAGGCCATCCGATCCGGATATCCGGTTGGAGGAGGTCATAGTCCCCCCAACCATCTGACCGGTGTCCAGAGCAATTGGGCATGATCTGTCCCGGCCCTCCACTTCCGGGCAACAAGACGAAAATCGTCGCCACCATCGGGCCGGCCTCGGACTCCCCCGAGATGCTGGCGCGGTTGATTCGTGCCGGGATGACCGTCGCGCGGCTCAACTTCTCGCACGGGGAGTTCCGCGATCACGAGGAGCGGATCTCCCGGATTCGCGCCGCCGAGCAGGCCACGGGAAGAAGGGTGGGCATCCTGGCCGACCTGCCCGGCCCCAAGATGCGGATCGGGAAGATCGAGCCGGAGCCCGTGGAGCTCCGCGCCGGGGACCGCTTCACGCTCACAACGGAGGAGATCACCGGCGATCGGGATCGCGTTTCCGTGAGCTTCGGGCGTCTGCCGCAGGCCGTGTCGCCGGGGGACCGGCTTTTCCTGAACGACGGGCTGGTGCTGCTTGCGGTCGAGGGCGTCTCGGGCACCGACGTCCTGTGCACGGTGGTCGTGGGCGGCGAGCTTCGGTCGCGCAAGGGCCTCAACCTCCCGGGCATCGACCTCGGCATCAGCGCCTTCACGGACCACGACCGGGCCTGCCTCCGGTTCGCCCTCGAACACGGCGTGGACGCGGTCGGCCAATCGTTTGTCGAGACCGCAGCCGATATCCAGGCGGTGCGAACGGCGGCCGACGAGTGCGGCAGGCAGCCTTTCCTCGTCGCCAAGATCGAGCGAGCCGGGGCGCTGCAGCACATGGACGAGATCCTCGGGGCCGCGGACGGGATCATGGTTGCGCGCGGCGACCTCGGCGTGGAGGTGCCGCTGGAGGAGATCGCCCTCATCCAGAAGCAGCTCATCGCCAAGGCGGTCCTTGCAGGGAAGCCGGTCATCACCGCCACGCAGATGCTCGAATCGATGGTGTCCCACCGACTCCCCACCCGGGCCGAGGCCACCGACGTCGCCAACTCCATCCTCGACGGAACGGACTGCGTGATGCTCTCCGCCGAGTCGGCGATGGGCCGGTACCCCGAGGAGGCCGTGGCGATGCTGGCGAGAATCGCCGCCGCGACGGAAGCCCAACGTCCACCGGGGCAGCTTACGGGACTGCGAAAACTGTGCGATGAGTCGCCCCCCGCAACGGCCGCGGAGGCGATCGCCTCCGTCGTGGAGCACGCCCTGGGGAAGGTCCCCGTAGCCGCCGTCTTCGTGCCCACGCGCAGCGGCTCCACCGCACGGATGATCTCCCGGTTCAAGCCGACGGTCTGGATCGTCGCATCGACCCTTGACCCCACTGTCTGCCGCGGGCTGCTCTTTTCCTACGGCGTGCACCCGGTCGAAGCGGATCCCGAGACGGACCGATGGCGGGAGTTCGCGGGGAAATGGATGCGGGAGCACGGGGTCCCCGGCCGGTTCGCCATCCTGGTGGCGGGCCCGTCGCCCCGCAACCCGGACGCCGATCACCGCATCGAGTTCCTGCGCATCGGGATCGGGACGGAGGATCGTTCGTAACTGTTCACGATACCGAATTCGGGGTCGGTCCCCTACGGGCAGAGGCGTACCGCCGTCCATCCCTCGGGCGTCCGTTCGTACCGGATGCGGTCGTGAAGGCGGTTTTCCCGTCCGGCCCAGAACTCGAAGGAGGACGGGGTGACGCGGTACCCTCCCCAGTGGGGCGGGCGGGGGACCGGGGCCCCTTCGTGGTGTGCCTCGATCTCCCGAAACCGCGCTTCGAGCGTTTCCCGGAGCGGGAGGGGCCGGCTCTGGTCCGACGCCCACGCGCCGAGCTTTGCGCCCCGCGGGCGTCCCGCGAAGTAGGCGTCCGACTCCTCTGCGGTTGTCCTTTCCACGGCGCCTTCGATCCGAACCTGCCGGTTCAAGGGTTCCCACCAGAAGAGGAGGGCTGCCCGGGGGCAGGCGGCAATCTCCACCCCTTTGTCGCTTTCGTAATTCGTATGAAAGACAAATCCCCGGCGGTCGTAGGAAGAAAGGAGCACCATCCGGGACGCAGAACTGCCTCTGTTTCGCACGGTCGAAAGCGACATCGCGTTCGGCAACGCGAGGGACGAGCCGCCCGCCTCGTCGTACCAGATGCGGAACAGATCGAACGGGTCCGGGTATTCCGCAATGTGTTCCATGGTTTTCTCCGGCCTCCCTCCCCGATGCCGGGGACGTTCGGAATTTTCTTCCGGGAGCGGCAATGGCATCGCCTGGCCCGGAACGGTTTTCATTGTAATCAATATGGCATGGGCCTGCCGCGTCCCGTATCAATTCCCCCCTGTGCCGCGGGATGAGGCCGGGATATTGTAACCGCACGGGGGATCGCCCGGCAGACGGTCGCTTGCATCCGGGCCTCCGGGAAAAGATCCTGACCGGGGACGGCAAAGGAGGATGGGCATGGAGACGCGTCGGAAAAGGCCGCTGTACGGGGAGGTGAAGAATCTCCTCGCCGGATCGGAGCGACGGGCGAAGGAGAACCTCAACTGGCTGGCGGCCAACATGCACCCGATCTTCTTCGAAAGCATGCGCGGGGAGTCGGGGGCTGTAACCACGCTGTGCCGGGAGCTCGAATCCTTAAGGGACAACCGGCACCTCCTCCTCGCGGAGCGGGAGAAGGCGCTGATCGTAGCCCGCCTCGACGTCCCCGGATCCCTCTACGAGACGATCCGTCGGATCACGGAGCGGGAGATTTCCTACTCGGAGATGTCCCACTCCGATGCCCCCCTCCCGGGGACCGGCTTCTTCCTGGAGGTGCAGAGATACGAGCTGGACCGGAAAGAGGAACGGGAGATTGCGGCGTACGAGGGGCCCGCTTTGCCTGAAGCGATCCGGCGGCGGATCCTCGCGGCGGTCCGAAGAGAATATCCGGAGATCCAGACGAAAGTTCAAGGGAGGCTTCTGGAGATCTTCTGGAGGAACAACCCTTCCTACGTCAGCTTCTCCCCCCCGGAGCGGGTAGCCCGGATCGTCTGGCTCCTCCACCAGGGAAAGGCCAACGAGGGGGTGTTCCTCGGCCTCCAGGACGCCGGGGGACCGGAGGAGTGGCGGGAGAGCCGGATCCTCCTCGCCGTGTCGAATCCGCCCGAGCGGGGGTTCCTCGCCCAGATCCTGGAGGTCTTCAACCGGCTTGACCTGGGGGTGCGCCGGGCCTACACACACGCCATCAGCTCGGGAGTCCAGCCCTGGTTCCTGGGGACTTTCTACGTGCGGCAGCGGGGCGAGAGTGTCCTCACGCGGGAAGAGGAGCGGGTCCGGCGGCTCCAGGGGGAGCTGTTCAACACCCTGGTCCTCTCGAACGGATCCCCCACCTACAAGGAGTTCGTCGTCCCCCGGAAGATGACGGGCGACGAGGCGTCCCTGGTCAACGCCTTCATCGCCTTCAGCCATGCCAGCCTGGCCCACGTCGATCCGGATCGCTACGACTATAACGAGGTCCATCGGGCCTTCTCTTCCGACCCGGAGATGGCGCTGCGCCTCGTCCGCCTCTTCGAAACCCGGTTTACCCCGGGGTTGGAGGGGCGGGAGGAAGCGTACCGCCCGGCCCTGGAAGAAACGGAGCGGGAGATCGAGGAGTACAACACGGGGCACAGGCTTCTGGACGATTTCCGGCGCACGGTCTTCCGCGCGACCCTCGCCATGATCCGGCGAACGCTCAAGACGAATGCGTTTGTGGCGGAGAAACACGCCCTCGCCTTCCGGCTGGACCCCCGGTATCTCGACGATCTCGGGGAGATGTTCACCTCCGGCCTCCCGCCGGAGCGCCCTTTCCGGGTGACCTTCTTCTTCACCCGCAACGCCCTTGGGTTCCACGTCGGTTTCTCCGACATCGCCCGGGGCGGGTGGCGGACCGTCGTCACACGGATGTGGGACGACGTCGTCACCGCCGCGAACACCCTTTTCCGGGAGGTCTACGTCCTGGCCCACACCCAGCACATAAAGAACAAGGACATCTACGAGGGGGGCTCGAAGATGATCACCCTCCTCTACGCCCCGGGGACACCTACCCGGGCGCTCCTGGACCAGCGCCTCTACCAGGCCCAGCTCGCTTTCGCGAACGCCTTCCTGGATCTCTTCGTGACCGAAAACGGGAAGGCAAGGGATCCCCGCGTCGTCGACTACTACGGGGAGGACGAGCCGATCGAGCTGGGGCCGGACGAGAACATGCACGACGCGATGATCGAGACGATCGCGGAACTCTCGAGGCGTCGCGGGTACCTCCTCGGGATCGGGATCATGTCGAGCAAGAGGGTGGGGATCAACCACAAGGAGTACGGGGTGACCTCCACCGGCGTGGTGACGTTCGCCGAGGTGGCGATGCGGGAGGCATGCATCGACATACGGAAGGACCCGTTCTCGGTGAAGTTTACCGGCGGTCCGAACGGGGACGTGGCGGGAAACGCCATGCGGATCCTGCTTTCCCGTTGCCCGCAGGTCCGGATCCGCCTCGTCCTCGACGGGACGGGAGCCCTCGTCGACCCGGCGGGGGCGGACCGGAAGGAGCTCTCCCGGATTGTGTTGAAGGAGGACATCGAAAGATTCGATCCCTTCTGTCTTTCCCCGGGCGGGTTCCTCCTCTACCGGAACGTCCGGAAAACGGAGGGACTCAAGGAACTCTACCGCAGGATCGATCGGACGGCGGAGGGCGTAGAGGAGACGTGGCTCACCGTGGACGACTTCTACCGGGAGTTCGAGGGCCTGATCTTCACCGTCCCGGCAGACCTCTTTATCCCCGCGGGCGGCAGGCCGGAGACTGTGGACGGGAGGAACTGGCGCCGATTCTTCCCGGAGGAAGGCGACCCCACTGTGCGCGTGATCGTGGAGGGGGCGAACTCGTTTCTGACCCCCGAGGCGCGCCGGAAGCTCCAAGAGCGGGGAACCGTCATCTTGCGGGACGCCTCGGCGAACAAGTGCGGCGTCATCTCCTCCTCATACGAGATCATCTCGAACCTCCTCCTCTCGGAGAAGGAGTTCTTCGCCTGCAAGGAGGAGTACGTGGCGGGGGTGCTCGAGATCCTCGAGAAGCGGGCCTTGGACGAGGCGGAGCTGATCTTCCGCCGTTACCGCGAGGCGGGGGGAAAGGTGCCGTACACGGAGATCTCCGGATCCCTGAGCAGGGAGATCAACGACTGGTACGCCCGGATCTTCGAACATTTCCAGGCGAGGCCGGATCTTACTCTCAAGGAACCGTTCAGGCGGACGCTTCTGGCCCACCTGCCGGCAGTGATCCGGGAAACCCCGAAGTTCCGCGTCCGGGTGCGCAACCTTCTCCCGAAAGTCCGGGCGGCGATCCTGGCCGCGGAGATTGCCACCACGATCGTCTACCGCGACGGGTTCACCACGGACTTCGGGCAGGACCTCAAGGCCTATGCCGCCCGAAGGTTTGGGGGGCGCGGACCTGGAGGGTAGATCGGGTTCCGGCCGAGGCGGACGTTCACCGGCCCAGATACTGGGTAAGCGTATCTTCCCACGCCGGTACATGGATGATTTCCAGCAAAACGCGGTTGATCGGTTCGCGCAGTGGACTTCCCGCCGGCAGACCGATTCCGTATTCCTGCGGGAGGAAGGTTTCGGGCACCACCTCCAGTTCTCCCTGGAACTCTTTCAGGATCAGGTATTGAAGGATCGGCTTGTCGTAGACGAGCGCCTCGATTTTGCCCTCGGCGATCGCGCGGAGCCCCTCGGATCCCGTTTTGTAGGGAGAAAACGGGATCCGACTCTCTCTCAGGTAGTCGCTGCTCGTTGTATCCGCGACGGAGCCGACGCGGATACGATACAGGTCTTCCGGCCCTTTGACCCCCGACGTCATCTGCATCAACGTAAGGCTCGATGTGATATGCGCGGTGAGAACCGAGACCACGGCGATGGCGACGAGCATCCAGACGATCGCAAACATTCGTCCCCCGAGCGTGATGGGGACCTTGTCCCCGTACCCGACGGTCGTCATGGTGACCGCAGACCACCAGATCCCCGCGCCGATCCCCTCTTTCGTGTCGCCGCCGAAGTGCTTCGGGTTTCTCTTCCGTTCGAACCGCCACACGAGGAATCCGATCAGGATCAGAACAAGAGACAGCCCGGCGACAAATCGCAGGACCTTGAGGGAGAAGAAGCTCCGGAAGACGTTGAGCCAGGGGCTTTTGTGCTTGTGGTCGATGGCGATGCCGAGGCCCGTGAGGTAGAAGGGGTGGGTGAAGTCCATGGCCTTCTCCCGCTCCGAGGTCAAGGTCAATGCGGCGACGGCTACGTCCAAAGAACCGTCGGTGACCCCGTCGAGGAGACCCTGAAGGTCGGTCTCGCGAAACTCGAAGGCCAGGTTCAGTTCGGCGGCAATTTCCCGCCAGAGGTCGATGCTGATCCCGGTCCAGGCGCCGTCTTCGGTCTTCATGGAAAAGGGCGGCGCCTCTTTCGTTCCGACCACCAGGGTGCGGCGGTGTGGAGCCTTCTCCACGGCGGCACTGGTGTTGACCAGCAGGGCCATCACCAGCGTCAAAGCCACCAGGAGTCTGCTACCGAAGTTCATGGTTTCTCCACAACCCCCGTTTGCAAGGCGATCCGCATGCGCGAATCCATGGGACGTAGAATTTTGCAGGATACAGGATTATCATATAGGTCTTTTCCCACGGTCACAATCCAACCGAATTACCACTTTTGGGGCTATTTGGGCTACAGTATTCCCATTCACGTGAAATGAACAACCAACGGACGACCCTTAGTCGGCTTGCTCCAGGGATCAATCTAAGACGTCGACGCAGGGAGCGCCGTCGGCAAAGAAGCCAACGGGGGTGAAACGAAAGAAAGCACCGGACATCCAAGGGGATACAAAAATTAAGGAAGAAACACCTTCCTTTTCCGAAAAGCACGTTAGTCGGGACGGCACGTTTCATTGGTATGGTATGCAACACCGCATACCCTTGCCCCCCTGAAACGAGGAACAAAATAACAAGGAGGAGAGAAAAATGAGAAATGTCGGTATGGCAATGGCGGTTTTGGCAATTTGTTCCCTCATGCTTTTTCCATCCTGCGCGGCGAAGTACAAGAAAGCCGAGGAGGAGGCAAAAAAACCCGTAAACTGTTCCACTGCCGAAGCTGATATCCGGGTCTTGGAAAGCGAGAAAGCCCACACAGCGGACAAGGTTAAGATGGGAGTGAGTTCCGTCGTGCCGATCAGCCTCGTTGTGGGCGTTGTCAAGGGGGAGGCGGGGACCAAATACAGAGTAACAACCGGAAAGTACAACGAAATGCTTGATGCCAAGATTGCGTTGATTAAATCGCTGTGTGTAATGAAATAAAACCGATGCGGACAGCCCCGCAAGGATGTGGGGCGGTTGCAGAAGAAACCGTGTCCGACAAATGGTGTTCAACGTTGACGTGAAACTGGGTGGCATCGTTTCGTGTTAAAGGGTCATTACGCGGAAAGTTCATAATAAGGTGGGCGCGCCGAAACGCGCCCACCTTATTTGTTTTTCGCCTTGCGTCATGACGTGAGCGTGAAAAAAGACTTGGCTTTTTTAGGAAGTGGAATGACCAGGAAAACCAAAAAAGCAACTCGGGCTCGGGCCGCCGGTGCCCGTCGTCCCGGGTGGTGGATCGTCGGCGTGATTCTTCTGGCCGTGGTTGCGGTGGTGGGTTATCGGATTTGGGAAAAAAACGCAGCAGCGCCAGGGCCAGACCCGTCGACACTGGTTGGCCGGTGGTTGCGAACCGACGGCGGGTATGTGCTGGAGTTGAGCGATCCCGCCCCGGACGGCCTGTTAAAGGCGGCCTATTTCAACCCGCGCCCGATCAACGTTTCGCGCGCGGAATGGAAGGTCCAAGACGATCACTTGCGTGCGTTTGTCGAATTACGCGATGTGCATTATCCCGGCTCGACCTATACGCTGGACTACCGCCCGGCCACGGACCGGCTGGAGGGCATCTATTTTCACGCGGCGTCGCGGCAACAGTTTGACGTGGAATTCGAAAGGACAAAATGAACCGGAAGGGAACTATTGTGGTCAAGGATTCCAAGGTGTTGTAGGATGTGGAATCGGGTAAGGCGATAGGCTGGCGGTGCAACTTGCCGATTTTGGTTAGGTTTAGGTAACCATTGCCATTAATAATAGATCGAGAGGAGGGGGAAATGGGTCCTGCCAGAAAGATATTTTTCGTAATGCTGGCTCTTGCGGTTGCATTGTGCGTTGGATCTGTGGCTCAGGCGCAAGACTCCGGGTTTGTCGTGGAAAACGTTCCCAACATTATCGGGGTAGGTGTCGGGGTGGCCCCGGATTACCAGGGATCCGACGACTATACGGGCATGGCAGCGCCCTTCGGCAGGTACACGTTCGAGAATACGGAGCGTTATGTGCAGCTTCTCGCCACGACATTCTATGTGAACTTGGTGGACGATCCCGTTATGCGGTTAGGCCCCCTGGTCAACTACCGTTTTGGGCGGGATGATGATGTAGATGACGAAGTCGTCAAGAATATGGAGGAAATTGACGGGACAGTCGAGGCCGGACTGTTTGCGGGCCTTACCTTCAGAAACCAAAGGGATCCACGCAAGCGCTTCCTCACATCCGTTGAATTTCTGCAGGACGTCGGTGACGGACACGAAGGGTATACCATCTCCCTTTCGGCCCGTTACTGGCATCCATGGAGTAAAACTGTCGATGTCACGATCGGCGGTGGTTTCACCTACGCGGACGATGACTACATGTCCACCTATTTCGGCGTAAGCCCTGCCGATTCCACTAGGACCGGCCTTCCGGTCTTCGATGCCGAGGGGGGAATAAAGAGTGTTAAAATCATTCCGGGGATTATGGTTCATCTGAGCAGGTCGTGGCATGTGGGCGGGGGACTCCGGTATCAGCTTCTGTTGTCGGATGCCAAGGACAGCCCGGTGGTCGATGACCGTGGCGATTCCAATCAGATCGTTGCCACTGTAGCCGTTGCGTACAGTTGGTGAGCCGATGGCGATCTTCCGCCATCCTGCTCCTTGCACGTTCGTGAATCCTTTATTGTGTTTCAGGGATCCAAGGGTCGCATGCACATGGTGATGATGGAGGTCTGACTCCGGAAAGGGGACGAGAAACATGTTGAAGAGAGATAGGACACGCACAGGGTATCCTGGAATTCATTTGTTTTCCGTGGTGGCGATTTTGTGTGCGATATTCGTGGCGGCAGGCATGGTGATGCCCCGTCCGGCAATCGCGGAAACCGCGGCCGAGATCGACCGTGACGTCGACTCGGCGCTGCTGAAACTCTACGCAAAAACTCCCGCGGCAAAGGAACTCTCCAAGGTGGCCAAGGGGATCCTCGTCTTTCCCGATGTCGTCAAGGCCGGGCTCATCGTCGGCGCACAGTACGGCACGGGAGCCCTTCGGGTAGGAGGGAAGACGGTCGGGTACTACAACACGGTCGCCGGATCGTACGGACTGCAGGCGGGGGCGCAGAAGTTCGGGTACGCGTTATTTTTCCTGACCAAACCCGCCCTCGATTATTTGAGCAAGAGCGCGGGCTGGGAGATCGGCGTGGGCCCAAGCGTTGTCGTCGTCGACAAAGGTCTCGCCAGTTCCCTTA
>Ga0255055_10001385_pt1 | contig 17892 bp, 12 predicted proteins | sample JV7_2_27_MG_FD_188633 | JGI IMG/M metagenome (GOLD analysis project Ga0255055, IMG submission 188633) | Seawater microbial communities from Jervis Inlet, British Columbia, Canada - JV7_2_27 | ecosystem: Environmental > Aquatic > Marine > Inlet | place: Canada: British Columbia | collected... | reverse complement strand
ATTGGCCTGTTTTAAACGTTTATTGAGGAGTTTAATCTGTTTGCGTAAATTCTGTGCGGGGTCATCGACCGTCTTCTTTTTGGCGGACACGGTTTTCGGGACTTTCGGGGCTGATTTCACAGGTTTTTTCCCATAAGATTGCGCCACGGCAGCCTTGATTAATTTGGCATAATGCGGACCGATGGTTTTTACCTGGGCCAGTTTTTCCAGCGGTATTTGGTGAAGCTGACTGATGGTTGTGATCCCCGAACTATTGAGCATTTTCATGCGTAAAGCACCGACATGTTTCACCTGGGTAAGATCTTCCTTTTTCATGATGTTCTCCTTTTGTAACGGATTACCGATCGATTTAGGCCCGGCGTCGTCCGGTCGAATCACAAGTCTAATAAAAATATTGTGAGCATCTGGTTCCAGAAATATCGTCGCTGTGGGAGATGATGGGCTGAAATTGGAATGGAATGAGTCGCCGGGTATATGCTTGTGCCGATGAAAACGGGCTTAGGCTTTTTATCTCGTATGGATTGGCCATTAGAGCCTCGGGGGAATGGTGTTTCCGAATCGAATAACCTTTTATAATGATAGCCGTCAGAAATTGTCAAGTTGAAATGATAAAGCGATTTTGTATATAGTCGTAGTCAAAAAACGTTCCGGTCTTCAAACGTTTTTTTCTACAACAGCTATAAGTACCGGTGGGATCCCGCTCCGATGGGAGATGTAAATTTCGACGCCGAGCTATACAGCCCTGGGCCAAATATCCGTGATGAGTGATTTGAAATGAGTTATCCTAATCGGGTAGCCGGACGACCAGTACCGGCGTTTTGGATCTTCGGATCACCCGCCGCGCGGTGCTTCCCAGCATGGCATCTGCCAGGGTGCCCAGCCCATGGGTGCCCATAACGATGAGATCGCAGTTTCTTTCTTCAGTGTTCTTTATAATCTCCTCAACCGGATTTCCCCGCAGCACAATAATGTCATCGGTCGTAAAACCAGCACCTTGCTGTTGCTGTTTTACATCTTCACTGAATTGGTGCAGGGCTTCTTTGATGGCCAGATGTTCCCTTCTTTTGCCGATCAGGGCTTCTTTGGCCTCTTCCATTTGCTGCGATTTGATTTCCTCCCAACGCTCGGCGCTGATATAACCGATAACACTCTGGTCCAAAAGCTCCGGAACCTCGGGCAGGACATGCAGGATGGTGATGGCGGCATTATACAGGTCGGCCAGGCTCACCGCGTATGCAAACGCAAAACGGGCATTTTCAGAAAGATCCGTTGCATAAAGTATTTTTTTAATTTCAACTTTGGGAGGTATCATTTTTCCTGCCTCTTGCTGGATTAGAATATTGTTTTTTAGCTGGCCGGCGCTTTTTTAAACATGCCTTTTAGGGACTTAAACCAGATGCCGCTCAATAGCCAGGAATACGCATAGGTGCCGAATAAGATAAGTACAAACGCTTTGATGATGTCCATGGCGCTTCCGTTTAAGGAGAAACCCGGGACATATCCGAATAAAAACGGTCCCAGATACAGAAACTTGGCAAATTTAAAAGAGGTAAAGGCCGTTTTCCACATATTGGCCTTGGCGATGGTTGCCCCCGCAAAGGCCGCAATGCACACCGGCGGCGTTATATTGGAATCCTGTGACAGCCAGTAAACAATCATATGGGCCGCGATTTCATTGACTCCCAGGTGGATCAAGGCCGGTACGGCAACCACAGCGGTAATCAGATAGGCGGCGGTGACCGGCACCCCCATCCCCAGCACCAGAGAGGCGAGCGCAATCAGCAGAATGGTTAAAACCAAAGAACCGCCGGCAAGTTCGATCACAATATCGGCAAAGGTGAGCACCAGCCCGCTGTAGGTAAGCACACCGATGATAATGCCGATGACCCCCACGACAGCACCGATCTTAAGGCTGTTTTCAGCACCGACCCGGGAGGCTTCCACAAAGTGTATCAGTTCGCTTTTGATATCTGCTCCTCTGGATCTCCGGTAAAAGAGCATAATGATGGCAAAAACCAACCCATAGAGCACTAAAAGCCTCGCGGAGAATATTTTTTCAATAAAAGCATTACCGGCCTCCCCCATCATGGGTGTGATGATCCAAGGTAAAAGCAATTGGCCAATGAGCAAAGAGGCCGCTATCCAAACTACAGTCAGATCGATTCGGGTGTCTTTGTCTTTGTAGCTGACAGCAACACAGGTGGCCAATCCCAGGATGGCGGCGTAGGCCGGCGAATAACCGGTCAGCATAAAAACGGTAATCACGATCAAGGGTAGCGTGAACGCCCATTGTTTTCTCAAAATGCCCATGGCACTGTGTTCGCTTTTTTCACCCTTGATATTATGAATCTTGGCCTCGTAGTGCACCATGATAAACACGCTGAAGACATACATAATGGCAGGGAATATGGCCACCAGCATGATTTTAGAATAGGGAACCCCGGTAAGCTCGGACATGATAAAGCCGCCGGCGCCCATGATGGGGGGCATGAACATGCCTGAAATAGAAGCCGCCGGCTCGATTCCGCCGGCCACATGGGGTCTGAACCCGGCCTTTTTCATCATGGGGATCGTGAAGGTGCCGGTGGAAACCGTGTTGGCGATGGCGCTTCCTGAAATGGAGCCGAAAAGACCGCTGGCGATAACCGAAACTTTGGCGGGTCCGCCGACTCTGTGACCCACCGCCGCCATGGGAAAATCGATAAAAAACCGCTGGGCGCCGGACTTTTCCAGAAAAGCCCCGAAAAGAACAAATAAGATCACATAGGTGGCCAGAACATTGGCCATAATGCCGAAAACACCGTCGCTTTTGTAGAAGATGCTGGTGCATACCCCCGGAAACGTGTCGCCCGCATGGGCGAAAAGATCAGGCGCAAGGTCGCCATAGACCCCATAAAGCAGCAACAGCCCTCCGAGGATCACAAAAACATTGCCCACCACGCGGCGGGCCAGCTCGATTCCGATGAGAACCCCAATCATAGCGACGAACATATCGAAAGGCGTCTCTGCACCGGTACGGTAGTTGATGGCTTCAAAGTTGACGATCCAGTAGCCGATGCTGAAGATGGAAAGAAAAATCAGCAGATAGTCGCCGACGCGCATCCATTTGTGTTTGGATTTATATAGCAGAAAGACGAGAACGTAAGTGATAATGACGAATATCCCACGGTGATACTGGGTGGCGGCAGGTCTCACAACCGCGGAGTAGGAGTAAAAAAGGACCAGAAAGACGGCCAACACATCAAATATTATCTTTTCGAATTTGTTTAATTTGTCGAACACTTTTTTACCCCCTTCTAAGTGCAATTTGCGCCCGGTCTTGAAATTCTGGAAAGGAAAATATTTGCCCAGTCCCTGAATGGGTCTGTGAGATATGGGATAGGCTGCATCATGCTGTCACTGCGCTATACCCATATCTCACATCTTATATCAAGCGGAAAAACCACTTTAACTTAAAATAAAATCGCGCAACGATTTTATTTCAGCATGCCTTTTTCTTTCCAGAATTTTTCCGCCCCGGGATGAAACGGGGTAACGATATTGGTGGCACCGGTTTTCAAGCTCATATTTTTAAAGGTCTTTTTCTGACCGTACATGTGCTTGAGACCCTCATCCGTGTAGATGGTGCCCAGCAGCTTGTAAACGTTATCTGCGGAGACCTTGGAATTGGCCACCCACAGGGCACTATCCTGGAAGGCGGGTGCGTCATAACCCACGCCCTTGTATGTGCCGCCCGGAACCGCCAGTTTCCCGAAATACGGATACTTTTTGTAGAATCCGGAAGCTTCGGCATCCGCATTCAGGTCGATCAGATCGATGTCGTTTGTCTGGGCTGCCATAATGACCGCACCGCTCGGAAAGGCGGTAAACAGCCAGAAAGCATCCAGTTGCTTGTTGCCGAAAGCAGCAGCGGCATCGTTGTATCCCATGGCATTGCGTTCGATCTTATCCCAGACACCCATGTGGGAAAAGAACAGCTCGCAATTGGCAAAGGCGCCGGAGCCGGCATTGCCGACACCGACCTTCTTGCCGACCAGGTCTTTGACGCTTTTAATGCCCGAGCCCTTGCGAACCACCAGTTGAGCCGGAGCGCCGTACAACCAGGAAACTGCCAGAACATTTTCGTATTTTTTGGGGTCATTTTTCATCTGACCGTTGCGGCCCAGCCAGACGTGGCCGGAATAGACCACGCTCATCTGCTGTCTGCCGGCGTTGGTTTTTCTCAAATTTTCAACCGAACCCGCAGATGTTTGGGCCTTAACGGAAAAATCCGGACTGGCTTTAACCGGTTTATAAACCTGGATGCCGTTGGCAACCACCTGGAACGTTCCACCGGCCGGTCCGCCGCCGAATATAATTCTGTCTTTCGCGTACACGCTTCCGGAAAATGCCAAAGTCAACACGCAGATTCCGATTAGAATGGTAAAAAATTTGTTTCTCATGATAACTCTCCTTAAAATTTTAGTTAATTACGTTTCTAATATCATACGACCAAACTGTTTGGGCGTATAATAAACCAATTCGGTAGTTGTCTTCTGATGAGTCAAACTTTGCTTTGAAAACCACCTCCTTTCAATTTTTTTGCTTTGTAACAGGATCTCCGGTTTTTGACCTCACCGGGTTGTCGAATTACGGATGCTCCATTCAGGGGGAACCAGTAAAATCGGCAGTCGCAAGTTTTTGAGGCCAGACACACTCGAATTTGCCGTTAATAACCTGCAGTACCTGTGTCGGTAAGCTATTTTGCCTTTCAAAGTTCTCATATGATGTAAACTTCACCGGACCGAAAGGCGTCATCAAATCGGTTTTGTCCAAGGCCGCCCGGATACTTTCGGGACGATACGAATCGGCTCGTTTCAAAACATCCGCCGCTACCAGTAAGGCTGAATAGGCTTCGGCGCCATGATAGTCAGGCGGGGTGCCGTATTTTTTAGCATATTGATCATAATATTCTTTTGTGCCCGGATACTGCAATTGGGGTGTCCACAGGGTTGCGGTCAATAAATGATTGGCGCTAGCGCCGGCTGTAGTGATGAATTTTTGGCTCGTGAAACCGCCGGCACCGCCGCACAGCAATGAATTGATCTTTGCATCTCGAATATTTTTGACCAGCAAAGCCCCATCCTTGAGGTAGGAAACCATGTAGATCACATCGGGAGGATTTTCTTTCAACGGCGCAATAACACGTTGGAAATAAACTGCCCCGATGCTTTCCTCTTTGGCCCTTTCTTTGTGATAGGGCATGATTGCCGTTATCTCGATGTCATTCTCCCGGCAAAACCACATCATCCGCATGGCGCCACTGGTACCGTAAGGGCTGTTTTCATATACAATGGCCATGGATTTAGGCTTGATTTTATTCAGAAAAAAATCTTCCAGGCCATTGGTGTAACCCTTGGCAGGCGGGTTCAGCCGATAAACGTTTTTCCATTTTCTTTGCGTGATGCGGTCATCAGCAGCGGTACACACCAGCAAAGGCCGGTCCAACTTATCGGCCATTCTGGCCATGAATATGGTATTGCTGCTTTGATAGGCGCCCACCAGCATGACAGCACCGCTTTTTTCGACCAGCTCTATAATCGCTTTTTCTCCGGGTTTCGGTTTGCCCTGGTCGTTGGCATATACCAGTTTTAGGGGTCGGCCCTTGATTCCGCCTTCCTTGTTGATCGTCTCCAGGGCCATTTCAAATGAATTTTTCATCATGTTTGCATATGTATACGCTTCTGAATGCGGAATGCCGACAACCAGGGGTTCAGTCGCGTAAACGGTTGCCGGAAGAGCTAAATTTGCTGAAATTACGGATACGCTGATAAGACAAAATAAAAGTTTAAATCTCGGTTTCATGATCCACCTCCCATCAAGGCCTAAAAGGCAAACAATAGATCAGTGGAAAAAAATCTTTACAGTTGGCTCTGTACAGATGGCCCGTTCCCTGTACAACAGCCAACGGTATCGAAAAAAGCAAAATAGCCGTTTGAGCGAAACCGATTCTATCCGCAGCTATTCAAAAAGATGGGTGTGGTGGATATCGATGCAATTCAGCAAAAAAAGGGCTATTTGCAACAATAAGGCATTAAAACCTACAAATAAGAGGAAACACTGTCAATTAGACGATTTCTGATTTTTCTGTCAGATTATTTCTTACAGGAAAATAAGCTGATTACCAAAACTAAAGCACAAATAGCCGATTTCAATATCCATAAAAGAATATTCCAGGTGGGTTGCTTTCAAAAATTCATGCATGCAATGCCCGTTTTCGTTTCTGTCTTTTGAATTTATTTGCCATCGTGCCTGCGATGGTGTAAAAAGAATGTAAGTCTCGTAATTTCTATAACATACTGAAAGCATGTAGCTTTTAATGACGCTAGCATTATTCCATCTTTCCATCATTCCAATTGCGAGCGAAGCGAACTAGATGTAAACCCTTATCGGAAAACACGAACCATGAAGCTGCGTATCATTTTAATTGTTTTGTCATTACTGGCTTTTTTATCGGCCTCTGCCGGCGGGTACCTGTACTATTCATCTTTGAAAAAATCCGCTCTTAAAGAAGCTGAACGGCAGGCGGATCTGCGCCTGAGAACAATTAAAAAAAATCTAACCACCTTCCTTTCCGAAAACGTCAAACCCGTAAAAACCCTGGCCGGCATGCAAACGCTTCAATTGGCCCTGACCCGGCCCGATGCGCAAAACCTGGCAGAAGTCAATGCCACTCTGGATCATTTCAAAAAAACACTGGCTGCGGATGTGTGTTATCTGATGGACCCCGATGGCAAAACCATTGCCTCGAGCAACCGTTATGCACCGGATAGTTTCGTAGGTCAAAATTTTGCTTTTCGACCCTATTTTAAAAACGCAATTACGGGAAAGCCCAGCGCCTATCTTGCGCTGGGGACCACATCCGGCAAACGCGGCGCCTATTACAGCCATCCGGTGTTTGCGGAAAATGCATCCACCCCCGTTGGCATCGTGGTTATCAAAGCCTCGATTGAATTGATCGAAAGTGAACTGGGAACGGAATTGGATGAAATTGTCATGGTCAACGATCCCCACGGTGTTATTTTTATTTCAAATCGCAAAGAATGGCTTTATCATCTGTTATGGAAGTACAACCAGGATGACATTCCACTGATTAAAAAATCCCGCCAATTCGGCAGCGGACCCTGGAGATGGACCGGTTTGGAGTCCAAAGGTGACTATATCACGGACCGTGCCGGTAATGAGTATCAGATCCAGGTAGTGGAACTGGACAGAAAGTATCCGGAATGGAACGTCGTGCATTTACGCAAGCTCGATGCCATTACCAAAACCGTAATCGAGCCCTTGATTAAAACCACCGGCCCCGTCGTGCTGGCCCTGTGTGTACTGATCGGCATAGCGGTCTTCTTTTTATACCGCCAGGCCAGTCATGAAATCCGGCAAAGACGATCAGCTGAAGAAGCGCTGCGGGAAAGCGAAGGCCGTTACCGGTCTCTGTATCACCATACGCCGGCGATGCTGCATTCCATCGACCCGGGGGGCCGGCTGATCAGCGTCAGTGACTACTGGGTCGAGGTAATGGGATATTCAAAGGACGAGGTCATCGGACGCAACCTCACCGATTTTTTCACCCCGAAATCGCGCCAATATGCAGAGAAAACCGTGTTCCCCCAATTTTTCCAAACCGGGTTCTGTCAGGACATTCCCTATCAGTTTGTCAGAAAAGACGGCGGAAAAATAGACGTGCTGCTTTCGGCCATTGCCGATCGGGATGCCGCCGGTCAGATAAAAAGATCTCTGGCCGTCTTGATCGATGTAACCCAGCGCAACCGCGCCGAAGAGGCCTTAAAGCAGGCCAAAGAAGAACTCAGCCTCTACTCCCAGGATCTGGAGCGTCTGGTTCGCAAGCAGACCGAAGAAATCACCAATATATTAACCTATACGCCCGCCGTTGTGTACATTAAGGATAAAGCGGGACGCTACACGCTGGTCAACACCCGCTATGAGGAGTTATTCGACGTCCGTAACACCGAGATCCGCGGCAAAACCGATTACGAAATCTTGCCGAAAAACGTCGCCGACCAGTTCCTTGCGAGCGACTCCCAGGTTTTAGAAGAATTGCGGTCCTTACAGGTTGAAGAACATATTCAACAATCAGACGGATCGCATACCTATCTGGCGGTTAAATTTCCGATTTATGATGAATCCGGCAAAATCAGCGGGGTCTGCGGGATCTTAAACGACATAACCGCTGTGAAAAAAGCGCAGATGCAACTGCGCCGTCTTTCCGGCAGCATCATGGCAAACCAGGAAAAAGAGCGATCCGCAATTGCCCGGGAGCTGCACGACGAACTGGGACAGGTGCTGACCGCCTTGCGCATGGATTCCGTCTGGATGTATGATCGCTTAAAGAAAGCAGATCCCGAGGCCGCGCAACGCGCTTTGACAATGTGCGGGCTGATCGATAAAAACATCGAGGATGTTCGCGGCATGGCGTTTCGTCTTCGGCCGGGTGTGCTGGATGATCTGGGTCTGGTGGATGCCCTGGACTGGTACACGGCTGATTTTGAAAAGCGCACCGAAATTACCTGTGTGTTTGAACACAAAGATGTTCCCGGCCTCAACGAAGGCATTTCCACCGCAGCCTATCGAATTGCCCAGGAAGCGCTGACGAATGTCGCGCGGCATGCATCTGCCGGCCGTGTGGATGTCGCTCTCAAATCCAAAAACGGCCTGCTGACCCTGGCCGTGATCGATGATGGCAAGGGATTTAACGCCCAGGACCTGACGCCTGAATCAGAAGGCCTGGGGGTGGCCGGCATGCGCGAACGCGCCACACTGGTGGGTGGTGCTTTAGAAGTTCACGCCCGACCGAAAAAAGGAACCCAGGTGTATTTCAAGGTACCCATCGATGGTCAGCTGGGTAGTTAGGGCATGTAGCTTTGAATAAATATCCGGCAAATATAAGAAACACCCTGGTTGTAAGTAAAGAAACTCGAAACAAATTCGAATTACCAAAATTCAAAACAATAAAGATTTATTGTGGATTGTATTCTATAAATCTTTAGTTCAGGTCTTCAAGTTTTGAACATTCGATCATTTGATATTCGTATTTGTTTCGAATTTCGTGCTTCGTATTTCGGATTTTAAAACCACCTCTCTATCCGAGGAGTTGATCCGAACTAATTTGTCCTGTTGAGGGAGATTGACATTGATAAAAGTACTCCTAGCAGATGACCACAGCATCGTCCGTGCCGGCCTTCGCCGGATCGTCGAAGAAAGCGGTGAGATGGAGGTCGTGGCTGAAGCCGACGATGGACGCGAAGCCATTCAGCGGGTTCAAGAAACCACCCCGGATGTTGCGGTGATCGACATTTCCATGCCGGGGCTGGATGGCCTGGAAGTCATCAGCCAGCTGCAGGCCCTCCACCCGGAGTTGCCGATTCTGGTCCTCACCATGCACGAGGAGGGACAATATGTGGTTCGCGCGATTCAGGCCGGGGCCATGGGTTACCTCACCAAGCAATCGGCGCCGGAACAACTGGTGACTGCCATCCGCAAAATCCATGCGGGACAGCGCTATATCACCGATGAGGCGGCCGAAGCACTCGCCCTGCGGGTGGCTAAAGGAACAGACGGCAAGTCTCCCCTGGATTCGTTGTCCATGCGGGAGCTGCAGGTTCTGCGCCGCCTGGCCATGGGGCAGACCAACCGTGAAATTGCCCGGTCCTATCATATCAGCATAAAAACGGTCGACACCTATCGGGCCCGCTTGCTGAAAAAGCTGGACTTGCGCAATAATGCGGAGTTGTCCCGCTTTGCCATTCAAAATCGATTAATTGAGCCTTAATCCAAGTACTGAAATGCTGAAAAAAACTGTAATTGGAATCGCCTATTTTGCCTTATTATCCGGGTTCATGCTCGCCGGCGCCTGGGCGGCCGACCCCATAAAGATAGGCGTATTGCTGCCGCTGACAGGCAGCAATGCTAAATCCGGAAGCATTCAAAAAAAATCTGTCCGCATGGCAACAGATGAAATTAATACAGCCGGCGGGATAAATGGCAAAAAAATCGAAGCGATCATTGCGGACACACAGGGCAAACCCGATGCGGGGCGCAGGGCCATTGAAAAGCTAATCACCCGGGATAAGGTACTCCTGATTGGCGGGGGCTTTTCAAGTTCGGTAACCTGGGCAACCATTTCCATCGCTCAACAAAAAAAAATAGTGTTTCTGGTAAGCAGCGCTTCTGCGGATAAAATCACCGAGCAGGACTGGGATTACATCTTCAGACTGAATCAACCGATAAGTGAGCATCTCGAAACATTAGCATCTTTTCTAAAAAAGGTGGCAACGGATATAAAATCAGTTGCGATCGTACATGCAAACTCGCTTAAAAGTTCCTCAGACGCCAGAAATTTTTTTAAAAAAGCCGGAGCGCTGGGCTTAAAGATGGTCATAAAAGAAAGTTTTGGAACCGGTGCTAACGATTTTAGGCCGCTGCTGACCCGCGTGAAGACCAAAAATCCCGATCTTTTATACACGTTCACGGATGACGTGAAAGACGCAGCCCTTCTGGCACGCCATGCCAAAGAACTGAATTTGAATCCAAAGCTGTTTGTCGGCAGCGCAATTGGATTTGCCTCGCCCGAATTTGCGAAGAATGCCGGAATCGCATCTAATTATGTGGCCTGCACGACCTTATGGACGGCTTCAGTGCCGTACCCCGGGGCCAAAGAATTCAACACAAAATTTAAAGCCAAATACGATACCCCGCCCACATATCATGGTGCTCAGGCGTATGCCGCCATATACGTGATGGCCGATGCCCTTAAACGGACAAAGGTACTGACGCCGGGAAATATTCGCGCTGCAATGACGAAGACAAACATGACGACCCTGTATGGACCGGTTAAATTTATCTCCTACAACAAAAAAGGCCGGCAAAACAGATTGCCGACCTACCTGGTACAATGGATCGATGGTAAAGCCGAAATTGTATGGCCCCAAAATCTGGCCACCAAGAAAGCCATCTACCCCGCGCCTAAATAAAACTGGTCTCAAATGGGTGTCAGTCATCTGGCCAACGTTATATTTGTTTAATTGGTTGAATTCGTTCCATTGGTTCGGTTTAAGCCAACCAATTCAACCAATAAGACCAATCAAACCAATCGAACAAGTCTTTGAATCCTCAACCCCTAAACCTCTGAACCCAGTAGCCAGTGACCAGTGACTCGTAACCAGACTACAAATCCTTCTTAAAAAAGTCTCCGGTATCGGTAATTTCACCCGGTCTTTTGCTGTAATCGGTGGGCTCGGTGCCTTCCTTAAAACTGACAAAGACCGTCTTTTTGGATTCCGGAATCGGTAAAAGCCCGGTCTCGGCATCAATTTTGGTAAATACAATTCCTTCGGGGACTTCAAAAATCTTGGGGGGCTTATCCGCCAGGATTCGTTTCATAAAACCCAGCCATATCGGGCTTGCGGCCCGGGAGCCGGTTTCGGATTTCCCCAGGGGGGCCTCATCATCAAACCCCACCCAGGTTCCGGTGATATATTGAGGCGTATAACCCATAAACCAGGCATCAAATAAATTGTTAGTGGTGCCGGTTTTGCCCGCCACCGGCCGTTTTAGTGCCTTAACGCGCCAGCCGGTTCCGTACTTCACCACCCCTTCCAGCATATGCGTCATCAGGAAGGCAGTTGTCTTTTCGATAACTTTAAATCGCTCGGGAGCCATTTCTTCAAGCACGTTGCCGTCACGGTCGACAATTTTGGTAATAAATACCGGCTCAATCAGATACCCCTGATTGGCAAACACCGAATAGGCTTTGGTCAGCTCGAGCAAAGATACGCCGGAGGATCCTAATGCGATGGATAGATCATTGCTCAAATCAGAGATAATTCCAAGTTTATTCGCATATTCACGGGCATAATCGATCCCGATATCATGCAAAATTTTAATGGTGACGACATTGCGCGATTTGGCCAGCGCATCCCGCATGAGCGTGGGTCCAAAAAAACGCTCTTTATAGTTTCTGGGCTTCCAGGTAAAATCCCGTTCTTCATCTTCAAATACGATCGGCGAATCGATAATCACCGATGCGGGCGTATATAATTTATCGGGCTCCTCAAACTCCTTATCCAGGGCGGCCGCATATATGACCGGCTTAAAGGCGGAGCCCGGCTGTCGCCTGGATTGGAACGCACGATTGAATTGGCTGTCGCGAAAATCGCGTCCGCCGATTATGGCCTTTACAAATCCGGTTCCAGCCTCGAGACACAGCAGGGCCGCCTGGGCCACAGGCTCCTGTTCCAAAGCGAGCTGCCATAAATCCGAATCTTCGATTGTTCCTTTTGTTTTAACCAGGATGACATCCCCGACATTAAGCGCCTCACCGGGACGCTTGACCTTGGCTTCATAGTAGGCCACATCCGGATCCGGTTTTCGCGCCCATTGCATATCCTCAAGCGCAATCAGCCCTAAAGCATTTCCGATCCGAACCGTAACCGTTTTCTTTTTGTCGTCCACCTTGATCACAACGCCCTTCACAGTTTGGCCGTCTTCAAGGGGGTTTTCGTCCAGCTCGGGTTGAAGGGTCTTCGAAAACGACTCAATTTCTTCGGGTGCCAGATTTTTTTCAGGACCCCGGTAACCCTGGCGTTTATCCAGGTCATACAGGCCTTTTTCAAGTTCCTCCCGGGCGATCTTTTGCATCTCGATACTGGCAGCCGTATAAATCTGAAGCCCCTGGGTGTACAGGGTGTCCCGGCCATATTTTTGCTCAACATAACGCCGGACCTGTTCCGTATAGTACGGAATTTCTTCAATATACCAGTTGCGCCGGGGCTTAATCTCAACTGCGGTGTTGATGGCCTCGGTGGCCTCGATATTGCTAATGAAGCCTTCATCCACCATCCGGTTCAGCACATAGATTTGACGCTGCTTGGCACGCTCCGGATACCTAAACGGAGAATATTTACTGGGTGCCTGGGGCAGGCCTGCCAGGATGGCACATTCGGCAAGGTTTAAATCCCTGGCAGGTTTCCCGAAATAATTTCCGGCAGCCGCCTCCACACCGTAAGCACCGTGGCCTAAATATATCTGGTTCAAATACAGGAAAAGAACTTCGTCCTTATTAAAGACTTTGTCGATCCGGTAGGCCAGGATGGCTTCTTTTAATTTGCGGGTATAGCTTCTTTCAGGTGAAAGTAAAAAAGATTTGGTCACCTGCTGGGTGATCGTGCTGCCGCCCTGGACAATCGTACCGGCTTGCATGTTTTTAATAAAGGCCCGGATAATGCTGTAGAAATCTATGCCTTTATGCTTGTAGAATCGCGAATCCTCGGCTGCGATAAAGGCATTGATCAGTTCTTGAGGAATTTCATTGAGCGGTCTGATAATCCGACGTTCCTCAAAAAACTCGGCAATCTTGCGGCCGTCATCCGAATAGACCGTGGTGATGATGGGCGGGTGATATTCGGTTAAAGAACTGATTTGGGGCAGGTCTGTGCTTAGATAAAAATAAACACCGACGCCGGCCATAGCTCCCAGCAACACAACAATAAAACCCAGCCCAAAGCACCAGAGGATAAATTTTCGAAAAAAGTGTCGCTTTTTACCTCGGCTGTGTTGTTTCAATATATCGGATTTGCGCTTTTTCTTTGCCACGATTCAAATCTCTCCGCTAAACCGGGATTTCCGCTTCGCGCCAACCGGCTTGATCCGAGTTGGGCCTATAATAAATTATTTGACATTTGGGCAAGTTGCGGTTAATTATTAAAGTTTACAATTTTTAATTTGACCCGTATTTTTTGTGTAAAACATACTGTTTTATAAACTTATAGTTTACTCCCTTTGGGGAACAAATTCAATATGTGATTTTATAAAAATGATAAAACCAAACTTCGAAAAAACAGGCGGCCTCATTCCGGCGATCGCGCAGGATTATATGACCGGTGAGGTTCTGATGCTGGGCTTTATGAATCAAAAAGCCTGGGAAACCACCCTGAACACCGGCAAAGCCACCTACTGGAGCCGCAGCCGTCAGGAGCTTTGGGTTAAGGGCCAAACATCCGGCAATCAGCAAATTATAAAAGAAATCCGCATTGACTGCGATGAGGACACGGTGCTGTTAAAAATTGAACAGCTTGGCGGTGCAACCTGTCATACCGGCCATCGCAGCTGTTTTCATAAAAAAGTAGAAAATGGGTCTGTAAGGATAATCGGAGAGCCCGTATTTGATCCTAAGGAGGTATACGGCAAATGAAAAATCAACTCAAACTGGGAATTCCCAAAGGTAGTTTGCAAAATGCCACGATCGCATTGTTTAAGCGCTCCGGGTGGGATATAAATATCAATGGCCGAAGTTATTTTCCTGAAATCGATGATGACACCATTGAGTGTGCTATCTGTCGCGCCCAGGAGATGTCAAATTATGTCGAAAGCGGCACCCTGGATGTCGGACTGACCGGCAAGGACTGGATCGCCGAAAATGAATCGGACATCCATGTTGTCACTGATCTGGTTTATTCCAAAGTGAGTTCCCGGCCGGCGCGCTGGGTGCTGGCGGTGCCTTTTGACTCACCCATAAAAAGGATTGAAGATTGCGCGGGCAAAAAAATTGCCACGGAGATGACGAATTTTACCCGGCAATTTTTTAAGGAACGCAACGTTAAGGTCAGCGTTGAATTTTCATGGGGTGCGACCGAAGCCAAGGTGGTGTCCGGACTTGCGGACGCGATTGTGGAAGTTACCGAAACCGAATCCACAATCAAAGCCCATGGCCTGCGGGTGATTCATGAGCTTATGCAGACCAACACCCAGCTGATTGCCAACCACAACGCCTGGAAGGATGCTGCAAAAAGAGCAAAAATAGAGCAAATTGCACTTTTGCTCAAAGGGGCTCTGCAGGGTGCAAAAATGGTAGGCATCAAAATGAATGTGCCTGAAGAAAAGATGGAAGAGGTGATCGGCATGCTGCCGAGCCTGAATGCCCCCACAGTGGCACCGCTTTATCATACCAAATGGTTCTCGGTGGAAATCGTGGTCAGCACCGACGTGGTGCGCGATTTGATTCCGGAACTGCTGAAGCACGGCGCGGAAGGGATCATCGAGTATCCGTTGAATAAGATAATTTAGTCCCATGGGACTGAAGTGAATTAATAATTCAAACATCTATTACGAAGTCTAAAATCCGAAGCACTAAATCCGAAATCCGAAACAATTTCCAAAATTCTAAATCCAAATGTTCTAAACGGTTTTGAATTTCGGTCATTCGATATTCGGATTTGTTTCGACCAATTTTATAAAATCAGGCGATATTCGAGTTTCGAATTTAATAGACCTTTCAATCTCAAATAACTTAATCTTGGTGATCGCAAAGAAATAGGTTGAGGCTGAGCAATGATCTCAAAGCGTACTCAGGAAATGACATCCTTCATCGTCATGGATGTGCTTGAGCGGGCCCAGGAGCTCGAGCGTGCAGGCACCCGCATCATCCATCTGGAAGTCGGCGAACCGGACTTTGATACGCCCGACTGCGTTAAAGAAGCGGCCTGCAAGGCCCTTGAAGATGGGTTTACCCATTACACCCATAGCCTGGGTCTATTTGAACTGCGGGAAGCGATCTGCCAATATTACCGCAAACACTATCAGGTCTCTGTAGATCCCGACCAGGTGATTGTTACCTCCGGCTCCTCCCCGGCCATATTTATGGTTTTCGCGGCGCTGCTTGAAAAGCAAGATGAAGTCATCATCTCAGATCCACACTATGCCTGCTACCCTAATTTCATCAAGTTTGTAGACGGTAAACCTGTCACGATTCCGGTCTACGAAGAAGACGGCTTTCAGTACCGGCCGGAAGTTATCAGAGAAAACATCACCTCGCAAACCAAGGCCATATTTATCAACTCCCCTTCCAATCCAACCGGTAATCTGCTGTCAGCCGACCGCATGCAGCAAATCGCCGAGCTCACGAAATGTGAGCGCTGCCCTTACATTGTTTCCGATGAAATCTATCATGGGTTGGTATATGAGGGCCAGGCGCATTCAATTCTGGAGTTTTCCGATCACGCTTTTGTACTCAACGGCTTTTCGAAGCAGTTTGCCATGACCGGACTTCGTCTCGGTTACGTGATCGCACCCAGGCCGTTTATTCGCCCCATGCAGAAATTGCAGCAAAACTTTTTTATTTCCGCCAACGCCATGGTTCAAAAAGCCGGCATTGCGGCCCTGAAAAATGCCGGAGACGATGTAGCTCGCATGCAAGGAATTTACAACGAGCGCCGCAAATTTATGATCCGGCGCCTAAAAGAGCTGGGCTTTGGAATTACCGTAGAGCCCACTGGCGCCTTTTACGTATTTGCCAATGCCAAACAGTTCTCAAACGATTCTTACAAATTGGCCTTCGACATGCTGGAAAAAGCACATGTCGGCGTCGCACCTGGAATCGATTTTGGCAAAAACGGTGAAGGCTATTTGCGGTTTTGCTACGCCAATTCCCTGGAAAATATAAAAGAGGGCATGGAAAGGCTAGAAAAATATTTAAAAAGAAAGTGAACTAAAGTGAGAAGTGAACTAAAATGCCTAAAGTTAAGGAATTCTGTCATTTTTATAATAGATGGAGCGCTGCGACACCTTAACTTTAGGCACTTTAGCTCACTTTAGTTCATTTTAGGCACTTTATATGAAAATCACATCCGCCGAATTTGTCACCAGCGCCACAAAACCCTCTCAATATCCCTCCGTCCTTTTACCGGAGGTTGCTTTTGCCGGTCGTTCAAACGTGGGAAAATCCAGCCTGATTAATACGCTGGTCAACCGCAAGCGTCTGGTAAAAACAAGCTCAACTCCCGGCCGCACCCGGCTCATTAATTTTTTTGATATCAACCAGCAGATCGGTTTTGTCGATCTTCCGGGATACGGCTATGCCAAAGTACCCGAATCCGTTAAAAAGACCTGGGGTCCCATGATAGAGACCTACCTTTCCACTCGAAGGGCCTTAAAAGGTGTGGTCGTAATTTTGGATATCCGGCGCACCCCCGGGCAGGAGGAATTCAATCTGCTCAGCTGGCTCCACCATTATTCCATCGCCGGTATCTTAGTAATAACGAAGACAGATAAGCTCTCCAAAAACAAACAGACCCAAAAGCTTAATCTGATTGCCCAGGTTCTTGAGAGAGATAAAAGCGATTTTATTCTTTTCTCGGCCAAATCCCGTCGAGGAAGAGACGCGCTCTGGAATGCGATTTTATCCCTAGTCGACATCGAAGATAACCAGGCGATCCGCGAATGACTGCCTGCATCCTGCGCGCACATTTGCAATCCCTTGCGTAAACCTTATCTTTTTTGATAAGGATACTAGAACCTATCTCTAAAATAGCAGTTCATCTTCGAAGACAGAGAAAAAAAGTTTAAAAGGTGCTCTAAAGTTAAAAGTGCCTAAAATGACTAAAATGAGCTAAAATGCCTAAAGTTGAGGAATTCTATCATATTTATAATAAAAGATGCAGAGCCACGCGGCGCAAGTGCCAGCGTTGCGCGAGCGAGACCATAATTTTAGGCATTTTAGATCATTTGTTGTTGTAAGCGCTTCTTATCTGTTTAAAATTTTACCATCGGGTGTTAAATGCATTTTTGAGACAGCTTCTAAAATATGTTTTCCGCCACAGGCGGATTGAGTTTCATCACTTTCTTCTGGAAAGTGACGAAAATATCCTGTAAATCCTGTCTAAAAACAATATGACCAGCGCCACCGACAAATACGACAATTTCAAATCCGGCTACGCCGCCATCGTGGGGGCTCCCAATGTCGGCAAATCGACACTGTTAAACCGCATGCTGGGTGAAAAGATTTCGATCACCTCCAAAAAGCCCCAGACCACCCGCAACCGGATTCTCGGTGTAATACAC